>Ga0209378_1000470_pt1 | contig 30094 bp, 25 predicted proteins | sample GraSoiAngelo_156_FD_186170 | JGI IMG/M metagenome (GOLD analysis project Ga0209378, IMG submission 186170) | Grasslands soil microbial communities from the Angelo Coastal Reserve, California, USA - 14_1009_13_40cm (SPAdes) (version 2) | ecosystem: Environmental > Terrestrial > Soil > Grasslands ...
TGGTGAAGGCCCAGGCCGAGCGCGAGGGGCTGGACCGCGTCTTTCGCGACGCCGGCTTCGAGTGGCGCGAGCCCGGCTGCTCGATGTGCCTGGGCATGAATCCCGATCGGCTCGATCCGGGCGAGCGTTGCGCCTCGACCTCCAACCGCAATTTCGAAGGACGCCAGGGCGCAGGCGGCCGCACGCATCTCGTCAGCCCGGCGATGGCCGCGGCGGCCGCGATCGCCGGCCATTTCGTCGACGTGCGGCAGTGGCGCTGAGCTGAAATGGAAAAGTTCACCCTCCTCGATGGGCTGGTCGCGCCGCTGGATCGGGCGAACGTCGACACCGACCAGATCATCCCCAAGGAGCACCTGAAGTCGATCAAGCGCACCGGCTTCGCGTCGGCGCTGTTCGCGGCCTGGCGCCACGATCCGGAGTTCGTCCTCAACCAGCCGCGCTATCGTGGCGCGGCGATCCTGCTGGCGCGCAAGAATTTCGGCTGCGGCTCCTCGCGCGAGCATGCGCCGTGGGCGCTGTTGGACTACGGCTTTCGCTGCGTGATCGCACCCTCGTTCGCCGACATCTTCTTCAACAACTGCTTCAAGAACGGCCTGCTTCCGGTGGTGCTGAGCGAGACCGAGGTCGATCGCCTGTTCTACGAGTGCGCCTCCTTTCCCGGATTCAAGCTGGTGGTGAACCTGGAGAACCAATCGGTCTCTACCACCGATGGCTCGCAGACCACGCGCTTCGAGGTCGATGCGTTCCGCAAACATTGCCTGCTGAGCGGCCTCGACGAGATCGGCCTCACGCTGCGCCACGCCGACAGGATCCGCGCCTTCGAAGCGCGGCGCAAAGCCCAGTTTCCCTGGTATTTCTGATGAAGCTGGCGCTGCTGCCCGGTGACGGCATCGGGCCGGAAATCGTTGCCCAGGCGCGCAAAGTACTGCAGCGCCTCGGCTTGAAACTGGAGATGCGCGAGGCCGCGGTCGGCGGCGCCGGCTACGATGCGGCCGAAGATCCGCTGCCCCCGGCCACCCTTTCGCTCGCCAAGGAAGCCGACGCGATCCTTTTCGGCGCGGTGGGCGGTCCGCGCTACGACGCGCTGCCGCGAGCCAAGCGCCCTGAGCAGGCGCTGCTGCGGCTGCGCAAGGAGCTCGGGCTGTTTGCCAACCTGCGCCCCGCGCAGGTGCACCCGCAGCTCGCCGCCGCCTCGGCGCTGAAAGCCGAACTCGTCGCCGGGCTCGACCTCCTGATCGTGCGCGAGCTCACCGGCGATATCTACTTCGGAGAGCCGCGCGGCATCCGCGCCGCCGGCGACGGCGGCCGCGAGGGCTTCGACACCATGCGCTACAGCGAGGCCGAGGTGCGACGCATTGCCCGGGTGGCTTTCGAAGCGGCACGCAAGCGCGGCAAGCGCGTCTGCTCGGTGGACAAGGCGAATGTGCTCGAGACCTCGCAGCTATGGCGGGAAGTAATGATTCAAGAATCAAAAAAGTACGCGGACGTCGAGCTCTCTCACATGTATGTCGACAACTGCGCCATGCAGCTGGTGCGCAATCCCAGGCAGTTCGACGTCATCGTCACGGGGAACCTGTTCGGCGACATCCTCTCGGACGAGGCGTCGATGCTCACCGGGTCGATCGGCATGCTGCCCTCGGCCGCGCTCGACGCCAGTGGCAAGGGGCTGTACGAGCCGATCCACGGCGCGGCGCCCGACATCGCCGGCAAGGGCGTGGCCAATCCGCTTGCCACCATCCTTTCGGCGGCCATGATGCTGCGCTACTCGCTCGGGCAGGAACAGGCCGCCGAGCGCATCGAGGCCGCGGTGAAAAAGGTCTTGGGTGAGGGCCTGCGCACCGCCGACATCCACACGCCCGGAACCCGCAAGGTCGGCACCGGTGAAATGGGCGACGCGGTCGCGGCAGCCCTATAAACTAGCGCGTATGTTGAGAGTAGGCATCGTCGGCTGGCGCGGCATGGTCGGATCGGTGCTCGTGCAGCGCATGCGCGAGGAGCGCGACTTCGACCACTTCGAGCCGGTGTTTTTCTCGACCTCGCAGGCCGGCGGCAAGGGCCCGTCGATAGGCAAGGACGCGGCGCCGGTCAAGGATGCGAAAGACCTCGCCGCTCTGAAGGCGCTGCCGGTGATTATCTCCTGCCAGGGCGGCGACTACACGAACGAGGTTCATGCGCAGTTGCGCAAGGCAGGCTGGAAAGGCTACTGGATCGACGCCGCGGGCGCGCTGCGCATGAAGGATGACGCCGTGATCATTCTCGATCCGGTCAACATGTCCGTCATCAAGAAGGCGCATGCGGCCGGCATCAAGGACTACATCGGCGGCAATTGCACGGTGAGCCTGATGCTGATGGGGATGGCCGGCCTGTTCCAGCGCGATGCGATCGAGTGGATGACCACCATGACCTACCAGGCGGCCTCCGGCGCCGGAGCCGCGCACCTGCGCGAGCTGGCGGAGCAGATGGCGCGCATCGGGCAAAGCGCCGGGGGCTTGCTGGAAGACCCTGCCGCCAGCGCCCTGGATATCGACCGCACCGTGACCGAGGCGATGCGCTCGCCAGGGTTGCCCAAGGCGAACTTCGAGTACCCTCTTGCCGCGAGCCTGCTGCCATGGATCGACAGCGACCTGGGTAACGGACAGAGCCGCGAGGAATGGAAGGGGCAGGCCGAGACCAACAAGATTCTCGACAGGAATGGCCGTGTGGTACCGGTGGACGGCATCTGCGTGCGGGTCGGCGCCATGCGCTGCCACAGCCAGGCGCTGACCATCAAGCTGCGGCGAGCGCTGCCGCTGGACGAAATCGAAGGCATGCTCGCGGAAGCCAACGACTGGGTGAAGCTGGTGCCGAACCGGCGCGAGGCGTCGCTCGCCGAACTGACCCCGGCGGCGGTCTCCGGAAAGCTCTCGGTCCCGGTGGGCCGGCTGCGCAAGCTGCCGATGGGGGAGGACTACCTGGCTGCCTTTACGGTCGGCGATCAGCTGCTTTGGGGGGCCGCCGAGCCCCTCCGCCGGATGCTACGGATCCTTTTAGAGGCAGGCCTCAAGGCCTGAAAACCGAGAAAACTTGTGAATTTGCAGAGCTAAGACCATGATGTTATTTTACTAAGTTAATTGGTCGCTTAGAACAACGATTCAAGGGCGGGGGCACATTGGGCAGATCGATAACCATTGCGATGATTGCGGCCGCGTTTTGGCTGGCGAGTCCGATGGTCCATGCGGCCGGGCTGGGCCAGCTGAGCGTGATTTCGCCGCTCGGCCAGCCGCTCAATGCCGAAATCGAGATCGTCTCCCTGCAGCCGGGTGAGGAAGAAGGTCTCGTGGCGCGCCTTGCTCCCCCGGACGCGTTCAGGGCGGCGGGGATCGACTTCAATCCGGCGCTCGCCACGGCGCGGTTCGCCATCGAGCGTCGCGGCGGCCGCCCGCTGTTGCGCGTGAGAACCACTCAGCCGGTCAACGATCCGTTCCTCGAGATTCTGGTCGAGCTGCAATGGACTACCGGCAGGCTGGTGCGCGAGTACACCGTTCTTCTCGACCCGCCGGAATACAGGGGGCCGCAGGCGATCGCGGCTGCGCCCGCGGCGCGCGCCACGCCGGCCGCCGCCCCCGAGCCGAAGCCCGCCGAAGCGCCGGCAGCGCAGCCTGCGCCTGAACCTGCACGCGCGCCTGCACCGGCACCGGTAGAAGCCAGGCCGCTGCCGTCCGTCCCGGCTCCCGCGGCCGAGCCGGCACCGGCGCCAGCTGCCGAGGCGCAGGTCGAGAAGCCCGCTGCGGCGGAAGCGGAGAAGCCCGCAGCGGAGCCAGTCGGCGAGCCGGCTGCCGCGGAAGAGGGAAAGGTCGCGGTCAAGAAGGGCGACACGCTGAGCGAAATTGCACGCCAGAACCTGCCGCCTGGCGCGAACCTCAACCAGATGCTGATTGCGATCTACCGCGCCAACGAGGATGCGTTCATCCGCAAGAACGTCAACCTGCTGCGCGCCGGGCGGATCCTCGACATCCCCGGCGCGGAAGCCGTCAGCGCGATCGATCCGGAAGAAGCGAAGCGCCTGGTGCAAGCTCACATGGACGACTTCGCTGTGTACCGCAGCCGTCTCGCGGCGGCGTCGACGTCTGTCGAAGCGCCGGGCGGCCGGCGCGAAGCCGAAGGCAAGATCGAGCCGAAACCGGAAGCGCCGGCGGCGGCGCCACGGGATCAGGTCAGGCTTTCGAAGGCCGACCCGAGCAAACCGACCGCGCCGGCCAGCCGGGCGGCGCGCGAGGACGACGCGGTTGCCCGCGAACGTGCACTGAAAGAAACGCAGTCCCGTGTCACCGATCTGGAAAGGAACGTCACCGATCTGCAGAAGCTGCTGGAGATGAAGAATCAGCAGCTCGCCGAGCTGGAGAAAAAAGCGCAGGCGAAGCCCGCTCCAGTAGTCCCGGTGCCCGCCCCCGTAGCCCCAAAGCCCGTGGCCGAGGCACCGAAACCCGCGCCGGAGGCGCCCAAACCGGTGCCGCAGGCGCCAAAGCCCCCGGTTCAAGCAGCCAAGCCGCAGCCCAAGCCAGCGCCGCCTCCGCCCGAGCCGAGCATCGCCGACGAGTTTCTCGACAACCCGATTGCGCTTGCCGGATTGGGCGGCGTGATCGTGCTGCTCGCCGGCTACGGCGTATGGACATGGAGAAAAAAAAAGACCACGCAAGCCAGATTTCAAGATAGCGTCCTAGGCGCCGCCTCTACCACCGGCTCGTCGACCGGAACCGGCGCTGCACTAGCGGCGCAGAGCGTCTCGCAGGGCTCGCTCAGCCAGCCGCTGGCCGGGATGGAGGCCGACGAAGTCGACCCGATCGCCGAAGCCGACGTCTACATGGCCTACGGCCGCGACGCGCAGGCCGAGGAGATCCTCAAGGAAGCGCTGCAAAAGGACGCAAAGCGCACCGCGGTGCATTCCAAGCTGCTCGAGATCTACGCCAACCGGCGCGACGTCACGGCCTTCGAGCAGACGGCGGTCAAGCTCAAGTCGCTCACCAACGGTTCCGGTCCGGAATGGGACAAGGCTGCCGCCCTCGGCCGTTCGATCGATCCGCAGAATGGGCTGTATGGCGGTGGCGCTGCCCCCGCTGCCGCACCAGCGGCTGCTGCGGCGGCTGCCGCACCGAACCTCGATTTCGATCTGAGCGCCACATCGACGCAACAGGCCGCGATCCTGCCCGAGTTCTCGATCGACGAACCGAAGGCGCCGCCGCTCAGCGCTCTGGACTTCGACCTCGATGCCGCGCCGGCGGCGGCAGCTGGCGCGAGCGCAAAGAGCGATTTCAGCCCCGGGGGCACGCTGATCATGGGTGAACGGCCGGGCGAGAGAACCGTCACCAGCGTGGATTTCAATCTGGACATCACGGGCAGCAGCGAAGCGAAGAGTGCCGGAGCGGCGCCGTCCGCAAACGGCGGTCTCGATTTCGACATCAGCCTGGATCTCGGCGGGGAGGAGAAAAAGCCCGAACCCGACAAGACCGCGGCGCCGATGGACCTGTCTTCCATCAGCCTGGACCTGGGCATTGCGGGCGAGCCGAGCGGTTCTCCCGCCGGCACCGATCCGAAATGGCAGGAAGTCGCCACCAAGCTCGATCTCGCCAAGGCGTACGAGGAGATGGGAGACAAGGACGGCGCGCGGGAGCTGCTCAACGAGGTGCTGAAGGACGGCGACAGCGTGCAGAAGGGCCAGGCGCAGCAGCTGCTGGCCAAGCTGGGTTAGCATCCGCCGTACACCGCCCTGCTGAACTGAAAAAAAAGCCGCGGCGCCAGCGACCGCGGCTTTTTGCTTTATGCGCATAGCCCTGGGACTCGAATACGACGGCAGCCGCTTTCTTGGATGGCAGACGCAGCCCGGCGGAGGCGCCGTGCAGGACGCCCTCGAGCCGGCTCTCGGCGCGATCGCCGGTGGGCCGGTCGGAGTGACCTGCGCCGGCAGAACCGACCGCGGCGTGCACGCGCGCGGGCAGGTGGTGCATTTCGATGACCTCGCGTCCCGACCCCCGTCTGCCTGGGTTCGCGGGGTGAACGCGCTGCTGCCCGACGGCGTTGCGGTGTTATGGTCGCAGCAGGTCGACCCGTCCTTCCATGCACGCTACAGCGCCGTGAGCCGTACCTACCGCTACGCGCTTCTCAATCGTCCGGTGCGGCCGGCGCTCGCCGCGAGCCACGTCGGCTGGACTCACCTGCCGCTCGATGTCGACGCGATGCGCGAGGCCGCCGCGCTGCTCGTAGGCGAGCACGATTTCTCGGCGTTCCGGTCGGCGCAGTGCCAGGCCAAGTCGCCGCTGCGCACCCTGTATTCGCTCGACATCGAGCGCCGCGGCGAGCGCATCGACTTCGTGCTGCGGGCGAACGCGTTCCTGCACCACATGGTGCGCAACATCGTCGGCACGCTCGTTTATGTCGGCAACGGCAAGCATCCGGCGCCCTGGGTGAGGGACGTGCTCGAGTCGCGCGATCGCGCGCGCGCGGCGCCGACCTTCGCGCCGGAAGGACTTTGCCTGGAGGCCGTGGAGTACGACGCGAAATGGGGACTGCCCCAATGAGAACCCGCGTCAAGATCTGCGGTATCACGCGGCGGCAGGACGCGCGCGCGGCGGCCGAGGCAGGCGCCGATGCCATCGGGCTGGTGTTCTATCCGCCGAGCCCGCGCTTCGTGAGCGTCGAGCGCGCGCTCGAGGTGCGCGATGCGCTGCCTCCCTTCGTGCAGACCGTTGCGCTGTTCGTCAACCCGGACGCGGCGCAGGTGGCGCAGGTCATCGGCCGGGTACGGCCCGCGATGCTGCAATTCCACGGCGAGGAGGCGCCGCAGTTCTGCGCGCAGTTCGGCGTGCCCTGGGTCAAGGCTTGCCGCGTGAGGCAGGGGATCGATTTGCTAAAATACCTGCGCCCGTTTTCCGCTGCCGCGGCGTGGCTGCTCGACAGCCACGTCGAGGAATACGGCGGAGCGGGCGAGAGCTTCGACTGGTCGCTGGTGCCCGCCGCACGCGACCGGCCTCTGATCCTTTCGGGCGGGCTGGCGCGGGACAATGTCGCCGAGGCGATCCGCCGGGTGCGGCCCTGGGGCGTCGATGTCTCGAGCGGAGTCGAGTCGGCCAAGGGAATCAAGGACGCCGCGAAAATCGCCGCCTTCATTGCAGAGGTCAAGAATGCGGATATATGACTTGCCCGACGCGCGCGGGCATTTCGGCCCCTACGGCGGCGTGTTCGTCGCCGAAACGCTGACGCACGCGCTCGACGAGCTGCGCGATGCCTATGAGAGCGCGCGCGCCGATGCCGCGTTCCAGGCCGAGTTTCACCACGAGCTCAAGCACTATGTGGGGCGGCCGAGCCCGATCTACCACGCTCGGCGGCTGTCGGAGCGCTGCGGCGGCGCGCAGATCTACATCAAGCGCGAGGACCTGAACCACACCGGCGCGCACAAGATCAACAACACCATCGGCCAGGCACTGCTTGCGCGCCGCATGGGCAAGCCGCGCGTGATTGCCGAGACGGGCGCCGGCATGCACGGCGTCGCCGCGGCGACCGTCGCGGCGCGCTACGGCATGGAATGCGTGGTGTACATGGGCACGGAGGACGTCAAGCGCCAGGTGCAGAACGTCTATCGCATGAAGCTGCTTGGCGCGACGGTAGTGCCGGTCGAATCGGGATCGCGCACGCTGAAGGACGCGCTGAACGAGGCGATGCGCGACTGGGTCACCAACGTCGAGCGCACCTTCTACATCATCGGCACGGTCGCCGGCCCGCATCCGTATCCGATGATGGTGCGCGACTTCCAGTCGGTGATCGGCGAGGAATGCATCCCGCAGATGCAGGAGCTCGCCGGGCGGCAGCCCGACGCGGTGATCGCCTGCGTCGGCGGCGGCTCGAACGCGATGGGGATTTTTTACCCGTATATCAAGAACCTGAAGGTAAGACTGATCGGCGTCGAGGCGGCGGGCGAAGGCCTGGCGAGCGGCAGGCACGCAGCGTCGCTCTGCGCCGGCAAGCCCGGGGTGCTGCACGGTAATCGTACCTACCTTCTTCAGGACGCGAACGGGCAGATCACGGAAACGCATTCGATTTCGGCCGGGCTCGACTACCCCGGCGTCGGCCCGGAGCACGCCTGGCTGAAGGACAGCCGGCGCGCCGAATATGTCGCGGTGACCGACGACGAAGCGCTCGGCGCATTTCACGAGCTGTGCCGTTGCGAAGGCATCATCCCGGCTCTTGAATCCGCGCATGCGCTCGCCCATGCCGCCAAGCTGGCGCGCAGCCTGCCGAAGGAGGCGATCCTGCTGGTGAACCTCTCGGGCCGCGGCGACAAGGACATGCATACCGTTGCCCAGCGCTCAGGCCTGCAGTTCTGAGATGTCGCGCATCCAAGCGCGTTTCGCATCCCTGGCGAGTGCCAGGCGCAAGGCGCTGATCCCCTACATTACCGCGGGCGACCCGCATCCCTCTCTGACAGTGCCGCTGCTGCGCGCCCTGGTCGAGGCGGGCGCAGACATTCTCGAGCTTGGCGTGCCGTTCTCGGACCCGATGGCCGACGGCCCGGTGATCCAGCGCTCGGGCGAGCGAGCGCTGAAGCACGGCATCGGTCTTTCGGATGTATTGAAGTTAGTCGTTGAATTTCGAAAACAGGACGCCGCGACGCCGATCGTCCTCATGGGTTACGCCAATCCGATTGAAGCGATGGGCAGCGCGGCCTTTCTTGAAAAGTCGAAGGCCGCCGACATCGATGGCGTCATCGTCGTCGACTACCCGCCGGAGGAGTGCCTCGAATTCTCCGCTCTGGCGAAGAAGAACGGCATCGACCCGGTTTTTCTTCTCGCGCCGACCTCCACTGAAAAGCGGATCGAGGAGGTGGCGCGGATCGGCAGCGGTTACCTGTACTACGTCTCGCTGCGCGGCGTGACCGGCGCGTCGCACATCGACCTGTCGGATGTCGCGGCGCGCATTCCAAAGATCCGCGCGGCTACGCGCCTGCCGATCGGGGTGGGCTTCGGCATCCGCGACGCCGAGTCGGCGCGCCGCGTCGCCGAGACCGCCGACGCCGTGGTGATCGGCAGCCGCATCATCCAGGAGATTGAATCGGCGGGGCCTCACGATTCGGCGTCCAGGGTGAAAGCTCTTCTGAAACCCATACGGCAGGCGCTGGACGCATGAGCTGGCTGCAGAAGCTCCTTCCCCCCAAGATCCAGCGCACCGGCCCCGGCATGCGCAAGACGGTCCCCGAGGGCCTGTGGACCAAGTGCGCGGCCTGCGACGCGGTGCTCTACAGCACGGACCTCGAGAAAAACCTCAACGTGTGCCCGAAGTGCGGGCACCACGAGCGCCTCGGCGCGCGGCCGCGCCTCGATGCGCTGCTCGACGCCGACGGGCGCTTCGAGATCGGCGCCGAGGTGCTTCCCGTCGACACGCTCAAGTTCAAGGACTCGCGCCGCTACACCGAGAGGCTGGGCGAGGCGCAGGAGCAGACCGCCGAGAGCGACGCGCTGGTGGTGATGCAGGGCTCGATCAAGGCGCTCGGCGTGGTCTGCGCCGCCTTCGAGTTCGATTTCATGGGCGGCTCGATGGGATCGGTGGTCGGAGAGCGCTTCGTGCGCGGCGTGCGGGTCGCCATCGAGCAGAAGCTGCCGTACGTCTGCGTCACCGCCTCCGGCGGCGCCCGCATGCAGGAAGGGCTGCTCTCGCTGGTGCAGATGGCCAAGACCACCGCCGCCCTCACCGACCTCGCGGAGCGCAGGCTGCCCTTCATATCGGTGCTGACGGATCCGACGATGGGCGGCGTCTCCGCGAGCTTCGCGATGATCGGCGACGTGGTGATCGCCGAACCCAAGGCGCTGATCGGCTTTGCCGGTCCGCGGGTGATCGAGCAGACCGTGCGGCAGAAGCTGCCCGAGGGCTTCCAGCGCGCCGAGTTCCTGCTGGAGAAGGGCGCCATCGACATGATCGTCGACCGCCGGAAGCTGCGCGACAAGCTCCACGGCATCCTCTCCCTCCTGCAGGGGCAGCCCGCCGACAACGTGGCGTGACGCTGCTTTCCGACGTGGTGCGCACGTCGACCCAGGTCTCCGGCACGCCCGGCCGGCTCGCCAAGCTGCGGGAGCTGGCCGATTGCCTCGGGCGTCTCGAGCCGGGAGAAATCCGCGTCGCGATCCCCTACCTGAGCGGCGAGATCCGGCAGGGAAAGCTGTCGCTCGGTCATGCGAGCTTGCAGTCGGCGCGCGCCGCGCCTGCGCCGGCTCCTACCCTGGCGCTGCTGGAGGTCGATCGGGCCTTCGACGAGTTGAAAGCCATCAAGGGCAAGGGTGCCGCGGCGCGGCGCGAAAAGCGGCTCGCCCGATTGTTCGAACGGGCGACTGCGGAGGAGCAGGATTTCCTCGCGCGCCTCATCGTCGGCGAGCTTCGCCAGGGCGCGCTGGGAGGCGTCATGCTGGAGGCGGTCGCGGCGGCGGCCGAGCTGCCTGCGGCGCAGGTGCGGCGCGCGGCGAGCGTCGCCGGCGGCATCGCGCAGGTCGCCGAGGCGGCGCTCGCTGGCGGCGCGACCGCGCTCGAACGCTTTTCAATCCGGCTGATGCAACCGGTGCTGCCGATGCTCGCGCAACCCGCACAGGACGTGGAAGCGGCGCTGGCCGCGCTCGGCACCGCGATCCTCGAATGGAAGCTCGACGGCGCGCGCGTGCAGGTGCATAAGTCGGGCGACGAGGTGCGCGTTTTCACGCGCAACCTGAACGAGGTCACCGCCGCGGTTCCCGAGATCGTTGCGGCGGCGCGCGCGGTGACGGCGCGCTCGCTGATCCTCGACGGTGAGGCGATCGCCTTGCGCCCCGACGGCAAGCCCCATCCTTTCCAGGTGACGATGCGGCGCTTCGGCCGCAAGCTGGACGTGGCCGAGGTGCGCGGGGAGCTGCCGTTGTCGGTGTTCTTCTTCGACTGCCTGCTGCGCGATGGCGAGCCGCTCGTCGACAAAGGAGGCATCGATCGGCGCAAGGCCCTTGAGGCTGCGGTTCCGCAGAAAAACCTCACCCCCTGCATCGTGACCGCCGACAAGGCGCAGGCGGCAGCGTTCTATGCCGACGCCCTCGCGCGCGGCCACGAGGGCGTCATGGCGAAGGCGCTCGATGCGCTCTACGAAGCGGGCCGCCGCGGCGCGGGCTGGCTCAAGGTGAAGCGCGCGCATACGCTCGACCTGGTGGTGCTTGCCGCGGAATGGGGCCACGGGCGCCGGCGCGGCTGGCTGTCGAACCTGCATCTGGGCGCACGCGACCCGGCCGGCGGCTTCGTCATGCTGGGCAAGACCTTCAAGGGGCTCACCGACGAGCTGCTCGAATGGCAGACGAAAGAGTTCCTCGCCCGCGAGACCGGGCGCGATGACTGGACGGTGAGGGTACGGCCCGAGCTGGTGGTGGAAATCGCTTTCAACGACGTCCAGGAGAGCCGTCAGTATCCGGGCGGCCTCGCGCTGCGCTTTGCGCGCGTCAAGGGCTACCGGCCGGACAAGAGCCCTGGCGACGCGGATACGATCGAGACCGTGCGCCGCATCTACGAGGAGAGCCTGTCCTGAGGTCGCTCGACGACTGGCTGCGCTATATCGAGGCGCAGCATCCGGCCGCCATCGCGCTCGGCCTGGAGCGGGTAGGCGAAGTGCTCGGCCGCCTCGGCGTGCGCCTCGCGTGCCCGGTCATCACGGTGGGCGGCACCAACGGCAAGGGCTCGACCTGCGCCATGCTGGAATCGATTCTGCGTGCGGCCGGCTATCGCACCGGCCTGTACACGTCGCCGCATCTCGTGCGCTACAACGAGCGCGCGCGTATTGCAGGTCTTGAAGTAGATGACGGTCCTTTGTGCGAGGCGTTCGCGGCAGTCGAGAAGGTCCGGGGTCAAACCCCACTGACGTATTTCGAGTTCGGGACGCTCGCCGCTTTGTGGCTGTTCGCCCGCGGGAAGCTCGACGCAGCGGTGCTCGAGGTGGGGCTGGGCGGAAGGCTCGACGCGGTGAATGCGCTCGATGCTGACTGCGCAGTGCTGACGAGCGTGGGGATCGACCACGTCGAGTATCTCGGCGCCGACCGCGAATCGATCGGGCGCGAAAAGGCGGGAATTTTCCGCGCTGGGCGGCCGGCGGTGATCGCCGAACCCGATGCGCCGCGCTCGGTGTTGGAGGCGACGGGTTCTAAGCTTCTTGTCGGCAAGGACTTCGGCTATGCCGCGGAGGCCAATCAATGGACCTATTGGGGCCCGGGCGGACGCCGCGCGGGGCTGGCGTACCCGGCGCTGCGCGGCAAAGTGCAGCTGCGCAATGCCGCAGCCGCCCTGTGCGCGCTGGACGCATTGGCGCTGCCCATCGCGATGCAGGAGATCCGGCGCGGCCTTGCCGAGGTGACCCTGGCGGGGCGCTTCCAGGTCCTTCCCGGGCGCCCGCAGGTGATCCTCGACGTTGCGCACAATCCGCAGGCCGCGAAGACCCTGGAGCAGAATCTCGCCGCCTCGGGGTTCGCGCCGCAGACGATCGCGGTCTGCGGCATGCTGCGCGACAAGGACATCGCCGGCGTGCTGCGCGAGGTGGCGCCGCGCATCACGCGCTGGCACTTCGCTTCGCTGTCCGGCCCGCGGGCGGCGACTGCGGAACAGCTGAAGAAGGCCTTCCTGGAGACGGGGGCAAGGGCGCCGTTCGAGCTGCACGACTCTCCGCAAAAAGCCTTTGCGGCGGCGAAAGAGCGCGCGAATGAGAATGATAAAATCGTCGTGTTTGGCTCGTTCCTTACCGTGGGTGAAGTCATTGCATGGCTGAAGCTCAGGACGTCGACACGCTGAAGCGCCGCGGCCGCAGGCGGCTGGTCGGCGCGGTGGCGCTGGTGCTGCTCGCGGTGATCGTGCTGCCGATGGTGTTCGATCCCGAGCCGCGCGAGGCCGCGCCGCCGGTCAGCGTGAGGATCCCCGGCGAGAACGAGACCGCTTTCACCCCCAAGCCGAAGCCGGCCCCGGGGAAGAAGCAGGCGAGTGAAAAGGAATTCGTCGTGCAGGTCGGCGCCTTTGCGAACGCGGACGGCGTGCTCGCAAAGCTTGCCGCCGCCAAGATTCCCTACTACACCGAAGCCGTGAAAGGCAACCTCACCCGCGTGCGCGCCGGCCCGTTCCCGACGAAAGACGCGGCGGAGAAGGCGCTCGAGCAGCTGAAGGGGCTCGGCCTGCAGCCCGGCACGGTGACCACCAGGTCCGGATGAGCTGGCTCGATTACGTCGTCATCGCGGTGATCGTGTTCTCGATGGCCTGGGGGGCCTGGCGCGGCCTGGTGCATGAAGTGCTGTCGCTTGCCGGCTGGATCATGGCCTTCATCGCCGGCAATCTTTTCGCCGCGCCTTTGTCGGAGATGTTTCCCGCGGCAATGCGGCCGGAGCTTCGCGTGGTGGTTGCTTTCGTGCTTATCTTTGTCGGCACGCTGGTGCTCGCGGCGCTCGCATCGGCGCTGGTCACGAAGTTCATCAAGGTGTCGGTGCTGCACAGCTTGAACCGCTGGCTTGGAGCACTGTTCGGGCTCCTGCGCGGCCTGCTGATCGTCGTCGTGCTGGCCATGGTGGCGGGCCTCACATCGCTGCCGCGCAAGCCGGACTGGACGGACTCCGCCAGCGGTTATTCGCTCGCTCAGACGGTGACCCAGCTGAAACCGTGGCTGCCCCCGGCGCTCGCGCAGCGCTTGCGATATCATTGACCCTTAACCACACCCGGGACAGCTAGATCCGATGTGCGGGATTCTCGGCATCGTCGCGCGCTCGCCGGTCAACCAGCCGCTGTACGACGGGCTGCTCCTGCTGCAGCACCGCGGCCAGGACGCCGCGGGCATCGTCACGAGCGAGCGCAATTCCTTCCACATGCACAAGGCGCCGGGCATGGTGCGCGACGTGTTCCGCACGCGCAACATGCGCTCGCTGCCCGGCAACATGGGCATCGCGCATTGCCGCTACCCGACCGCCGGCTCGGCGTTCAGCTCGGCCGAGGCGCAGCCCTTCTACGTCAACTCGCCGTTCGGCATTGTCCTCGGGCACAACGGCAACCTGACCAATTCCGACCAGCTGAAGGAGGAGATGTTCCGCACCGACCTGCGGCACATCAACACCGGCTCGGACTCGGAGGTCCTGGTCAATGTGCTGGCGCATGAGCTGGAAAAGGCGTCGGACAAGCTGCGCCTCGAGCCGCAGACCATTTTCACGGCGATCGCGAACGTGCACCGGCGCGTCAGAGGCGCCTACGCCGTGGTGGCGATGATTGCAGGCAACGGCGTGCTTGCATTCCGCGATCCGTACGGCATCCGGCCGGCAGTGATCGGCTACAACGACACGCCGGCGGGAACCGAATACATGGTCGCGTCGGAGTCGGTCGCAGTGGACGCGCTCGGCTTCCGCGTGCTGCGCGATATCGGCCCCGGCGAAGCGGTGTTCATCGACGAGCACGGCAACTTCCATAGCCAGCAGTGCGCGCCGAACGCGAGCCTGAATCCCTGCATCTTCGAGTATGTCTACCTTGCCCGTCCCGACTCCCTGATCGACGGCGCCTCGGTCTACGAGACCCGGCTCAACATGGGCGAGAAGCTGGCCGAGAAGATCCGCCGCCAGTACCGGAGCCTCGAGGTCGACGTGGTGATCCCGATTCCAGACTCCAGCCGCCCCTCCGCGCTGCAGCTCGCGGCCGGCCTGGGCGTGCCCTACCGCGAGGGCTTCGTCAAGAACCGCTACATCGGCCGCACCTTCATCATGCCCGGGCAGGCGGTGCGCAAGCGCTCGGTGCGCCAGAAGCTGAACCCGATGTCGATGGAGTTCGCGGGCAAGAACGTGCTGCTGGTGGACGACTCGATCGTGCGCGGCACGACCAGCCGCGAGATCGTGCAGATGGCGCGCGAATCGGGCGCGCGCAAGGTGTTCTTCGCCTCGGCGGCGCCGCCGGTGCGCTTCCCCAACGTCTACGGCATCGACATGCCGACCCGCGCCGAGCTGATCGCCGCGCATCGCAGCGAGGAGGAGGTGGCGGGAGAGCTCGACGCCGATGCGCTCATCTACCAGGACCTCGACGCGCTGAAGGACGCGGTGCGCCGCGCCAATCCGAAGCTGAAGAACTTCGAGACCTCGTGCTTCGACGGGCACTACATCACGGGGGATATCACCAGCGACTACCTGCGCGACATCGAGATCCGGCGCGATGCCAGGCGCGACTCGGGGGACGACGCCGAAAGCGCGCAGCTCGATTTGAACCTCGCGGCCTGATATACTGACCTTCTCGCGCCGATTTGAGCCACAGCTTGCGGGCGCGTAATAAATGCCGCTAAAGCGTGCCGAGAAAAGCCCGGTCCGCTTAGTTCGCAAATGAGGCCGGGTTTTTTTATGGATAAAAAGGCGGATCTGGCAACCCTGGGCGTGCGCGCCGGGCAGGCGCGCACCGGGTTCAACGAGCACGCCGAGGCGCTGTTCCTCACCTCGAGCTTCGTCTTCGACAACGCCGAGCAGGCGGCTGCGCGCTTCACCGGCACCGAGGGTGGCTTCGTCTACTCGCGCTTCACCAACCCGACCGTGGCGATGTTCCAGGACCGCCTCGCCGCGCTCGAGGGCGCCGAGTCCTGCATCGCCACCGCCTCCGGCATGTCGGCGATCCTCGCCACCGCCATGGCGCTGCTGAAGAGCGGCGACCACATTGTCTGCTCAAGCGCGGTGTTCGGTGCGACAGTGCAGCTCTTCGGCACCATCCTCGCCCGGTTCGGCGTCGACACCTCCTTCGTATCTCCGACCCGGGTGGAGGAATGGCGTCGCGCGCTGCGGCCGAGTACCAAAATGCTGTTCCTCGAAACCCCGTCGAATCCGCTCACCGAGATTTCCGATATCGCGGCGCTCGCAGCGCTCGCCAAGGCCGCCGGCGCGCTGCTGGCCGTGGACAACGTCTTCTGCACGCCGGTGCTGCAGCGGCCGCTGGAGCTCGGCGCCGACCTCGTGATCCACTCAGCGACCAAGCACCTCGACGGCCAGGGCAGAGTACTAGGCGGGGCGGTGCTCGGCCCTGCCAGGCTGGTCATGGAGCAGGTGTTTCCGTTCCTGCGCACCGCGGGCCCGGCGCTCTCGCCGTTCAATGCCTGGGTGATCCTGAAGGGGCTCGAGACGCTCGAGCTGCGCATGCACGCACAGTCGGCCGCCGCCATGGCGATGGCGCGCTGGCTGGAGGGCCATCGCGCGGTGGCGCGCGTTTATTACCCCGGGCTAGCGTCCCACCCGCAGCACGCGCTCGCGCAGCGCCAGCAGCGTGCGGGAGGCGCGGTGGTGTCGTTCGAAGTGAAGGGCGGACGAAGCGCGGCGTGGAAGCTGATCGATGCGACCCGCCTGATCTCGATTACCGCCAACCTGGGCGACGTCAAGACTACCATCACGCACCCGGCTACCACCACGCATGGCCGGATCTCGGCCGAGGCGCGCGCCGCCGCCGGGGTCACCGAAGGACTGGTGCGCATTGCAGTCGGCCTCGAGGCCGTCGCCGACCTGCAGGCCGACCTGGAGCGCGGGCTCGCCTAGCCGATTAAAACCATGTGCATAAGGCCCTAGCCTTACTACCGCGGCGGTGGGTGACGGTCGCGCAGGGCGCCCTCCTTGCCGCGATCTATTTCGGGGCTGCCAGATTCGCCCTGCTGCTGGCGATCCCGCCGGGGTATGCAACGGCGCTGTGGCCGCCCTCCGGAATCGCCCTGGCGGCGCTTCTCCTCCTCGGCCCTCGCCTGTGGCCCGGCGTGTGGATCGGCAGCGTGCTCGCCAATCTGAGCATCGACGCTTCGATTCCGTCCGCGATCATCATCGCCACCGGCAGCACGCTGCAGGCGCTGGTCCTGTCGGCGCTCGTCCGGCGGCACGTCGGCATCCCGTATCGTTTCCGCCATGTTCAGCAGGTGGTGAAATTCTTTGCGCTGTCCGCGCTGGGCGCGACCATCGCACCCACCATGGCGCTGCTCCCGCTCGCGCTGTTGTATCCCTTGCCGGGCGCGGACCTGTTCGCCAACTGGCGGACCTGGTGGCAGGGCGACACCTCGGGCATCCTGATCTTCACGCCGCTGATCCTGAGCTGGAGCGTGCGCGGCGCGGTGCAATGGACGCCGCGCAGAGCGCTCGAGGGCCTGCTGCTCGCGGCCCTGCTTCTCGCCGCCACGCACGTGGCGTTCAGCGGCGGCGGCGGCCGCACCTTTGTCATCGTGCCGCTAATCGTGTGGGCGGCGTTCCGCTTCGGCCAGCGCGAGGTGACCACGGCAATCGCCGTGGTGTGCGCGCTAGCGCTCTGGTCTACCCTGAGCAGCGAGAGCGGGCCATTCGCCACCGCGCCGCTCAACGAGTCGCTGCTGCTGCTGCTGGCGTTCATCAGCACGGTGGTGTTCACCGGCCTGGTGCTGTGCGCGGTGATCAGCGAGCTCAATCGCGCGATGAGCGAGCTGCAGAAACGCCAGGGCGAGCTGCAGTCCCGAGTGCTCGAACGCACGCGCATGCTCGGCGAGAGCGAGCGACGCTTCCGGCTGATGGTGGAAAGCGTGGTCGACTATGCCATCTTCATGCTCGACAGCGACGGGCGCGTAGCGAGCTGGAATGCCGGCGCGCAGCGCATCCTCGGCTACAGCGCCGACGAGATCGTCGGCCAGAGCCTGTCGCAGTTCTACTCGCGCGAGGAGCTCGAGCGCGGCGAGCCCCAGGTCGAGCTGGGAGCGGCGAAGGCCGAAGGGCGTTTCGAGCAAGAGGGCTGGCGCGTGCGCAAGGACGGCTCGACGTTCTGGGCCAACGCGGTGGTCACCGCGGTGCGCGACGACACCGGCAAGCTCCTCGGCTTCGCCAAGGTGACGCGCGACCTTACCGAGCGCAACCGCGTCGAGGCCGAGCTGATCCGCGCCAAGGTGGCGGCGGAGAAGGCAAGCGAGGCAAAGTCGCAGTTCCTCGCCAACATGTCGCACGAGCTGCGCACGCCGCTCAACAGTCTGCTGATCCTCGCGCGCCTGCTCGCCGACAACGTGGGGGGCAACCTCACCACCAACGAGGTGCAGTTCGCGCAGACCATCCACGCGTCGGGCATGGACCTGCTCTCGCTGATCAACGATCTGCTCGACCTGGCGAAGATCGAGTCGGGCGCCCTCACCACCGTCAATGTCGCGCCGGGGCGGCTCGACGAGCTGCGCGAGGACCTCGAGCGCACCTTCGGGCAGGTCGCGCAGGGCAAGGGCTTGCAATTCTCCGTTTTCATCGACTCAGCGCTGCCGCCGCTGGTCAATACCGACATGGGGCGCCTCAAGCAGGTGCTGAAGAACCTGCTCGCTAATGCGTTCAAGTTCACCAAGGAGGGCCGCGTCTCGCTCGCCATCGCGCCGGCGCAGTCCGGCTGGACGCCGGGGCACGGGCGGCTCGACGCGGCGCGCTCGGTGATCGCTTTCTCCGTCGCCGATACCGGCATCGGCATCCCGGCAGACAAGCAAAGGATCATCTTCGAGGCATTTCAGCAGGCCGACGGCACGACGAGCCGGCAATACGGCGGCACCGGCCTCGGGCTGTCGATCAGCCGTGAGCTGACCCGCCTGCTTGGCGGGGAGATCCGCCTGTCGAGCGACCCGGGAAAGGGCAGTACCTTTAAGCTCTACCTGCCGCTCGCCGACGAACTTGCTTAGAAGCGGACCAGGCGCGGCTCGCCACGGGCGATTTCCAGGTAGCCGCCGCGCCTGTACCAGTCGGGCAGCACCCAGCGCTCGCAGCGCCGCGCGTCGACCTGCACGGCGTGGCGGCCCGGCCGATGGGTGTGCCCATGCACCAGGCGGCGAACGCCGTGGCGCCGCAGCGCCTCGCGCACGGCATCGCCATTCACGTCCATGATCGCGGCGGGCTTCGCCTGGATGACCGCCTTGCTTTTCTCGCGCAATGCCAGGATCGCGCTGCGCCGCTCGGCGACCGGCTGCGCCAGGAACTGCTGCTGCCAGGCGCTCGAGCGCGCCGTCGCGCGCCATGACTGGTAGTCGACGTCGTCCGTGCACAGGGTATCCCCGTGCATCAGAAGAGTCTTGACTCCGTTGATCTCTTCGAGGGTCGGATCCGCCAGAAGCTGCGCCCCGGTTTCCCTGCAGAACCGCTCGCCGATCAGGAAGTCGCGGTTGCCGTGCATGACGCACAGCCGCACGCCGCGCCGGGTCAGGTCGCGGAGGAGACCGGCGATCACGGCATTGAAGGCCTCGTCAAGGCCGTCATCGCCGATCCAGTACTCGAACAGGTCGCCGAGGAGGTACAGCGCGTCGGCGGAGCGCGCTTTGCCTTCGAGGAAGGCGATCAGGCGCTCGTTCGCTTCGGGACGATCCTCGCTGAGGTGGAGATCGGAGGCGAAAAGCGCGCGCACTACTTCCCGCTCACCACCGTCATCGACTCGATGACGACCGGCGAGCGCGGCACATCGCGCGGGAAGGGGCCGCCGGGGCCGGTCGGCGTCTTCGCGATCTTGGTGACCACGTCCATCCCTGAAACCACCTTGCCGAACACGGCGTAGCCATTGCCGTCGCTGCGCGGATCGCCCCAGTTGAGGAAGTTGTTGTCGCCGACGTTGATGAAGAACTGCGCCGTCGCCGAGTTGGGATCCGCGGTGCGCGCCATGGCCACGCTGCCGGGCTCGTTCTTCAGCCCGCCCTTCACGCCGGCCTGCGCCTCGTTGGCAATGGGCGGGCGCGTCTTCTTCTGCTTGAAGCCGCCATCGAAGCCGCCGCCCTGGACCATGAAGCCGTCGATCACGCGATGGAACACGGTGCCGTTGTAGTGGCCGTCGCGCACGTATTGCAGAAAATTTTCCACGGTTTTCGGCGCTTTCTCCGGGTACAGCTCGAGCCGGATCGTGCCGACGTTCGTGCGCACGTCCACCTGCGGCTCGGCGCCGAGCGCGGCCGGGACCACCGCGGCGGTCGACAGCGCGAAGAGATATTTGAGTTTCATCCTGCTCCTTCGTACAGAATTTTCCAGCGCCCTTCCTCCTTGATCCAGTACTGGCGCTTTCGCACGGTGTTCGACAGCGTGCTCGATCTGTAATCCTGCTCGAAGCTCACCACCACGAAGTCGCCCTCGCGCGGATAGCGGAACATCGCCACGCGCGACAGCTCGATCTTGATCCAGCTCTTGGCAGCGTTCACCGCGCGCTTGTGCGCGGCCCAGGCGGCGTAGTCCTGGCCGCCGCCTGCGCCGAAGCGCTGCGAGTAATGCCCGAGGTAGCGCTCGGTGTCGCGGCCCTGCCAGTCCGCGCGCCACTGCTCGAGCGCAGCGTTGAGAGAGCGGCGCTCGGCGTCGACCGATGCGGCATCGCTCCATTCGATCGCGTCGGCGATGATGACCGGCGTCGTCCCGACCTGCACGTAGCGTCCGATCGATTCGAGATCGGGGTTGGCGAAGACCAGGCAGCCGTCGCTCGCGCGCGGCGGGCGGCTGTAGAGCTCGGCCGGCACGCCGTGCAGCCAGATGCCGTGCCCTTTGCGTCCCCGCCGGCGGTCCCATTCGTTGGGGTAGTTGATGGGGAACGCGCCCGCGCCGTAGAAGTCGGTGAGCTTGCTGCGCGGCAGGTTTCCGGTGACATGGTAGACGCCGATGGGCGTCTTCTGGTCGCCCTCGCGGGTCTTCTCGACGCCGTTCTTGCCAAGGGTGACGTAGAAGTCCGCCACCAGCCGCGGCCGGCCCTGGTCGTTGCCAAACACGTAGAGCCGCGAGCGGCGCGAGTCGACCACCAGGACGTGCTTCTGCCCGGGATGAAGCTGCAGCACGTAGCGCGGCAGCCGGTCCTCGGAGGGGCGCGAGCGCATCGCCCGCAGGCGCGCCAGCGCCTCTTCGCGCAGGCCTTCGATGCGGTCCTGCGGCACCGTCTTGACGACGTTGCCGAAGGTCAGCAGCGGCCGCGAGCGCGCCAGCAGCAGGTCGCCGCGCACCAGGTACGCGAGGCGGAAGTTGGGATAGTCGCGGAGCAGCGCGTCGACGCGCTTCAGCGCCTCGTCGACGCGGTTCGCCTCGATCGCTTCGAACACCGCCGACAGGCGGTCTTCAGGGGTCGCGGCCGCTGCCGCGACGGCAAAGCCCAGCGCCGCCAGGGAAAGCAGAACTCTCCTCACCTGCCCGCCTTCTCTTCCCGGATCTGCCAGCGGCCATCGGCCATCACCAGCTCCAGGGTCTTGGTGTTCGAGCTGGTGAGCTTGTCGGAGCGGTAATCCTGGCGGAACGTAACGCTCGCCTCGTTGCTGCCGCGCAGGGTCACTTTAGGGGAGTCGACCTTGACCTCGATCGACTTGGGCGCGGCGATGCGCTCGCGCCGCGTCTTCTCCCACGCCGGACGCGCCTCGCCGCCGGGAGTCTTGAAGTCCCCGGCGTAATAGGACAGATAAGCATTGGCGTCTTTCTTCGACCAGGCCTCGGCCCAGCCGTTGACGGCCTTCAGGACCTCTGCACTGGGATCCGCAGCAGGTTTTGCCGGCTCCTTCGGCTTGGACGGCTCCTTGACCACGGCCACCACCGTCGGCTCGCGCACCAGCTCGCGCACCAGCGAGAGCTTGTTTTTCGCCCCGCTGTTCGACGAATCGAGCTGCAGCGCCTTGTCGTAAGCCTGGCTCGCCAGCTTGGCGTAAACGTCGCCCAGGTTCTCGTAGGCGGTGGCGTAGCTCGGATGCGTGCGGATCGACTGCTCCAGCGCGGCGCGGGCTTTCTCGTATTGCCCCTGCGAGGCGTAGATCACCGCGAGGTTGTTGTACGGCTCCGGCAGCTCGGGGTAGTCCTGCGTGAGCCTGGTGAAGATTTCGATCGCTTCCTTGCTGTTGCCCTGCTCGGTGACGATGATGCCCTTGAGAAAGCGCGCCTGCGGATCGCGCGGCTTCACCTTCAGCGCCTTGTTGACGCGCTCGAGCGCCTGCGCGTGCTGCCCGGCTTTAAGGAATTTGGAGGCGTCCTGCAGGTCGTCGCCGCGCGCCGCAAGCGCGCTGCAGAGCGCCGCGGCGCAAAGCGCGGTCAAGCCCCGGCGCAGGCGGGCGTACGGGGCGGCTGGTTTATGCATTGTGTTAATATTTTCAAGGCCCTACGAAAGCGCTGCATTCTAGACTAACCCCCGCGCCTCCACAACTTTCACGCCGGCGCGAGCCATGCTGAAGATCTACAACTCCCTGGGCAGGACCAAGCAGGAATTCGTTCCGCTGCGGCCCGGCGAGGTGCGCATGTACGTCTGCGGCATGACGGTGTACGACTACCTGCACCTCGGCCATGCGCGCATGCTGGTGGTCTTCGATGTCGTGCAGCGCTGGCTGCGCGCGAGCGGCTATCGCGTCACCTACGTGCGCAACATCACCGACATCGACGACAGGATCATCCGCCGTGCGCTCGAGAACCGCGAATCGATCGGCGAGCTGACCGCGCGCTTCATCCGCTGCATAGACGAAGACGCAGCGGCGCTGGGCGTGCAGAAGCCCGATCACGAGCCGCGCGCGACGCAGTACGTTCCGCAAATGGTCGACATGATCGGCCGCCTGGAAGAGAAAAGGCTCGCTTACCGCTCGGCCTCGGGCGACGTCAACTTCGCCGTGCGCCGCTTTCCCGGGTACGGCAGGCTGTCGGGGAAATCGCTCGACGAGCTGCGCGCCGGCGAGCGCGTCGAGGTCGACGCCTCCAAGGAAGACCCTCTCGACTTCGTGCTCTGGAAGCGCTCCAAGCCCGACGAGCCGAAGTGGCCTTCGCGCTACGGCGAAGGGCGGCCGGGCTGGCACATCGAATGCTCCGCCATGGGCTGCGCGCTGCTCGGCGAGCATTTCGACATCCACGGCGGCGGCGAGGACCTGCAGTTCCCGCACCACGAGAACGAGATCGCGCAGTCCGAGGGCGCGAACGGCGTCAAGTTCGTCAATTACTGGATGCACAACGGTTTCCTGCGCGTCGACGAGGAGAAGATGTCGAAGTCGCTCGGCAACTTCTTCACCGTGCGCGAGGTGCTGCAGCGCTTCGATCCCGAGGTGGTGCGCTTCTTCATCCTGCGCGCGCATTACCGCAGCCCGCTCAACTATTCGGACCTGCATCTCGAAGATGCCAAGCAGGCACTGACCCGCCTCTACACCGCATTGAAAGGTTCCGGCAGTTCCGCCGTCGACTGGAACGCACCGCACGCTCGCCGATTCAAGGAGGCGATGGACGACGACTTCGGCACGCCCGAAGCGGTGGCGGTGCTCTTCGAGCTCGCGCACGAGATCGGCCGCGGGCGCAGGGAGCTGGCGCCGCAGCTGAGGGCGCTGGGCGGCGTCCTGGGGCTGCTGCAGCGCGACGCCGACGCGTTCCTGCGCGGCGGAGAGGCCGGGGACTGGATCGCCGGGCGCATCGCCGCGCGCGAGGCGGCGAGGAAGCGTAAGGATTTCCGGGCCGCGGACGACATACGCCGCGAACTGCTGGAAAAAGGCATCGTCCTGGAGGATAGTCCAGGGGGAACGACATGGCGGCGGACATAAAGGAGCTCGTGCATCCCCTGGTAGTGCGCGTCACGCACTGGATCAACGTCGTCGCCGTGCTGCTGATGATCGCCAGCGGCTGGCGCATCTACAACGCCGATCCGATCTTCGACTTTTCCTTTCCCGACGAGCTGACGCTCGGCGGCTGGCTGGCCGGCGCGCTGCAGTGGCACTTCGCGGCGGTGTGGCTGCTGGTGCTGAACGGCCTGGTGTACGTCTGCTACGGCATCATCTCAGGGCACTTCAGGAGGAAATTGCTGCCGATCTCGCCCCTTGCGGTGCTGCGCGACGTGCGCGATGCGCTGCGCGGGCGGCTCGCGCATGACGATCTGTCGGTCTACAACGCCGCGCAGCGCGCGGCGTATCTCGCGCTGATCGTCGCGCTCGCCGTCATGGTTCTTTCCGGCCTGGCGATCTGGAAGCCGGTTCAGCTCTACTGGCTGGCAAGCCTGATGGGCGACTACGAAGGCGCCCGCCTGCTGCACTTCTTCGCCATGGCGGCGGTGGTGCTGATCGTGGTCGTGCACGTGATCATGGTGATCCTCGTGCCGCGCACCTTTCCCAGCATGTTCACGGGCCGCATCCGGAGGGCGTCATGAGCAACAAGATGGGCGGCAGTTTTCTCGCGCATCGCACGCCGCAGGTGGCGAATCTCGAGCGGCGGCTGTTCCTGAAGCGCGGGCTGTCGGTCGGCGCGCTGGCGCTGCTGGCCGGCTGCGAGCTGACTGACGCCGAGAGCGTGCAGAAGGTTCTCTGGGCGATGTCGGGCTGGAACGACCGCGTGCAGGACTGGCTCTTCGACCCGAGCCGCCTGGCCCCCGAATTTCCGGAGAGCAGGATCACCAGGCCGTTCCCGTTCAACGGTTACTACAGCGAAAGCGAAGTACCAGTCATCGACGGCACCGACTACAGGCTCGAGCTCGGCGGCATGATCCGCGACGCGAAGCCCTGGAGGCTGCCCGAGCTCTACGCGCTGCCGCAGATCTCGCAGGTCACGCGGCACATCTGCGTCGAGGGGTGGAGCGCGATCGGCAAGTGGAGCGGAGTACGCTTTTCAGATTTTCTGCAGCGCGTGGGCGCCGATACCACGGCGAAGTACGTCGGCTTCCAGTGCGCCGACGATTACTCGACCAGCATCGACATGGCGACCGCCCTGCACCCGCAGACGCTGCTCGCCCTGCGCTACGCCGACGAGATCCTGCCGCCGAAATACGGCTTCCCCATGAAGCTGCGCATGCCCACCAAGCTGGGCTTCAAGAACCCCAAGCACATCGCCGCGATCTTCGTCACCAACGAGTACCCTGGCGGCTATTGGGAGGACAAGGGCTACAACTGGTTCAGCGGCTCCTGAGCCGCCGCCGGCTCAATGCGCCCAGCCGGCCAGAAACTCCCCCATCTTCGCCAGCAGCGCATCGGGTTGCTCCAGCATCGGGCAGTGGCCCGAGCCCGGGATCTCCTCGTAATACGCGCCCGGAATGCGCCCCGCCAGGGCGCGCGCCAGCGTCGGCGGCGTGGTCTGATCCAGCGCGCCGCACAGCACCAGGGTCGGGTTCTGGATTTTTTCGGCGCTCGAGCTGAGGTCCAGAGCCGCCAGCGCGAGGCAGGCGCGCGCAAAGCATTGCGGGTCGACGGTGACCAGAGCCGCTTTGCGGGCGGCGATGATCCTCGGATGTTTCCGGGCGAACTCGGGCGGGAACATGCGCCCGATCGCAGTATCGAGGACCGCCTGCATGCCAGCTTCCGAGACCTGTCGCGCCATGGTGCTGAACGGGGTGCGCGCCGCCTCGGGGAACACGGCCAGCGTATCGGCCACCACCAGGCGGCGAAACCGCGCGCCGTGCCTGATCGCCAGCTCGAGCGCCACGAAGGCGCCGAAGCCATTGCCAAAGACATCGGTGTCGCGCGGCAGCTCGAGTGCGCCCATCACGCGGGCGACATGATCGGCGTGCGCGCCCACTGAATCGAGCTGGACTGGAGTCGAGCGGCCAAACCCGGGCAGGTTGATGCGCGTTACGCGGCGGCTCTTGGCGAGCTTGGACAGCACCCCGTCGAACACGGTGAGCTCGGTGAGCAGCGAGTGCAGAAGGAGCAGCTGCGGGGCGCCCTTGCCATGCTGGTCGTACTCGACCCGCGCCTGCTCGAGCTCGAGCAGCGGCATCACGGCTCGAGGCGCTCGAGGCTTCGAAACATCGTCTCCTCCCGTGGCTGCCGCAAGATTAGCATGCTTAAAATGACACCAACGTGATGCCATTCGAGCTGGCCGAGCCGCGATCGCTGCGCGAGGCGATCGCGTCGCTCGATGCGAAGGACCCTTCGGTGCGGCCGATCTCGGGTGGCACCGCCCTCATGCTGATGATGAAGGCGGGCGTGCTGCGCCCGTCGCGCCTGGTGAGCCTGGGCAAGCTCGGCCTCGGAGGCATCCAGACCGGCCCGGGAGGCGAGCTGCGCGTTGGCGCGATGACTTCTCTCCGGACGATTGAAAAATCCGACGTTGTGCGAAGGGGCTGGCCGGTGATCGCGCGCACCCTGCGCACGCTGTCCAACGTCCGGGTCCGCAACGTGGCGACCGTGGGCGGCCATCTTGCGCACGCCGATCCCCACATGGACCTGCCGCCGGTGCTGAGCGCGCTCGGCGCCCGCGTCACGATCGCCGGACCTGCCGGCGAGCGCAGCATCCGGGTCGAGGAACTCAGCACCGGTTACTTGGAAACCTCGATCCGCCTCGACGAGCTGATCACGCTGCTCGAAGTGCCGCCGCTCGGGGGCAGGAGCGCGGCCTATCTCAAATGCACCACGCGCTCGGCCGACGACTGGCCCGCGGTGGGAGTAGCGGTTTCTCTCGATTTCCAGGGGGATTCGATTCGCGAGGCGAGCGTGGTGATCAGCGCCGCGACCGACAGGCCGACCAGGCTGGCGGCAGTGGAAAAGATCCTTCGCGGCAGGAAGTTCGAACAAAAGCTGCTTGAAGAGGCCGCCGCGCAGGAGGTGGAGGTCGAAAGCGACCTGCACGGCTCGGCGGCCTACAAGAAGCAGCTGATTCGCGTCTATCTCAGGCGCGCCCTGCATGAAGCGCGCGCTCAGTCCCGCTGAAACGCCGCAGGTCGGGCGCTCGCTGCCGCGCCTGGAGTCCTGGCTGAAGGTCACCGGGCGGGCCGAGTACGTCCACAACCTGCGCCTGCCCGGCATGCTGTACGGCAGGATTTTCCGCAGCAGCGTCGCGCACGGCAGGATCAGGCGCCTCGACGTGAGCGCCGCCCAGGCCGTGGGCGGCGTGCATCGCGTGGTGACCGCGGCCGATCTGAAGGAAATCGTGCCCGACCCGTATTACGGCCCGGCGTTCCACGACCAGCCCGTGCTCGCGGTGGACAAGGTCCGCTACGTCGGCGAGCCGGTCGCGGTGGTGCTCGCCGCCGACCCGCACGTGGCGGAGGAAGCGGCGCACCTGATCGTCGCAGAATACGAGGAGCTGCCCGCCGTCTACGACGAGCTCGAGGCGATGACCTCGAAAGCCATCGTCCACGACGTGCTCAAGCCGGCAGGGACGTTCCCGGACCTGAAGCACCTGAAAGGAAGGACCGGCACGAATGTAGCGCTCGATTTCCACTTGCGGCGCGGCGACGCCGCGCAGGCGCTCGCCGCGGCGGACCGCGTGTTCGAGCACCGCTTCCGCACGCAGCAGGTGATGCACACGCCGCTCGAGCCGCTCGTCTCGGTCGCCGAGTCGACCGACAGCTCGCTCACCATCCATACCGCCTCGCAGAGCCCTTCGTTCGTGCGCATCGAGGTCGCGCGGCTGCTGGGCTGGCCGGAGAACAGGATCCGCGTGCGCGTGCCGTTTCTCGGCGGCGGCTTCGGCGCCAAGCTCTACATCAAGCTGGAGGCGCTGGTTGCGGTGCTCTCGCTGCTCACACGACGGGCGGTAAAGATCTCGCTCACCATGGAAGAGCAGTTCTTCACCATCACCAAGCATGCGAGCAGCTTCCGCATCAAGAGCGGCGTTGCGCGCGACGGCCGCATCTGCGCGCGCGAGTGCGAGGTCTGGTGGAACGGCGGCGCCTACGCCGACATCGGGCCGCGCGTGACGCAGAAGTCCGGCTTCACCGCGGCGGGCCCTTACGACATCGAGCACGTCGCGATCGACTCGTACGCGCTGTACACGAATCTGCCGCCTGCCGGCGCGCTGCGCGGCTTCGGCATCCCGCAGCTGGTGTGGGCCTACGAGTGCCACACCGACATGATGGCGCGCGAGCTGGGAATCGATCCGATCGAGTTTCGCCGCAGGAACCTGCTGCGCGACGGGCGGCCGCAGGCGACCGGCACGCTGATGCGCGACGCGGCGATCGAGAAGGTCCTCGACCGCCTTGCCATCCTGCTTGAATGGAATCGTCCTTTTGATCGAGGCACGGGGGTGTTGCGCCGCGGCCGCGGCATTGCCATCGGCTTCAAGGCCTGCGTGTCGCCGACCACGTCGCTTGCCGCGGTGAACGTCAATGGCGACGGCAGCTGCATCGTCTATTGCAGCACCGTCGACATGGGGCAGGGCTCGGACACCGCGATGGCGCAGATCGCCGGCGAAGTGCTCAGCTTGCCCGCCGAATCGGTGCGCGTGGTGCATTCCGACACCGACGTTACGCCTTACGACATGGCGACGCTCGGCTCGCGCTCGCTGTTTCACATGGGCAACGCGGTCAAGCTCGCGGCCGAGGACGCTTTGAAGAAACTAAATCAGTTGAAAAGCGAATTGCAAATGCCGCCCGATGCCGCGATCCCTGAAATCTTCAAGAAGAAATACGGGATGCAGGCAGGGAACGTTGTCGGCACGGGAAGCTATGTTCCGAGCTACAAGTCGCCCGACGCGAACGGCCTCACCGACAACGCGACGCCGTTCTGGATGGTCGGCGGCAGCGGCGCGGAGATCGAGGTGGATACCGAGACGGGCCGGGTGCGGGTAGCGCGGCTGGTCAACGTCGCCGACGTCGGCACGCCGATCAACCCGAAGATCGTCGAGACACAGCTCTCCGGCGCGGCGATCATGCAGCTCGGCTTCACGCTGTTCGAGAAAATGCTGTTCGACGAGCACGGCCAGCTGCGCAATGCGTCGCTCGCGGAGTACAGGATCCCAGGCTTCCTGGACGTGCCCGAAGAGATCATCAATGAAGCCGTGAGCGCCGAGCAGCGCTCCGGGCCTTTCGGTGCCAAGGGCGTCGGCGAAACCGGGACCTTCGGCGTGTCCCCGGCCATCGCCAACGCGATCCACGACGCGGTTGGAGTGAGACTCACTGTGCTGCCGCTCAATCCGGAATCCATTTTCATGGAACTGCAAAAAGCGAAATGAGGCGCAGCATTCAATTTCGCCTGAACGGCGAGGCGGTGGAGGCGCAGGTGGCGCCGCACGAGACGCTGGTCGAAGTCCTGCAGGACGCATTCGGCCTCTTCGGCGCGCGCGAAAGCTGCGGGCAGGGGCTGTGCGGCTGCTGCACGGTGCTCGTCAACGGCCGCGCCGTGTCCGGCTGCCTGTATCTCGCTTCGTTCGCCGAGGGCGGCGAAGTATCGACCATCGAGGCTGGCAGCCGGCTCGACGCGGTGCAGGAAGCGTTCATCGAATGCGGCAGCCTGCAGTGCGGCTTCTGCACGCCGGGGTTCGTCCTGATGACGCGCCAGCTGCTCGAGGAGCACCCCGAGCCGGACGATGACGCCATCCGGCACTATCTTTCCGGCAACCTGTGCCGCTGCGCGGCCTACCCGCAGATCATCGAGGCGGTGAAGCTCGCGGCGCGGAAAATGAGGCAGACATGAGACAGCTCATCTGGTTGGCATTCTTATTGTTCGTTGCGTCTTCCGAGGCGCAGGACTACCCCTCGAAACCCATCCGGATCCTGGTGCCCTTCGCGCCGGGCGGCGCGGTGGACACGAGCACGCGCATCCTGACGCAGAAGATGAGCGAGCGGCTCGGCTGGAATTTCGTGGTGGAGAACCGTCCGGGCGGTAACGGCTTCATTGCCACCACGGCGGTGCAGAAGTCGGCGCCGGACGGGTACACGCTTCTCATGGCGCACACCGGCGAGTTCGCGGTCAACCCGGCGCTGTTCGACAACGTGCCCTACGAGCTCGAGCGCGACTTCGTGCCGATCACGATGGTGAGCGACGCGCCGATGCTCTACCTTGCGAACAGCGCGGCGCCTTTCAACAATTTCCAGGAGCTGGTCGCCGCCGCGAAAGCCAATCCGGGCTCGATCAGCTTCTCCTCCGCCGGCAACGGCAGCATCAATCACCTCGCAGGCGAATGGCTCGCTCTCGCCGCCGGGATCAAGCTGCTGCACGTTCCGTACAAGGGCGGGGCGCCCGCGGCCGCCGCGGTGGCCTCCGGCGACGTTCAGTTCGGCGTCATGGCGGCGCCGGGCGCCATCCCGCACATCAAGTCGGGGCGTGGCAAGGTGATCGGCATCACCACGGCGAAGAAATCTCCGCTCGATCCTTCGTGGGCCACGCCGCGCGACGCCGGAATCCCGGATCTCGACGCCTCGATCTGGGTAGGGCTGTTCGCGCCGAAGGGCACGCCGCAGGCGATCGTCGACCGCGTCAACGCGGAAGTGCGTCAGACACTCAACTCGCCGGAGGTGC
>Ga0209378_1000474_pt1 | contig 29849 bp, 31 predicted proteins | sample GraSoiAngelo_156_FD_186170 | JGI IMG/M metagenome (GOLD analysis project Ga0209378, IMG submission 186170) | Grasslands soil microbial communities from the Angelo Coastal Reserve, California, USA - 14_1009_13_40cm (SPAdes) (version 2) | ecosystem: Environmental > Terrestrial > Soil > Grasslands ...
TGATTAGACGCAGGAGGGGAACTGAGCCTTAGCTCTTCTGTCCCAGCCCATTTGATCAACGTTCTAGAGTCACGATGGAACCTTTTTGATGCCCGATCCTGTCTCGATCCACGGACCGGCATGAAAACGGGGAATCTGAAATCTAACTTGAGGAAGGAGAAGGAAATCGAGCTCACAGTCACCGGAAGAAAGAGCAAGAAGCTCATTCCACGTCCAGTTTGGTTCGTACTCAAAGGAACAGAGTTACTGCTGCTGCCCGTAACAGGCACGAACTCTCAATGGTACAAGAACATCCTCCAAAACCCTCAGGTGAAGATCACCTCCAGCGGACAAACCCTTGCAGGAAAGCTTCGCCCTATAACGGGGAAGGGAGAAGTTGCCGAGGTTATCCAGCTGTTCGAAGAGAAATACGGCGGTAGAGATGTTAAGAAGTATTACCCGAACCCGAACGTAGCGGCTAGCTTACGCCTCGACTGACGCAGTACTCCTTGGGATACTGTCCTCGCAAACTGATCCTAGAGTGTCATGGACGTCCGACCCTTCCAAGGCGAACGGCAGGTTTGAGCGTAGATTCAGGCTCCGAACCGTAATCCCAGCATTGGACCGAAAACGAATACTAACAACATGAACACTAGTGGAAATACGCCGAGCACTAAGAACAATATGATCTTGCCTGACGCACCTTTGTCCTGTTCGCGCCGAGACATCGCTGATCAAACCGGTTCATCGGATCGCTAAAAACAATTGGCATACAAAGCCGGTGAGCAAAGAGTGTTTTGGTGACCTCGGTGTCCGTGTTGATTTCTCTGGGAGGCGAAAGGGTTTGAAAAGGGGCTGAGTTGCAACATCACAGATTGACTTGAGTCTTAACGATGCAATATTCGATTTTGCGCTCAATTTGCTCTATCAATGGAGTTATCCTGGGGTCTTCCTGTTGATGACCCTTGAAGGTGCGACGCTCCCCGTTCCTAGCGAAATCGTCCTTCCACTAACCGGGTTCCTAGTGTATCAGGGTCGACTTGAGTTTTGGAGCGCAGTTGCCGCGGCAACCCTGGGAAGTCTCGTCGGAACAATCGTGGACTTTGGGATCGGATACTACTTGGGAAGACCCGCCGTTCTCAGATACGGAAGGAAAATTAGATTGAGCGAAAAACATTTGATGATCACCGAGAGATGGTTTGCAAATCACGGCAGTGCAGCTGTCCTCTTAGCAAGGTTCGTCCCACTACTACGTACGCTAATAGCCTTCCCGGCGGGCACAGCTAAGATGAGAATCGGCAAGTTCCTAGCCTACTCAACCGTCGGCATTGTAATCTGGGATATCATATTGATCTACCTCGGCGTACTTGCTGGCCAGAATGCCAGCTCAATCGTCAACACTCTGGATGCAATACTCCCATTGATCGGGTACATAGCCGTCGGAGGGGTCATCGTTGCGCTGTTGATACTCTCAAGAAGGCGTGGAAGGAATGATGAGAATCCGGGATCGAGCGATCTTTCGGTATGAGCATCCACACTATCTCATGATTCCGGCTAGCATTACAGAGGCAGTATGTGGATTGAGCCACTCTGGGAGTCGATCGAAGCTATGAGGGGCGTGAGGGCGAGCCCACGTGAGAGCAGTGTCTAGAAGGCGTTCCCTTAGGCTCCGGTTACAGGACCCGTATAGTGGCGATTCGACAGAGTATAGGTCAAGGGTTGAGCTCGGAGGAATGTACCACGACTCTATCCATAAGGCGGGTCCCTCTCAAGGCCGCAATCCTGCTTCTAATCTTCGCTCTTGGTTCGTTCACGGTTAGCGGAACTGTTCTCCTGTTCACCATCAGTGATGCCCACAAGACCACGGGCACCTTTCTACTAACAACCAGCCCCTCAGGAGTGACACTACCCCAAGGGGCAAACGCCACCTCGACCGTTTCCATTATCAGCGTCCAAGGTTATTCGGGAACAGTAACTCTGGTAGCACAATTCACCACTGGAAACATATCAGTCTCATTCAATCCGATCGGAATCAGCTTGCAAGCGGGACGAACGGCATCATCGGCGATGACAGTAGTAGCCGCTAAGAACGCGTCGATCGGAACGTACAGCATCATCGTAACGGGAACCTCTGCACTCGGGAGAAGGGTTGTCTCCAGCTCAGCTATGTTTACGGTGACGGTGAACCCTCTGGCAGACTTCGGACTATACGCCTACCCCTACTCGATCAACGTTGTAGCAGGAATGACCAATTCCACAAGCATTTTCCTTGATAGTAAGAACGGCTTCGAAGGGTCGGTTACCCTCTCTGCGACGGTACCGTTTGGATTTCTTGGCGTGATGGGAGGTCAGAACCCGGTATCGGTTAGCCCTGCGGCGACGACCTATACGAGTTTGCAAGTGTCGGCTACCAGTTCGACTCTGTTAGGCAAACACAATATTACCATTACTGGAGCCAGCGGAACAGTCAGTCATTCTTGTATTCTGACTGTAAACGTTGTGGACCCACTTCCAGAATCATTGACACTAACAGGATCAGCGCTCCTATCTCCTACTAGCATGACATTGTCTCTCCAGAATAACGGTAACACTCCGATAACCCTTGAGTCGTACATCGTGACAGACGTCTCGGGAGACCAATGGATCCTTGCCAATTGGACTGGTCCAACCATACTACAAGGTACGACTGCTGCCGCAGTGACTTTCATCGGCACCAGTTGCGAGACTTGCACCTACAGCGGGATATTCGGACTCTTCCAACAATTCGTTCCAGCCCACATCTATACAGTTACAGTCACCACAAAACTCAACAACCAATTCACGTTCACAATTACTGCATAGTGCGGCTGACGATCCGAACTGGAAATCGTCAGCTTTGAACCATTATCATTTCTGATCGGCGGAACGGTTAGACGGGGTTAGGCGGAACCGGATCTCGAAGATTGAGCACATTCAATACAGGAGACGACAATTGGGTGCTAGCTGGTCCCGCTGGATCTTGCTACCCTGGCTAGAGAGGCTGGGGAATGCTGGCGCAGATACAACAGCTGCGAGCGCGCACCCGTTAGAAGCAACTTTCGAATAAAGTCGGCCTTCGAAATCATTCCCTCGCGGTTACGATGCTCCTCGTACAGCGCATCCACCACTGCCCAATCGCTTTCGTCCAGCTTGATCTGTTTAGAGAACTGGGCCCAGTCCTTGCTCGCCTTCGTATCCGACATCGATGGACGAAGTAGCTGGAGAGAATATCCTCTTTAGCCTATAGTTACCAAACACTTCTTGGAAACATAACGGGCTAGGATTAGGGGAAGGTTTGGAATCGTTCTATTGACTCTGCTCTCGGAGGCTCAGACTCGAAAAACGGTCTAACCTCAATCTCTCTACGTGCGAAAATCCTTCGATGGGAGAATCACCACTGATTCTTCTTCGACTTCGACGCGATCACCGTGTGTAAGGGAGGTGTTCTAGCGCCTGCTCTTGAAATTCGTTTCCGATGTCTCTGTGACTGGCTATTTCCTCCATCGTGCGCTTCGGCGAGTTTCAGCCAGTCGGGTATGACAATCGCTCGGATTAGCTCCTGCACGGTAATATCCCTATCATCAGCGATCTTTCGCAACTTTGTATACGCGGAGTCTCCTAGCGATTGCATGAACTTAGACAACACGGCTTCCTCCGACGGACATATCTCTTCTAAACTGCCAGACCCTCAACTCCGCCGATAGAAACATGCCCCATATAAGTTCGAGTAATTCCCATGGGGACTGACTCGCCTTTTGCGATATTACGATTCCCGCGGATACATTATTCAATCTCAAGAGAACACGAGCAAAAAGAGGCTACACGACATTTGTGTTGGCGACCAGCGGGACACTATCGCACGCATTATCGACTAACCCGAACGTTGCAATAGTCACGATACACCCCTGACGACTTTAACGAAAGATTCGTGGAAAAGTAGAGCTAGACAGACATCCACAGATTACTTGGTTAAGGACGGATAAGCTACTTCGCGGATGCTCGCTGTGTAGAGACCTACACGATTGGCCTGCAGAAAGATCATGAAGGTCACCTGGTTGGGAATGGCCCAGCCTTGAACGAGCCAAGCTTGGCTCGGATCAATCGAAGCAGTGGTCCAAGCTGAAGCAGCAATGGGAATTATTGCCGTTGCGTTGTAAGCGGAGGGAACAAATGTCGGCTTCGCGGTTGCGTTGGAGAAGAGGTAGGTGATTTCGTGAGCGCCGTCCGTCACTGTCACGCCGAGGATAACCTGACCGCCAGTGCTTGTTGCTAACGGATCGAACAGGGAGAGGTTCACCGTTGTAGCGTTGAGAAGAACCTTCTGAGAGATTGTCACTCTCTCAAAGCTGGTCAATGAGCTCGTGTAGTTGAGCTGGAGCGTTATGCCCGCCGTCTGGTTCTCATCCAGGCCCTTAATCACCGATGTGAGGGGATCGACGTTCGTCTTGGTAAGCTTCCAGCTGAACGGAACTCTTGTTCCCGCCCCGAAATCCAGTGTCCACCATCTAAAGTGGGGATTTGCCAAAGTTGGCTCGGGAATGTTTGCGATATATGGAAGAGATTCACCGGCCAGGTTTCCTGTGTTCGCGTCATAGACATAGACTCGAAAGTTCGCCGACCTGGGCAGGGCTGCTAAGGCGTCGCTCGCCGTTACAATGTACATAGCGGTCCCCGATGGTGAAAGGTTCGAGGCTGAATTTGACGTCCAGAGGTATGGAAGAATACTCCATTTAACGAAAAATAGTGGAGCGATGGGTTTCGGGGTGGAATTGCTGAGTGTGATATTCAAAAGCGTCCCAGCTCCTACTCCGTCTGGATCGGATACGGAGTTGATCCGAACAGCAAACTTGGAAGGTGGTGAGCTAGAAACATACGTTCCGTAGGCACCCACGAATATGGTCGTGAGAAGCAGGCCGGCAAGGAGTGGAACTCTTAATCCCCCGCGGACCGACCGCAAACCCACTGCTATGGCCGGGCGCCAGTGTGTTCCTTTGAGAGGTGAAAAGTGCCAGAAGTGCAGCACGGGTCTGAACCTGAAAAATTCGAGAGCTAAGGGGAACGCCCAGTAGAAGATATAGTTGGGAAACGATCGGTAGTAGAAGAACATGATTACAACCGGGAAGATCCAGACGTAGTATCTTGACTTCGCGAATCGCGTTGCGTAGAGATAGACAGAAGCGATGCTTACTAGTCCCATCATGATGGTAAAGAAAATCGGTGAGGGGGGTATTCCTAGGTCTAGGAAAATCTCGGAGAGCCCGACTCCTCCGGGAACCATGGCGGCGGCGCCCGGGAAGTATGGTACTATTGTTGAGGCCCACCAGGCTGAGGGGGAAAACAAAATAAATGGGAGGTTGGGTCCGAAAAAGCCGGCAGCGACGACGCCCACGCCGACCATTGTATTCCTCAGTTTTGATTGGGAAGATTCCTGCCAAAGACGGATCAGTAGAAACGGTGCGGCGATGAGAGCGATCTGTTTCGTAGCGCCTGCAAACGCGACCATTAGGAGACCTAGGTTCCGGTTTCGAGTCCATAGAATTGGGCTTAGTAGGAGGAAGAATGCCCATACGCTGTCGGTCCAGCTCGCAGCGACGAAGGCTGGAAAGAACACGAAAGGAGCCAGACTCAACGCTTTCTGACGTGTGGGAACAAGCCCGAAAATCAAGAGAATCGATACGAGATGGAATATCAATACACCATCGCGTAAGTCATGGAGTCCTGCTGCGTACAGGGGTAGGAGGCTGAGAAAGTTGAGGGCTCCATAGTTGAGGTGGTATTCGTACGACCCGTCAACGTGGGGCGTGTACAGAGAAGGGGGAAAGCCGAACTGGTCTAGAAGGGGCTTCATAGAGAAGCCGTAGGGATTCTGGAGAGATAGAACCTTCAGTACTCCCATGTAAGTTGCGATGATGCTGTCTGTCGTATACGTGATCCACAGGATTCTGGTCATGAACAAGTAGAGCGTTAGAGTAGCGCAAACATGGCCAGTCAGCGATAGTAAGTTTCCTCGGCCAATCGACAACGTCGACCTTTTTGAATGAACAAAATTGAACCCGGCGAAGAGGAACAGGGGAATCGCGAGAACGACTAGGAGGTCGGAAACAAGAACGATTAGCAGCCCTACAGCGGCGAGGAAGGCTCCGGAGATGAATAGCCCGGCTCTAGTCCCCAAACTGGCCTTTGCAGCCGTGTCTTGGTTCAAGCCAAAGAATTGACCAGCGAGCCCTCTGATTAGGTGAAAAATGCGAGTGCCGGGGACAATCGTCAAACAGATCTACCGGTTACACTTCAATTGAGGACTGAGGACGCCTTCGTAAACTGGCCACTTAAGAATTATGTGAGAATTCAGAAGGGGCGTGATTTTGTCTCGCATCAGTTTTTGGGCTCCTTCTGTTCAAGGGCTACGGCCGTCGTGTTGCCTCTATTTGACGGTGATGTTCTCGGAGGGTAATACCCTTGAGCATACGGAAATTTTGTTTCGGGCAAGTCTACGCGAATTTGGTTCCTCAGTTTTGTTCTTTGTCGATTTGGAGTTTCGTTTTGCTTCGAATCCATGTTCGTACGATCGCGGCAAATTCATTTAGAACGATCTTCGTTAGTCTTCGGTTACCGTACACCCTGCTGCCGCCAGATTTTCTATTCCTATAGGATACTGGAACCTCGACAATCTTGTAGTGAGAAACTGCTGCCAATGCGGTGAACTCGGTCCAGAAGTTGTATTTGGAGTAGTGAACTCTAGAGGCCAGTGCTTGGGCTATCTCTCTTCTCATCAATCTGAATGCGCTTGTAACGTCTCGACAAGTGAGACCGAACATTTTCTGCTCCAATAAACTGACACCTGTGGAGAGGAATATGCGCAAAGGGGACTCTGCTCGCGATAATCGTCTGCCAATTATGATGTCGACGTATTCAGCGGGCATGACCAGCTTCTGAAAATCCTTAGGATCATACTGTCCGTCCGAGTCCATGAACAGTATGTAGTCGGCCTCTTTCCCAACGGACATTATGGCGTCTCGGACAGCGGCGGCGTAGCCCTTTCTTTTCGGTGAAGAGTTTACGTGGACGCAGGGCAGGACGTGCTTAAGGAGAAAAAGAACTTGGAGGGTACCGTCGGTGCTGCCGTCTTCAGCTACCATGTATTCGATGTTTGGATGAATTTTGGAGAAGTAATTGTTTGCTTCCAAGATGGTGTTTTCGATCGTGGCGGCCTCGTTGTATGCTGGCAGTACAACAACGATCTTGTGTGATGTCGGGCCTGGCTGAGGGTCTCCGGTCTTGAATTGGAGTCGCGGCATCGATTACGCACATTCTGTGAGCAGTAGGTCATTCACCCGGCCTTCGTACGAGTGCGTGTCAGTATACCACTCAATTGTTTTGGCAAGGCCATCGTCGAATGAGGTCTTGGGTTCCCAAGCGAGCAATTCTCTTGCCCTACGAATGTCCAGCGCTCTACTCGCCACTCCTGTGGGCATCGTGTTATCGTAAATGATATTCCTTGGTCGCCAGCCAAACAGTTGAAATATTTGGTTGGCGACTTCATTCACCTTGTGTCTTTGGCCAGTGCCCAAGTTAATGGCTGTCCCATCCTCGATTTTCTCGGCCGCGGTGACAGTGCCAGCTACAATGTCAGAGACATAAGTGAAGTCTCTCTCTTGGTCTCCAGTCCCCCATATGACGTAGGGGTCGGCACGCTGGAAGGCCTTGTAGATTAGAGCAGCAATCGCGTGGCTTTCGTTCTCTCTCGGTCCATAGGCAGTGACGAATCTCATGCAACATCCTCTCAAACCATACTGTTTGATGAAGGCTCTGAGTTGCATTTCGCCCATGAGCTTTGCCCAGCCGTACTCCAAATCCGCGCTGAGGTAGTTTTCGAGACTGGTTAGATCACTATCCTCCTCTCGGAGGAGATACCTAGACCCTGGGTCTTGGAGTCTGGGCGGGTATACGCAAGCGCTGCTTGCGAAGACGACTTTCTCGACGTTTGCCCCGCAGCTTGCTTCCAACACGTGGTGATCGATCGAGAAGTTTGAACAAACGTCGGCTGGGTGACCACCAATAAATCCTCTTCCTCCGTGAGTCGCGGCAAGATGGAAGACGACGCTGTTGTCTCGGAAAACAGGCAGTAGCTCTCTTAGATGGGAATACTCCAGATCAAATTGGGAAAACCGTATTTTGTCTCGGCTGAAAGCTAAATTCTCGAATTTGCCGCTACTAAGATTATCGACTACGGTCACATCAGCGCCGAGCCCAACTAATTCGTCGACCAAGTGGCTCCCTATGAAACTGGCACCACCGGTTACAAGAACCGTCTTCTCCTTCCAATATTGCGGGCTCGGTTTGATCAAGACTCATCACGCTGCAGTCTAACAGGATTATCGTCCAGACGACAATAGTCTGGAGAATCCAATCTACGAGGACCTAGCGCATACGGGGAGGGCTCTGATATTACTCGGTTTAGTTGAAACCCGACATATCTCCGGAACGCTATTCCTTTCGCTTTTTCTCCTGCTACAAAGAGAATATCCGAGCTCTCAGGATAAATCCGCTTGGACAAGCGTGAGATTGATGAATCACCTCTTGTCAGCAACAACACAGGTTAGAGGAGGTCCGGACAAGTGGGGTGGGCAAATGGTTTCGACCCTAACCATTAGTATCCCTTAGCAAGGATTCTGTTGCAATTGAATACAGAAACACAGCAAAGTGATTCATGTTTCTTCTCTGCCACATCTACTGGAGGTATCTTTTTCCAAGCTCACGAGCAGACAGGTCAAGGTAAACCCGCCAGTAACTCTATTCTATTCTGTAGTTCAATGTGACACCAAAGATTCGTGCCCACATGAACGGGCAGGTATCAATGATGCGGAGTACTCTACAAGGAGTAGGTCCTTCAGGTGAAAATAGCGCGCAGGTTCTTCCGGGATTCTCAGAGCTCACCCGAACAATGCGAAGTTGTTGAGAATGTGCTTTTTAGGAGAATGAATTCGCGATTGGAAGGATTATTCCATGAAACGAATCATGGTCACAGGAGGCCTAGGATTTATTGGGAGTAATCTTGTCGACCACCTCATTTCGACTGACGAGGTCACGGTACTAGACGATCTGTCCTCCGGTCGGATAAGTAACGTCAGTCGACACTTGAGAAACCCGAAATTCAGATTCGTAAAGGGAAGTGTGCTCAACCCCGGAATGATCGATGAGGCTATAGGTGGAGCAAGTGCTGTCGTTCATCTAGCCGCAGTCGTTAGCGTTGCCCTTTCAATAGAGAAGCCGCTCCTGGCTCATCGAGTAAACGTGGAAGGAACCTTAAACGTTCTCGAATCCTGCTTGAAACACTCGGTGGAAAAATTTGTCTTCGCCTCTTCTGCGGCAGTCTACGGCAACGACCTGACTCCCCCCTTTAGAGAAGACTGCCGATCAAATCCCTCAAACCTTTACGGGGCCACGAAGGGAGCTGGGGAAGCTTACGTCAAAGCCTACGCTCAAACCCACAATCTGAAAACCGTTATTCTGCGACTTATGAACGTCTACGGACCCCGTAGATCTCCAGGACCATACGCCGGGGTGATTACAAAGTTCGCGGAAGCCATCTCGCTTGGAAAACCCTTGACAGTGTACGGGGATGGAGAACAAACAAGAGACTTCGTCCATGTGTCCGACGCTATTGAAGCAATGACAAGGGCGTTGCACAAGGAACAAGCGATCGGCCATACTTTCAACATCGGAACTGGAAGACCGACGACTGTAAGCAAGCTTGCCGCAATCTTTTCTCATCTAACGGAACCGCGATCTCAAATCACTCATATGCCTGAACGGATAGGGGAAGTCAGGGCCAGCTGGTCAAACATTGAGAAAGCTAAGGAAGTTCTTGGATACCAACCCAAGGTCTCTCTCGAGAATGGAATCAAGTCGTTCATACAATGGTACAATAACGACGAAAACTCGTTGAAAGCTGATGGAGAATGAAGGGCGAGCCTGAATCTATCGATCTAAACGGAATCTCCGTCTGCGCTTTATGAGAGTCCGTCTGTAGTTGGGATGTCGAACCGAGGCAACATGAGCCGTGTTTCTCCTCGGACATAGCTGCTGGAGCTATGTCTTCTCGAAGGTTACGGGGAGACAAGTCAAAGTCTACATCCCCGCTTACATGGCGTTGCTGGCGGGTGTTCTCCCGGACTTTGATATTTATTTCAAACCGCTGATTCAACACCACACCTACACCCATTCATTGATTATTCTGTTACCTATCTGCGCGGTTCTCATTGTTAGGTTCAAGGGTCTCGGACTAGCTTTCTCATTAGGGACTCTCTCCCATCTCGTTGCGGACTCGATAGTTGGAACGATTCCCCCTCTCTATCCGCTCTCGAATTTCGAATTTGGAATAAGCCTGGGGCTGCCGAGTCCGGCAGACACAGCTCTCGAGGTTGGCGCTTTGGGACTAGTTCTAGTCCTAGCATATCTCAATGGGGACTACAGGCTGGTGACAGAGTCCCAACGAGGATCTCTCTATCTTATTATTCCCATGGTTTCTGTCGTTACATTGACCCTTCTGTTTGCCGGCGACAACAACGTTCCGCTCGCAGCATTCGCTTTTTCAAGAAAGGCGCTGACGCTGATAACCTTGGGCCATGCGGTACTGATAGGAATCCTTTGTCTAGGTGTCGTTCAAGGGGTCAGGGCTGCTATAGTCGAACGAAAGCAACCCAGCCAAGCGTCAAGCCCCTTTGTCTCGTAGACCTCAAACGTAAGAGTCTGCTCAGCCTAGTAACATCTCGCCTTAATCCCTGAATGGAACGGATTCACTTGAGACTAACCCGGAGGTCTCAAAGATAGGCTATCTCACCTGGTGGAACTTCCCGAAGAAAGCTTGGCTCATAATAATCGTAGAGCTAGCAGCAATCACGTCCCTATCCGTCTCTCTTTACATAACGTATCTGAGCAATCTCTACTTCCAGACATACGTGAACAGTCTCTCCCCGGTAATGGTTCCGATTCTCAGCGTTGCATTCGGAATCTCATCAGCATCAATCGCCACCTACCTCTATCTCGGAATGAAACGAATCCGGACCTCCCGGGAGCCCGAAGCCCCATTCAAAAAAAAGCTTCAGCACCGAAAGACATCAAAACGACCTCTGCAGCCCTCGACCTCTCAACCTAAGGTTTCTGACTCACCCCCGACCGTCTCAGCCAAACTCAAACCACTAGCCCCGCCTCAGAATCACGCTCAGACACAAAAGCCCCCGCTAAAAGAACGAGATGAACATGCTTTAGCCCCTGAAAGCCGAAGACAGCAATAGCTCGCCGCCGGAACTGAACCAAGTCAGTCACTCATGGGACGCATTTGACGACAAGTCCGATCTTCCATAGATCAATTGAGATAAGCATAGGCCCAGCAAGCTCATGCGCGATTCACGAGCGACGAAGTGTATTCAGCGGTTGCTTTTAATAGCGTTGCGGGCTTGTACGCCAAGTTGCGCATACTTCAGGAGAGAGTCGGAAGAGGTCCTGTCCGCTTAGAGTGTCGGGTGGAATGGTCACTGGGCAAGTCCGACAGCCTAACTCTACGCGGAGCAGGATATAGTTGAGATAATCCGAAGGAGCTTCCCAGTATGAACAGTTTAAGGCATCGACTCCAACGGCGCATCCCCAACATCGACATTGCCATTCACTTGCGTCCTATGACAAATACCGTATAACGCCCCTTACCGTAGAATCGATATTCTCGCTCTATGACTTTATGGAGCGCTCGGGGAGCATCGGGCATGTTGACGTGGAATATCCGCCTGTGGGGATAAACCAACAAGATGTACCAGAGCCAGGACAGCATTGTTGCAACAAACCCCGATTCGAAGTTGGCAGTGCAGCTAAGCCCCGCTTGTTGAATCATGTCAACTAGTTTCTCGGAGGAGTAGTGCCTATGGCCTTCGAAGTACCAAGAAGGGTCCAGCAACTTGAAGATAGCGCGGCCGCTTGGAGTTGAGATCACTACAGTGCCGCCCCCACGTAGGATTCTGTAAATTTCCCCTAAAGCGCGGGGTTCGGTGCCTGCCGGTAGGTGCTCGATTACGTCTGTGAAAAGCACTTCGTCTGCGATCTCCGATCTCAGCGGAAGATTCAGCGCATCACCTACGATATCGGGCCGCATTTCCTTTCGAATGTCTATGTTCACATCCGCAAGCTTTGTCCAAGACGAACCAACAGAAACTCTGTACGCTCCCTTAGAGGTCAACCGCCTAGCTAGCGACAACCTTCCACCTAGTTGCCCAGATTCTAGCGCTTTGAGAGTGTTGGGCCCGATCTTCGAGTGGTTCCCCTGAGGGCAAAACCTTCCTGCGACCGTTGCATTTTGGTATGTTGGATAACGACGAAAGGAATAGGTGTTTTCTCCACACGAGACAACCATAGCATCGGAGACGAGCGCCAGATTCGGGACCCTGTCTGCTGTTGTTGCTCTCACGACAATTAGTCCTCTGCGATTCCTGTCTGTGATTTACCTCCGGCAACGGATGACTTCCTCGCAACTACGAAGAAAGCTTCCGAGAACAGATTTGAGAAGAGATGCGCTATGGAATCCGGAAGCCGACGAAGTATCGCAGACATTAAAGAGCCAGCGCGGTACTTCGCGTTGCCTAGGTATTCGGGTGTGGGGTAGAGTTTCTTGAAATTTTTCATAACATAGAGATTCAAGTTCGTCACTTGGAAGCCTGAACTTTTCAGCGACCCGCGAAATTCCCACCATGTGGGGCAGCTGACATCGTATTCTGTGCCTCTTCTAGTGATTCTTAGATACGCATCAGCCATGCGCCGAGGGAACCAAGAGAGTAGTGGAAGTCGATAGTGGGTTTCCATAATCCAGAACCTGTTTGGGACAACCATGAAGAGAGTCCCGTCAGGTTGCAGGACCCGAGCTATCTGATTCAGGAGGGCCTGAGGATTCTCGACATGCTCCCATATGTTATAACAGATAGCAAGTCCGACGGACTCTTTCCTCAGTCCCAAGGACTCCACCGGCGACATTAGGAACATCGTATTGAGATGCATTTCGGATGAGACTTTGGAAGCGGCTCTAACACCCGGCAGGAAGATGTCAGCACCTATGACTTCATACCCTTTCCGGCCCAGACCAAGAGCAACGTCACCATAACCACATCCGATGTCTAGAATCCTTGTTATCGGATCCGCATTGGCCACACGGAGTAGGTGGCTGATTCTCTCGGCTCTGCCGGTAAACGTGGCTTCGCCAGGGTGCGAGCTAGCCACATATTTCAAATTGTGGCCACCCTTGTAGTCAACCTTCGAATGCAACCAGGAATCGACATTGAGGGCATATTGTGGATATGAAAGTGTGGCTCATTCGCATTCGACCAAGCCTCCGGATTTCTTTGATGAGTCCCGGGAGCCATATTTGGAACCTTCAGCCCAGGCCGGCAACTTCTTTGTATATTCGAATGTATGCTTGGGCACATCTGTCCCATGTAAACGTACGAACTGCTCTATCCCTGGCCTCGGCACCCAGTTTTTGCCTTAGAAGGTCGTCTGAGAGAACTCTCAGAATCGTCTCCGCTAGCGAATCGTAATTTCCGGTTTCGAAGAGCATCCCCGCCTCTCCAAGGAGTTCCGGCGGAGCTCCTCCATCGGAAGCGATTACGCATAGACCGGAAGCCATCGCTTCCAGCACGACAAGCCCGAATCCCTCCTTTCTTGTGGGGAGCACGAACACGTCCGCTGCCTTGTAGTAATCTGTCAATCCATGGAAATAATCCGCGTCAGTTACGACAAAAACCTTGTCTTGGATTCCAAGTGACCTTGCCATTCGTTTGATATCGTCGAGCAAAGGGCCTATTCCAACAAGATGAAACGCTACATCTTTCCGTTCTCTGATCACCAAGCTAGCGGCACGAACGAGTGTTAGCGGGTCTTTCCATGGGGTTAGACGCCCTGCATACAATACGACTTGATCCTTCTCACGGATTCCTAGTCTTCTTCGAGCTTCCGTCGCTTCCCTTACACTTGGCGGAAGAAACCGTGCTATATCTACTCCTAAGTAGACGGTCGTTGATCTTATGGAATACCTCTTTCTCAGTTCTCTCCGAATATAATCAGAGTCAGATACAACCGAAGATGCACTTTGTGAGGTTAGCCGCAAAGCCCAGTGTTCGGCAATGTATCCAAGTTTGTCGTAGCCATTTTCTAATTCGGGTTGGGGGATTCCATGAAAGGTTTCGACAAATGGAAGCCCAGCGAGTTGCTTGCTGATCAGAGCGGAGAGCCCGTATGATGCATAGTTGATGTGTACGAGGTCACAGCTTCTAAATCCAAACGCCTGAAAGGGTAGATTGACGGGCACTCCTCTGAGGAATGTGGGTTTGGATATTCCAATATTTCCTACCTCCTTCATAGTTAGTCCGGTCCGAAAGGACCGCAGCACATCGAACACAGTTACGTCTACGTGCCGAGCCAGGTTGCGGGAGAGTTCTCGGGTAACAGTCCCCAGACCACCGAAACCTAGCGAACCTTGAAAGGCCACTCTCAAAATAATGAGTCCCCGCCAAGTCTCCAGTTGAAAATTACTAATTCATCAGTATCGAACTGAGAACATCCAGGAACTGGCGCACAGAAGCAACAGGTGATGACCTTTCTTCGTGATAATAGATCTGTACCGGTACTTCTCTGATTCTCAACCCTGACCTTGTTGCTCTGAGTATGATCTCTGTGCTGGCTCCCATTCCTGGCCTCGAAGGACGCGAAATGGTCATCGCTCTGTTGCTGTAAGCTCGGAACCCGCTCTGCAAGTCTGTGAATTCGCCTCCTGTAGCCGCATCACATAAGCTCGTAATCACGCGTATCGCGATTCTCCGGTGCGCTGGGACAAAGCTCCCATTGTCTGATAAGAATCGAGATCCAATGACGATGTCAGCTTCGTTCTTCAAGATGGGTTCCGCTAAAGCCGGTATGCACGCTGATTCATGTTGGCCATCGGCGTCGACGGTCACATACGCACTTGCAGGCACATTATGGGCCTTCTCAAAGAGCGATTGAAGTGCAGCTCCGTAGCCCATGTTTCTCTTGTGCTTTATGACCTCGGCCCCCGCATCAATCGCCCTCTCATAGGTGGCATCAGTCGAACCGTCATCGCAGACTATCACCTTCTGCACGTAGTTCTGCACTTTGCTTATCACGTCACCGATTCTTCTCTCTTCATTGTGTGCAGGAAGCAGTGCTACTATCAAGTTTACTACGCCACCATTGGTTGTCGGAAGTTGATTAGAGGGCTGGTTGTGCATGGGGACTGTCGGAAGTTGGATCTCGCTTCCCGTCGAACGTCCAGGGTGGAGCCCGGCCCGAGCATTATCATGACCTGTTAATTGCGAGGTAGTCTAAAGACGCGTATTGCAAACCAGAACCGTTCTTATCGACCTTTACGGTCAGACTATGGACCCCCGCTGTCAGGTGCAATCCTGTGAAGCTCTTGATGGATGGTAGGTCAGTACCGCTATATTGCAAGGCTCCAATCGTGGTCCGGTCAAGGACGACCTGCAAGTTGTTTCCTGTTCCGTCCCAGTATCGGAGGTTTAGAGCATAGGTCCCATCAGCTGGGATCGCTGCCAGAACGGATGCTTCGAGATCGGTTGAAGCCGAGCTTACGTTGGCTTCGAGTGAATAAATGCTTTGAGCCCAAGAACGGCGAATTGTGTACCAAGGGCCCTGCGAGTTGACGAGGCTGGAAGACATCGGTAACGTTATGTTATCTAGGGTTTGAAGGCTTGTGCTATTGCTTTGAAACACCCCATCGTAGACTTGATGGAAGAACCCTGCAAAATAGGTGGGGAGTGGATATGGGTTGTAGAAGTCTTCGACTATGATTATCGGATGTTCAAGGAGGCTTGTCCTGTTTGTAATGCCCGAACCATAAATCTGCTTCATGAAAAGGGCCGAAATCAATCGCGAGGCAGTGTTGGAGAAGGGCGTCTCATGGACTTGAACTAGATAGTCAACCCGGCCCAGATACGCGAGATGTTGGCCAACGATAGCCCCCACCCAGTTGTTGAATAGGTTTCCATTCCCGCCAGCAAGCTCATCTAAGTCGTCGTAAATGAAAATGGGAGTGGTTGTAAATTTCATATTGCCGCTGATCCACTGTAATCTTTGCGCGGCCGACGTGGTCAGATAGACCCTCTCGTTCTGATAAGCTGCGACCCAGTAGGTAACAGGCCACGCGATGATGAGGGTTATGAAGGCGGTCATAAGGACCCACTTCCTTACATTCCGCAAGCCGATCAAGTCATGCCGGCCAGTGTTAGCCCAAGACCGCAACCGAATAAATCCGACCGCTGCCAGTATAGGCGCAGGAATAATTGCCGCCGCACGTATAGCAAAGATGTAGGTCTGGGCGTTGAAGTACTGGGAAATGCCAATAAGAAGCGAGCACAAGGTCCAGACAATTATGAAGATTTTGAGCGGAGATCTTCTGCCGGTCATTGAAGTCATCAGACCATAAGCCGCAATGGGAAGAAGAGGACCAAATATCTCGAGCCAAAACCAAAATGGTTCGAGACTGTAGACCGGCAGGGAGTAGCTGGTCAATGCAAACAATTGCACAAGATGGAGCGCATAGAGGACAGAGGCGGGCAAAGCCGCTGCGGCGGTCACCAACGCAATTGATCTCGGCACTGCCGAGAATGCGAGGCTCGCGATTGCCATAATCGCGACAAAGAAGAGAGTTGATTCTATGTGTGAGAATGAGGCCAAGCCAACCAAGACAAGCCCGACAACGCACATTGGGTGTCTGATCGAGTTGGACTTGTAGAAGAAGGGAACAGCCGCAAGAATGAGCACCAATCCAAGGAGGTTGGCAGGCAGTGCTACGATTATGTAGACTGCGTACCATCCTGGAGTCGCCAATGCAACGACCGTGGCCAACTTGAGATCCGGCTCTATTCGCGCGATTCTACTAAGAAGGTACGGGAGAAGGGCGGAGATTCCTATAGGCAAGAATATCTGTACTGTGAAGGGGGAAATCCCGGACCAAACGAGGAGACCAGAACACAATTGGTAGAGGAAATTATAGGGTCCTTGGACTGCCAATAGTCCGGCGAATCCTTGGGTTGCTGCGACCCTCGACTCCACAATGTAATAGGGGGTATCCCATCCGAAAGGAAGCCGGTTGTGTCCCCAAAGCAAGTATGAAAGGACGAAGCCGAGGATTATGAAAGCCGTTGAAATTAGGACTACGATGCGAAATCGGAGGATATCCTGATCCACGAGAAGACCGACCTAGGTTGCCAGGCTTGGACCGAACAAGCTATTTGTTCAACACACACCGGCGACTATAATTCCCTTATTCTGGAAATGAATAACGCGACGAGATCATAGCCCTGAATCTCGGCAAATGAGGCGGGTTTGCCCCAGCGATGGAACCAGCAATATCTATATTCCTAATTAAGCAGAATCTCCAAAGCTACTCCGGAGATCTCCTCGACACATTTGTGATTCCACCGGGGGAACTGTTACAAGCACATTAAGAGTGATGGTTACATCATCGGCGATGAGCGGGGCGAGGCTCGTCGTGCTGACCGCGACAAGGGGTTCTTCTAATTGGCGATTTTCAGCCAACCGTCAGGACGGGAAGAATCAGTCCAACCTGTGGGAATTCGCCAAAGTGGTACCACCCTTTACTATGTTAGTCACCCTGCTCCCCAAAATAAGTTGGGCTGCTTCAATCAGGGTTTTGGCATGGAAGTCCGCTAATACGCTTGAACGGCCCTGCTCTGATATTAGTACGGTCCTCGTTCCCGCATACCTTCCTGCCTCGACGTCGGACTCCTGGTCTCCCATCGTAAAGGAGGAGTGTAGGTCTAGGTTATGCTCTGAGGCGGCCCGAAGAATTAGTCCTGGACGCGGTTTTCGACAATCGCACTCGTCTAATGGATGATGTGGACAGTAAAATAATGCGTCAAAATCAGCACCTCTAGCGCGGAACTCCTCGTGAAGCCGCGTACTTACGGCCACTACATCTTTCTCTCCGAAATAACCTCTCCCAACGCCAGACTGGTTGGTGATGATGACCAAAAAGAATCCGTCGTCTGACAGCAGACGGAGTCCCTCCGCAGCACCTTCGATGAGTTTGACTTTGTCGGCTTCGTGACAGTATCCTGTGTCGACCATGACTGTGCCGTCACGGTCCAGAAAAACGGCTTTTCTCTTCTCAGTCAAGGTTTGTCCTTGCATTCGACTTGAGGTCTCTCAAACTCTTGAGGTACGCGATACTGCAACCGACCCAGGGAGTTGCATCCCGCGTTTAAGCTAGGCGCTCCACCTACTTGCTCGTCGGTCAAGGATCCCAGCCAAGAAGCCTAGGAAATATGAGGCATGCTCGGTGATTAGTACAAAGGGTCCTAGGGCAGCGACGCCTGGAGACCTCTTGGAGACCGCCACCGCCAAAGAATACCCCACTACTCCAATTACATATAGAGAGAAAATAGTCAGCAACGGAGTGAAGGAGCGTGACACTTCGGTGCCAACCAGAAGAAGTGGTAACCCCACGATTACTGCTGCTGCGGGTATCGCAGGTCCCGAAAAGAGATAGCGCCTTCGTCTTGCTGCGTATCCTCTACCTCTCCCATACTTGAACATCAATCTCGCAAATTGTCGAAGACTGCCAAACTTCACCGAGTGAAGTACGCGGGCTCTGGGGTCGAAGATTAATTTTCTACCCATGTGTCTCATCCGATATCCAAGGTCCGTATCGTCGCAGCCAACCAAGTCCTCATCAAACCCACCAATTTCCAATAACGCTTGCCGAAGGTACGCCGCATTACAGCAGGGAATACTCTTGACCTCGGTTCTGTCTCTGAACTCATAGCTTTGGGCAGACCGCATGCTACCGAGAGATGTAGTAAGGATCAAGTCTACAGCGTTGATCATACTCCCACCCGGTTCTCGGACTGGCAGATTAGGACCCCCAACCCCTCCAATCTCGGGCCTTGAAAATAGAGTTTCGATGGATGTTTTCAACCAACCAGCGGGAACCTCGACATCTGCATCTGTAAATGCGACGACATCCGATTTGCTCATTTGTACTGCCATGTTCCTGCATTGTGAAGGGTTACCTGAATATTGGACGACCCTAAGATTTGCGTGGCTATTTGCCATTGTTTGAGCTGTGCGTAGCGTAGCGTCTCTCGATCCCGCGTCGACGAATAGGATCTCATAATTGTGATAATCTTGATTCACCAAAGCAGACAAACACCGTTCCACCGTTTGCTCCTCGTTCTTCGCAGTCACGACCACTGACACGCTCGGAAAAGGCATTTTGGAGAGTCTCCATATGGGATGTGAGGTCAGTTTTCTCGGATGAGACGGACCAGCAAGTGGCAGATCAACAGGTGCGTGTCTTCAATTCGCAACATGTCATTGGATGGTACGATTATTGGTAAGGCGACTTTTTCTTTCAACGCACCTCCGTCGAAACCTGTCAATCCGACGGTGGTACCGCCGTTGAGACGCGCAAAGTCTATCGCGTTAAGCACATTCTTGGAGTTTCCGCTTGCACTAATCGCGATAACCACGTCGCGGGGTTTCATGAGATTCTCAAGCGGCTCCTGAAACACGTGGTCGTAGGATGAGTCATTTGCCCACGCGGTTGTGAGTGGCATGTTATCGTTGAGACTGATGGCTCTAATTCTTTTCGTATTTGGTTTTGTTGCGGTCTTCATCAGGTCTGAAGTGAAATGGACCGCTGTCGACCCGCTCCCTCCGTTTCCGAAAGTAAAGACTGTACTACCTTCGTCACGGGCGACCTTGATTATATCTGCAACTTTCTTGACCTGAGGGGTGAACTGCTTGAGTCGCTTGGCAACTTCAATTGACTCATCTATTGAAGACTCAGCAGTTGGCACCAAATCCGACCTCTCGCACGCTCGCGCCTTCAGGCTCAAGTCTGAAGAGTACTCTTCTCGCTCCAAAGCTTGAAAGTTTCTCCTCCACATTTCGTTGCCGTCCTTCGCTGCAGCACAACAGTAGGTGACCTCCGCCTCCGGCACCGGTGAGTTTTCCGCCGAGAGCTCCAGAGCTAATGGCGGCTCGATATATCGATTCCACTCGCGGATTCGTTACTCGGTCAGTGTACTTCTTCTTCTCCTCCCAAGAAAGGTGAAGTAATCTCCCCAGTTCCTCAACATCACCTTTCTCGATCGCCTTTCGGGTCTTGGTTGCGAGCTCCTTGGATCGATGTAATGCCTCCAGGGTGCTTGGATTACCCTCTCTGGTCCTCGAGTCTTGATCCTTCAATATTTCCGAGGATTCCCTTGTCTGTCCGAGATAGAAGAGCATTAGATTCCTTTCTAGCCTTTCCAGCACGTCTGAGTCAATTTTGACCGGCCTAACTTCAACCTTGTTGCGGGTGAAGGTGAACTCGTTTATTCCCCCGAACGCGGCCGCATACTCATCCTGTTTTCCGATTGGCAGGCCTAGGAGATCGTGTCCGACCTCGTATGCCTTTTCCGCGATTTCATGCTTGGAAAGGAACTTGCCTGACAGCGAAGCCAGAACGTTGACAAGATTCACGGCGACGGCGCCGGAGGATCCTAACCCTGAGCCCGGGGGGACTTGACTACCCATGAACATATTCAGGCCTCCTCCATTCATCGAGAGCAGTCGTAGTGTTGTCAGCGCGATCTCAAATGGGGGTCGGGCGAGAGGTGGGTTTCCACTCTGGAACACCAAATTGCTTCTGTAGTCGCTCGATGTCATCTGGACCATGCCGTCAATTCTGCCGTCTACGTGGACGTAGAAGTAGCGATCTATTGTCGCGCTTACCACGCGTCCTTCGAACTTCTCGTAGTAGGATGAGAGGTCAGTGCCTCCGCCGGAAAAACTGATTCGAACAGGAGCCCGCCCAATTAGCACTCTTGAAGCACCATTTCCTGCGGATTCAATTTTCTCACGATATTAGCACCCACATCCGGTAATGAAGCCTATCCAATCTCATAGCACCATTTACGGGGTGGCGAAAACCCGTTCCAGGACTGCAGCATTTCCTCCGAGGGCAAGGTCACGATTCAAGATCGAAAGTCTCCACTCCAGACATTCAGTGCTAAAGGGCCCGCGATTCGGCGCCTATTATTTGGGCTAGTTGGAACCCGATATATTGGCGCCCCAACTCAGCGTCCTTTAATGGAGAATTGATGGACCGCCAATGTCTCCGAAGGAAGAGTTGTTTTCAAGAGAATTGACCCCAGTTACCGGCAGCTTTGGCATGCAATGACCGGTAATCGGAACACCACTAGGTGGTTCCGCTCGATGTTAGTGCAACGAGCAAATAGAAAAGCGAATAAGCGCTTCATGCTCTGTCAGTTTTCCCCAGATATTTGGCGTCTCGACTCGAAAATCCTTGAAAGGTTCATCGATTTCAGCGTCAGAACTCCGAATCCGGCAAGTGACAGGAAGAGAACCCAGACGCCTTCTGTTAACACTATTAGACCAATGCCGATGGCAAGGCTGGCCAAGACTGTTTCTGCAATGGCGATTCTATCATGTCGAACGTCGCGGAAATACTGCCTACTTCTCTCATTACTTACTACCCCGCTTTTTGGTGTTCGGAAAAAGAACCCCGGTTTCCCTCTGATGCCCTGCAAGAAACCAACGCAGACGGCCGTGGTCATGCACAGGCTGGTGTAGGAAATGAGAGGGAGGAGGAGCAGATTCTTCGTAGTCATTATCTTCTGCACGTAGAGCGCGTAAACGCCTGAAAGGAAGAAGGTGATGAGAGGTAGTGTTACTATGGTCACATAAATTGGGCTAGCAAATATCGAGTTTGCGGGCGCGCTGAATCCGAGGATAAGCCCGATTGCTGAGACGAATGTGACCACGATCCAGCTAAGTGCCGAGAAAGGTCCCAATAGAAAGAGCAACAGCGCGACCCTCCTCCAAGGAGAGAGCTTGCGAGATCCAAGAATTGTTCGCCAGTTGGACCTGGCGCATTTAGTCCAACCCTGGGCCACTCTCGCAACTTGCTTCTTCCAGACCTCAAGGTTCGAGGGGTCTTCACCAAAGACCTTCACATCGCTCAGGTAGATGCCTCGCCATCCCGCGGAGTATATCTTGCACGAGAGGTCCGCATCGTCCACAATTGAGTCGTTCGTCCAAAAACCAACGTCTCGAAGTACAGATAATGACATTAGGGTAAAGCCTCCTTGAAACGAGTAGGGGGCGTCCAAAACGTAGGACCCCATCTTGGTTATAGTATCTCCTTGGTCCTGAGATAGAGCAAAAAGTCGTGTGATCAGGTTTTGTTCACGGTTGTAGTGGCCGACCCGGAACGAAACGAACGCTATTCTGGGATCTAATCTGAAGGCTGCCAGTCCGCGGGACAACGAGGCTGATGTGACTGTCGAGTCTGCGTCTAGGAGTAGGACGTACTCGCCCCTCAAGAGAGGAGCTGCTTGATTCAGTGCACCGCTCTTGAATCCCTCACGAGTGTTTCGCCGTGATACGCTAGCGATAATGCCTGAAAAATTCAGCTCTTCTACCTTCTTGTCTATCACGCTCCTCGTCTCATCGGTGGAGTCGTCAGCGACAACGACCCGAAGCTTTGCCGCCGGATAGTCCAGACTCTTGATCGCATCAAGTGTTCGGCCGATCACGAACTTCTCATTGTAAGAAGCGATTAGGACCGTAACTAGAGGAAAGCTCTCACTCGGGGCGCTGAGATTTCCTAAGAATCTTGGATAGAGAAGCGAGCTGACAAACAGGATCATTGTGTAGTAGGACGACAGTAGAACCGGAATGCTAAACGCCAACGAGATTGCCGCAACAACAACCCAAGGCTCGATCACGAACCATCTGCCGAGAACCAAAGAATTACGTAAAGGATTTTATGGTTAGCGAAAGCTCTCAAAGCGGAATTCTCTTCAGCAAGTTCCAACGAGCATAGCTCGACGCACCAGGGAAAAGGCTAGGGTACTGTTACCTATTCAACTTGAATAGTTCTTGTGGGTCTTTTTTCGTCGCTCTTCGTGAACTTGACTTCTAGGACTCCGTTCTTGTACGTGGCTTTGGCCGTCCTTGGATCAACGAGGTGTGGCAGTTCCATTTCTTTGAAGTAACGTCTCTTCGCGGCTTCTACCGCTATCTTCAATGCTCTATCTGTGGATTCCAGCTTGATATCGTCTTTCTCCACCCCCGGAAGTTCTGTCACTACGACCACTTCGTTTCCCTCTTGTAACACATCCACGAGTGGTTCCCTCTCCTCTTTCACTAGAGGACCTCGAGAACTCGGCTCAACATTCCCAAACTCTCGAATTACCGGTTTCCCATCTTCTCCGACAGACATTGAGAACCCGTAGACGAAGGGTTGTGGTCCCTCGCTCGCCTTCGGCATCTCTATTGCCTTACGCATCATCTCGTTCATCAACCGGTCCATGCGGTCCATCTCTTCGAAGATGTCAAACCACCACCCTGACCGGCGGGTGCGTTTCTTTCTGGTTGAGTCTCTGCTATGAGCCATGGCGGACCAATCGAGAATATTCCGGGAACTATATTGGATTTTGTGCTACCGGGTCCAGCTCTAGATCATTCGCTTGACAAGCCGGTTGATGTCTTCGCCTCTGTAACCAAGCTCTCCGCCATCAGTTGCTGCTCGCCTCGTGCTTCGTTTGAAGCCGCCTCTTGGAGGATGAAGTCTGAATCTTGGTTTCACCCCGGCAAGCCAGAGGTCCTTGACACCGATCTCTCCGGCGACAACCGATCTTGCAAGCTCTGCGATATTTTCTTTCTTGAAGAAGACTTTCGCGAATTCATCGTCGAATTCCTTGTTTCCCTCTCTCTCAGCTCTCTTCCGCAAGAGGCCCTCCAACACCTCTGGGTTAACCTGGCCCCAAGCGACCAAGTTCTTCGCGGCCCGCAGCATACCTAGAGTCGACGGGCTGTTTTCTAGGAGACGCGCACGGTACGTACTCTCCATCTTCAAAGTCTCCATCGTCTTCCTGACATCTGGATTATCGGTCGCTGTTCCGCGTATGCGTACTGCGATGATAACAGGCTCTTTTGCAGATTTTGCCAATAGATTATGCCACCCAGTCTTGTTGCGTTACGACGTTGTAGGTCTGCACCAAGGCATCGAACACCGCGAGCGCGGAAGAGGTAAGCGTTGATGTGGACCCGTAGGTTCGCGTCCAGCAGTCCTTGACTCCAGCCAGCCTCAAAACTTGTTTCGGTATCTCCCCAGCCACTAGTCCGAGCCCTCTAGGGCTTGGAAGCACATGGACTCTTACGCTTCCGCATTTTCCAACGACGCTGAATGGTACAGTGTGGGCTCTGCCGCATCGACATTCCCAGCTTCCACATCCACGGCGCACCGGAACAACGTTCAGCTTTGCCTGTATCGTTCCCTTGTCGATGGCAGTACGGACCTGCCGTGCTTTTCCCTCTCCGACACCAATGTAGCCATCGCCGTTGCCGACAGCGACTATGGCTCGGAATCTTGACCTTTCGCCGGCATCAGTCTGTTTCTGGACAAAGCCGATCCCCAGGACCTCTTGCTGGATGTTCGGCAATAGTGTGTCAACGATCTCTGGCTCTTTGATCCTCATTCCCTGTGTGAAGATCTCCTCCATTGAGACGATTTCGCCTGCTTGGACGAGTTTTCCGAGCTTGGTCTTCGGGACCCATCCGACTTCTTGACCGGGTCTCTGACCGCCTCCCTGGTATGGTCTCTGGCTCATGCTTTCGCCTCAATAGGTGCCGATTGGATCTGTTGTCTGACCTGTTCGAAGTGGTTCGAGAGGTCTTCAGGCTTCAAACCGCGCTTCAAGTAGCCGCTGAACGTTTTCCGGTAAACGTCTGTTTCACCTGAGAGCTTCTTTGCATACTCGGAAATGTGAGCCCCGCCAATCCGACCCTTGTCGGGAAGTGGACCATCGGAGTGCGGAATCTCAAGCCCGGCATCCGAGAGACCCTTCAAGACAGCAAACAACTTGGAACCTTTGGTTGAGGATTTCAAGCCGATATCAAGCACGGCCTCCTTGACCCCTTTCGCGAGAGCGCGGCGCGCGGCCAATGTCCCGGTGAGGTATGCTGATGGAATATTTCCTGTCGCTCCCTTCCATCCCATCTTCGCAAGTTCCTTGGATGATGCCGCTGCTCGCACTTTGTCCCCGCGAAGCTCGGCGTCTGTGATCTGGACGTAAACATACTTGTTGGTTACTCGAACAACGGCTCTCGGTTTCCCTGACCTGACGAGAGCTCGGCGAAGCTTGTAGTCCGTCCTACCTTCTCGTCTGCGCCTGAATGGAACTGAGTATCGTGGACCGTCAGCCATCGTCTAGCGCTTCCTCTGGAGCTGGTGGGCCTTTACATACTCATCGACGTGGGAACGACTTCGGAATGCCCCTCCTTTTGACATGCCCAACAGAAGCTTGTAGCTCACCGGGGCCAACTGTCTCTTGTCTCTCAGGAACCGGAGATGTCGTCGTATCGCTCTGATCTTCAAGACCCAGGCTTCCTTGCCCGGCTTCTGCCCACCTTTCCGGCTGCCAGCTTTCTTTCGGCGGGCCGACTTCAACCGGTGGCGTCCTCTGCTAACCCCTTTCTTCTGAAGAAGACGAATCCTGCCGCTATCGATAAGCGACTTGATTTCCTGACGTGTAATGGCAGACTCGACCCGGGTCGTCTCTTCTGGGTCTATCCAGATTCTGCTCTCGCCGGAGCCGAGAAGACTGGCTGCAAGCCGTCTCTGGTTTTTCAGGCTCACTTGTCCTGTTCCTCCTCGTCAGTTTCGTGCTCCGGAGACTCCTCCATCGTTTCCGGTTCGCTACTCTCCTCTGTAACTTCCTCTGTCTCGCTTGTCGTTGATGTGGGCTGAGTCTGCTCCGAACTAGGAGCCTTCTCTACTGTCGGCTCTTCAGCTGTAACGGGTTTCTCTTCTCCCTTGCCTGGGTTGGCGATGTGGAGATTTCGCTGGCGCAGTTCGTCGAGCAAGGTTAGTCTTTTTCGTTCTCCGACCCGAGCGGAGATTCTGACGATGTGGACCTTCGGATCCAGTCCTTCAAGCTCTGATAGTCTGTGAATGAGACGTTCCTGTAGGCCTCGCGGATGGAGACCTCTCGTCGCCGCTGCTGTCCCGTATCCTACCTTGACTTTTGCGGGCCACCCGGCCTCTTCTTTCCTTATCTTGCTCGTTACGCCGCGGGCTCTCCTCCACGCGGGCTTTACGCGCTTGTACCGCCAGCTTTCCTGCCGGTTGAACGCGGGCTTGCTATTGTTCGGCATTCTACTTCACCTTCGCTAGTCCGGTGGGCGTCTCGAGGCTCGTCTTTGTGTCAATGTAAATCCCATCGAGGAAAACGCGGAGATCTTTCTTCTTGATCTTAGTCGAGTTCTGGATGTTCGCGGCGGTCTGGCTTACAGCTTTGATGTCGATCCCCTCAACCGTGATATCGTCGCCTTTTACAACCACTTTCACTCCGTCAAGTATCTGGGCGGACCGGGGTGTTTTCTCGCCCGTAAAGTTCTCGACCTTGAGCGCTTTCGCCTTTTCATCGACCTTTACAGTGACTGGGAAGTGAGCGTATACGGTTCTGAGATTGTACCTGTAACCTTTTGTTACTCCTCTGATCATGTTTCGAACATGGGCTGCCGCTGTTCCCAGCATACCGATCTCTCGCTTGCGAGGCCAAGTGACTGAGACCTGGACTTCTCGACCGCTCTGGGTGATCTCAACCGGTAAGTGAGATAGATCCTCTTGGAGGGTTCCGAGGGGGCCTTTGACCTTGACCGTTTTCCCGTTGACTTCTACTGTGACGCCGTCTGGAACCTGAATCGTGCGCTGGAGAGTTTCGAAACGCGCCATGCTATCCACCTAGTAAACGTAGCCCAGGAGGAGGCCGCCCGACGCCATATCTCTCGCTTCCTTGTGCGCGACAACGCCCTTCGGAGTCGTTACGATAAGTATCCCGACATCTCGAGAGGGAAGGTAGCGTTTGCCCCACTTTTCGAATTCTGGTACTGTGGAAGAGAATCTAGGCCGGACACTTCCGCAGTTGTTGACTCTGCCCAGGAGTTGGATCTTGAACTTTCCGCCGCGGCCGTCATCAACAAACTCGAACTCACCTACATAGCCGTATTTTTGCATCACTCGCAGGACCTGGCCCATAAGCTTCGAGGCGGGATAGACGATGCAGTCGTGTTTGTGCCTCCGCTCGTTGTTGAGTATGGCCGAGAACATGTTTGAGATTGGTTCCATTGTGTGATCACATGTACTTCTTGAATCCGAGGCCCACGGCGACTTCCCTAAAGCATTGGCGGCAGAAGTTCAGCCCGTACTTCCGCACTATAGGTCCATACTGGCCGCAACGTTTGCACGGTCTGGCCCCTTTTCCGTATTTTCGGACTTTCCTCGGTTTTATCTTCGCCATCTGATTGTCAGCTTCCTACCTGTGTTCTGAAGTTTTCTTGGATGAACTGGATAGCATCCTTCTTCGAGACATAGTGATTCTTCCCGATTTTGGCAGGGCGTATAGAGCGACGTCTCAATCGGTATCCGGGCCGTTCGAGAGTAACGTGGACGGTAGCACCAAAGATACCGAGCTCAGGAACATATCTGGTACCAGGTATTTCGATATGTTCTTTGATTCCGAAGGAAAAATTACCATAGTCATCGAAGCAGGAATCGTTCACCTTGTTCGAGACTGCGTCTAGCGCGCGGGTTAGGAATTGGCCCGCGTCTTCGCGCCGTAGTGTAACGACTGTGGCAATGGGTTCGCCTTTGCGGATTCCCCAGTCCTTAATCGCCTTCTTCGCAAGCTTCGTCGTAGGAGTCTTGTTGGTCAGCTGGTTGAGCACCTTCTTAGCCTTCTCTAAGGGTTCACCCGATTTTCCAGTGGCAATGTTGATGGTGACTTTCTCGATCCTTATGTTCAACAGCGGATTTGTCTTGCCTACAGTCTCAGTTGTTTGCATTTTACAATCACTTCTCCAACGTCACTAGGGGCGAGTCAGTTCCGACCGGTATCACGTATTCGGCGGGGGTTTCAAAGCTCTCGGCGCCTGTTTCAATTCTGACAATTTTCCGGCGTGCGTAGGTCCCCGGGGTGATGGAGCTGATTTTTCCGTAGTATCCTTGGTTTCTTCCGTCGATGACGAGTCCGAGAGCACCCACCTGGAAGGGAACGTACTTCACAATTTTTTGTACTGGAAAGCTCAGCTGGATTGCGCCTCCGACTGCGAGTTCCTCCCCGCCTGGCCTAGTGTCCTTTGCCGCGCTGAGCAAGCTTCTTCCATCGTGGAGACTGTACTGTAACTTGCCACCTGGAACGTTCTGTTTTCCAACTATCTTACAAATCTTGTAGGCAGCCTCTTTATCCTGTGCTGGCGAGAGTACAAGTCCCCTGTTCGGCTTGGGCAGTGCCCTGTACACTTGTGGGACGCCTTCGATCTGGACGATGTCCATCAACCCCACGGGGAAGCGGCGATCACGTCGAACGACGCCGTCAACCTTGACTTTGCCAGTGCTGATGATCTTGATTGCCTCCTTGGCGATATTTGCGAGTCCAAGGGATTCGCGGACGATTACGACTAGTGGTAGGCTTTTTTCGCGCGCGTGGGGTCCCGGTCTGGTCCGGGGTGCCCAGGTGTACTCTTTTCGGTGGATTGGCCAGAAGCCAGGTGAAGGTTCTCGTTTCAGTTGTCTGGGGCCGAATTTTCTAGCCATCTCTCATTCCTCCTTAGCTTTTCCTCTCTCAGACAATAAACCGCTCCGCCACTTGTCTGAGAGGTTGAGGTTAGTTATCCGGACCTTTGTAACGTGTATGGGCAGCTGGGACGAGACGCCGGCAGCCTTCTCTCGAGCCATTCCCTCGACAAAGATTCTACCGTTGGAATAGTCTACGCGCTGGACTTTCCCCTCGAGCCCTGCAAAGTCTCCTCTCATGACGCGGACGCTGTCACCGGTTCTTACCGGGAGACGTCGGACCTTGTGGTTCTTGGTGAGATCGTCGGAGAGCCTCGCGGCGAGCATTCGTCGTCGACGGTGTTGTGGAGCGTTGAAGAACATCTTCCTTTGCTTGGACGGCTTGGAGGAAACCATTCTAGATCACTGTGCTCGCTAGGTTCGCGACACGAGGCCATCGCTCAGCAGCCTCCTTCGCCACGGGACCACGGATCTCAGTGCCTTTCAGTTCGCCTTCAGGGGTCATGATGACCGCGGCATTGTCTTCAAAACTCAGACGTGTTCCATCGGGTCTTCGAATGGCTCTAGCCTGTCTCACCACGACGGCGGGAAAGACTTGTTTCCTGAGGCTGGGTGAGCCTTTCATGACTGTTATCATCACCATATCTCCAACGCACGCCGCCGGGACACGTCGTAGTCGGCCGTGGTAGCCGCGAACGTTGATGAGCTTCAATTCCTTAGCGCCAGTGTTGTCGGCGCATGTCATCCGAGATCCTACCGGTAGGCCTCGCGCGACCTTGGGCCGGTATTCTATCATTCCTCGGGCGCTGACTGCTCGGGTCTTCGGCGCGGGCATTAGGCAACTCCTCCGGTCTTCTCTACGACGACGAAAGTGACCTCTTTGCTTAGAGGCCTACACTCTGCAATTGTAACCTTGTCGCCTTCCGCTGCTGAGATGCATGGTGGGTTGTGGGCGAGGGTCTTGCTTCTCCGCCTCTCATATCTGCTATATTTTGTGTAGTAGTGGAGGTATGCTCGCTCGACGGAGACGGTCTTGGGAGATCGAGAGCCTGCTACTGTTCCTTCGAAGACTCTTCCTCTGACTGAGAGGTGTCCGTGGAATGGGCAGAGGGGATCGTTGCATCCTGTCTTCGGCGGTTTTACGTCTAGGCCGGTGTTTCGGACTACC
>Ga0209378_1000475_pt1 | contig 29792 bp, 30 predicted proteins | sample GraSoiAngelo_156_FD_186170 | JGI IMG/M metagenome (GOLD analysis project Ga0209378, IMG submission 186170) | Grasslands soil microbial communities from the Angelo Coastal Reserve, California, USA - 14_1009_13_40cm (SPAdes) (version 2) | ecosystem: Environmental > Terrestrial > Soil > Grasslands ...
AGGTTGTGGAACAGAACAGGTCCGAAGTTCTGGGCGAGCTGAGAGAACGCTTCGACCGATGGAAAACTGTCATGGATAAATTGCTGGAAGAGCTCTCCGCAAGATACAACGCGTTGCTGTCTGAGGTAGAATCAAAGGGACGAATTGTCATCAAGGCCACGAAAGATATCGAGAAAGCGGGCCTTGAGCTCTTCGCAGGATTCAAGGGAAACGAGCCAGTCTCGCTCGACGGCCTAGCCCCGAGCGGGGGCGAACGAACGGTCGCACTGATTGCGTTCCTCCTCTCCCTGCAACAATTCATCTCATCTCCGTTCCGAGCAATCGATGAGTTCGATGTTCATATGGACCCGCGAAACAGGGAAACGGTATCCAAGCTCATCCATGCTGCAGCAAAAGCGACCGACTCGAGCCAGTATATCGCAATAACCCCTGGACAAGTGACACTTCCGGAGGACAACGTCCATGTTATCGTCGTCCAGAACGTCGAGGGCAGTTCCATGGTCAAGGAGCTAGCATGACCACGACGGAAAAGATGCGTCGATTCCCCGGAAGACGAGAATTAGAGGAGCTAATCCAGACCTGTATCTCAATCGAGAACCGCAGATTCAACCCCTTCCTCTTAGACATCGCTGAGGCGTTGAGCATCATCAGACGGCACTCAAACCAGTTGCGAACGCTAGAGGACCACTTGCTCGATATGCGCGCAATCACGAGTGTCGCTAGAGTTGTAGGACTACAGAGCGCTCATCTCAGATTCCAATCCAGTTCCCTCTTCATCGATCCCAGCATGGTAAAACAGAAACTCGACTCCCTTTCGAGGGAACAACTGGCAGAGTTTCTCCTTCTCTCATGGCATCCGATAGTGGAACTCGAACAGCTCACGCTCGCATCCACAAAAGAGGCCAAGGAATTTTGGGAACACATGCTTTCGTTTTTCGAGAGAAGAAAACGACTTCACCTCGGACCATTCGACAATCCTGCAGCAACCGACTTGGGTGAACTAGCCCGGATGCGGGTTGTCGACGAAAGGACTTACACAAGGAAGATGCAGGATCTCTGGAATGAGCTCAAGGAGAGAGCCGGGGAGGATGAGACCGTTGACTATTGGAATTTCATCAAGGCATCAAACTTTGCGCACACTGTCATCCGAGCCCAACTAGTCAGCTTTCTTGTCAGTTACGGATACGCGAACTTGCAACGAAAGGGTAACACTATGGTTCTAGTCCCCAACGCCAAACCCGATCCTCACCCCAAAGGATCACCACTCAGCTTTCCTATTCCAATCACAAAGGAGGCCTTGGTACGGGCGAAGTAAAAAACGAGCCAACCTTCTACAACGAGCGAGTCAAGCGAGCAGCCCATATGCTCTTCTTCAAACGAGGAAGGGTTCCCGGGGCTAGATCTTGGGAGTTGAGAACAGGGCTCGGAAAAGGCTACACGAAAATCTTGGAACAGCTAGACGAAAACCTGAAAGATCTGGATCTAGAAGTCAAGAAGGTCGAACCCCAGAACCAATCCGATTTCAGACAAGTCCCTGAAGCTGGGGAAGAAGAATCGCGCTACTTCGTCCGTCTCAAAGGAACGCTGACTTCCAAGGAAGCAAGACTGTGTGGGTGGCGAATCGACAATCTCGCGGCCCTAGCGGCCGCCTTGGCGCTTGTAGTTTCCAAACAGGGGAAGAGCGAGAGAAAAGAATTGGAAACCGTCATCGGCAACAAAGCTGGACGCTGGCGAGCTCTAACACTGATGGACACCTTTCTCCGATCTGGATACCTGGAAGAAGATGAAGAAGGACTAGTCAAGCTTGGCTGGCGAACGCGTGCCGAACTCGATCTTCCCAGCCTAATGACGCTTCTCGCCGAGTCAACCGCGCTCCCCCCGGAAAGTAGGGAGCCTGTTGACGAGGATCAGGCGTCTATGGAAGGCTGAAGACTCTCTAGGTACCTCTTTGCTTGTGGCACAGCAGCGGCGCAAAGCTTGTCAAAGGGCAGAATCTTCTCGTCCCATTCGGAGAGTTCTTCAGCGTGAAGTTTTAGGAACCCCTTATCTTCGCTAACTCTGCCCCACACTAGAATGTAGCGTCGGTCGGTATAACCGCCCGTTGGAATCCCGGTTATGTGGTTGAAGAGAACTCCGACGCGACCGCCAGTTATTATTGCGGGAACGCTGGGTCTCTTCAGAAGAATTTCACCGTTCTCGGACAAGAGGAAGTCGGTTGCGACGCTGAACGGGAAGCCATCCTTATCGATCCAAGTGACTACGCCATATCTGAACCGTGATAGTCTGTCGGGGTCGACGAGATCTAAGGAGGTCAAAGGTTGATTTCCTCCGCGGGTTTCGCGGTGTCCCCGTTCTTCCATGCAAGTATCTTCTTCGGTTCTACTTCAACAACGATTCTCTTCCAGAACCAGGCGAACTGTTCTCGCGCCGCTAGGAATCCGTCGATGTATGGCTCCTTTTTGCGCCACATGGGCAGGTACCGTTCCCAGCCATGGTCAAGATCAGAATCATCACACTTTGCAACGCCCTGGACGAGGACGACATGTTTCTCGACGCCGCTTCCTTCTGGATTGGAAAAGAGCAACGAGACCTTCGGGTTCTTCTTCATATGCTCAATCTTTCGAGAGAACAGTATGCTCGATGTCACAACGAACCTATGCCCGTCATCATTGTAGAAAAAGAGAAGTGGAAATGTTACCGGCTTTCCATTGTCTATGGATGTGAATTCGCAGATCAAATAATGCTCAAAAACGTCTCGAACCCAGCTCGGAGCGTTCATCTATACATCCGACCTTGTGGGGGCGCCATTGCTCTCCATGGCTATAAGACAACCGATTGGGCTATTCATGACTCCTTCGGGATCTGTCTGAGAAATTCCTTAGGGTATTGTTTCGAGTTTAGGAGTGAGAGGAACTCTCCCTTCTTGATCGATGCTCTTGCAGATTCTAACTCGTTTCTCTGAGCGAGATGATCATGGACCTTTGCCTTTGCCAGGACGTCAATGACTTTGCCTTCGTAGAAGGGTTCCAGATCCTTTCCTTGGCACACAGCGCAGTTGCAGCTTGTCGAGTTTCCTCTGATCTCTTCGTAGTCTTTCTTTTTCAGTGCTCCCCAGCCTTTTCGATCGAAAACGTTGATCACTTCTTTCGTAAGAGGTGTTGGGGGTGGTGGGACTATCCATCTGGAGAAGCTGTCAATGCTGAACATTGGAAGGATCATTCCTTGACTGCAGGGCATTGGGCTTCTTCCGAGTCGTATTTTCGGTGGAACTTGAAACGCGTGAAGCCAGACTTCGGGGTTCTTTTTCTTGAACTCTTCCATGGTTCTAAGAGCATGGTAGTGGAATGCGCCTCTGAGATCAATGCCGATCTGGGTGGACTCGTGCTTCGCAAGGATCTTGACAAGCTCTCCACCAACCTCCTTATTGTCAGTGGCTTGTATTATCGGCATCAACGGCTTTTCGACTCCGCGTTCTTCCATCCAGCGCTCCGCAAAACGGACTTGACTATCAAAGTCTTCTGGAGACATGTCCACGGTGTGTTGGACCGTGATGATGTCGAGTCCAGCAAGATATTGTAGATCTAGGATCGTCTTCAAGTCCTGAGTCTCTTTCACCATGGCCCCGCCTTTGAAGGCGAGATAGAGGAGGCGGACTGCGTCAGGGCTTGTTTCTCTGGATAGGAATCTCGCGGTAGACTTCAGGGCCTCTTCTTGAGTGAGAATTCTATTGAGTGTGTCTGGTGGTGCGAGCCGGGCGAGAACTGCTACCTCTCCAGGTAATGGTTCTTTTACACCTGCTGGTTTGAGCGCGTTTCTCTCGGGGCTGATGGGGAATCTGTTGGGTAGGGGAATGCGCAGTTGCCCTATCCGGAGTTCGGATTGGCTCGCACTAGTCTCAGAGTCAACTTTGATCTGAGCTAACTGGATTGTAGACATTGCAGAGAAGTTAGGGGGTGGGGTAAAAAGAGGCTTCGATTAGAGCGCGAGGTCTAGTAGTCTTGGTCGTCTGATTCAACGTCTTCGCGTGCCGTTTCCTCGATAGTCTCGTTGGGTTCTGCAGGGGCCTCATTAGCTTCCGCAGCCTGTTGGCTGGACGTCGCTTCCTCGGCTTTCTCCTGGGATTGAGGCTCGAGTGCCTTCGCTTTCTTCCACGGAAGCCGGAAAGCTGAACGATGAGGTTTTGCGGCCTCGGCTAAGGGCTGGTCGAGGCTCGGGCCGGCCATTTTCGCTTTGTAGGCGTTCAACTCTGCTGATGTAAGGTGTCTTCTTATCAGGAACATCATGGTAAAGATCCCGGCCGCGAACACTGTAGCGTTGACAATGATTGAGAGATCGATTCTGGTGATCGGGACTTGGAGTATGAAATAGAACTGCGCGACAGCATAAACTGAGCCGAACGCGAAAACTAGGAAGGGCAGAACTTGGCCCCATCGTCGGTCTGCGCGGGTAACGGTCTTCCTCGCGAATGTCTGCATAGCGCCAATGACAGAAACCAGCATCAATCCGCTGTCGATGAGGGGATTCGATGGCTGGTTTTGCGTGATGTATCCAATTGCGATCGTTGTTGCTCGGTAGAGCAGGTATCCCCAGAGGACTAGAAAGGTTCCTCCTGCGAATATGGCCGCTTGAGGTTTTTTCTGTACAATAACTCTCCATCCCCAGAGTGCAGTGAAGAAGTAAGTCGCAAGGAGAAGTACCGTAATAATCATAGTCCAGATGATGATCTTGTCGGTCGCCCCTTGGACGTTCTGATAGGTTGAGCTTAGCCAGTTTGATATTGCCCATACCCCGTATGTTAATGGCGCGACAGGGAGAAAGAGTACTGAAATTCCGAGGGTTCTCATCAGCTTCTTTGTGTGTCCTTCACCCGTCAGGCCTCGTTCTACTTTGACGAGTAGTTGGGATACGGGCGTTGCGATGAAGTAAGCTTGTAAAAGGATCCATGTGTAGAAGATTACGATGAACGCGGGGAATATCGGGAGAGCTTCGACCGTCCCTGCTTGTTGGATCCAATACGAGATCCCTGCGATCATTGGAGCGTAAGCTAGTACTAGTATGATGACCCGTCTTGTCATTCTAGAGAATAGGATGGCTTTCCGGAATTTTTCGAACAGTGCAAGCGGTGTGAGGACGAGGTATACTCCTGTGCTGCTGGCGCCAGCAATGAAGACGAGAGTCCATGCCTGGGTTAGGCCAAGTTTTGCGCCTGCGAAAGCTGTCGCGAATAGGAACGCCATTATGACCGTGAAGATTAGTGTGTGTCCTCGGATGCCCGGAGAGAGGAGCAGCCTGATAGAACTGGGCAGGTAGAACCTGGATTTCTGCTCTGGTAGGGTCAAAATACGGTCTCGCTAGGCTATCCTAGCTTACTGGGTTCTGAGAGGAAGTCTAATCATTTCTATGATACCGGCCCTTGGCTCGGCTCGTAACTGAGCCAGGTCGGTTTCTAGGGAGCTTCAAGCCGGCGCCTACCGGGGCCCTGGGATTTGCGGCTTGTTTTTGGTCCAAGGGGTTATATGGAGTTCTTTAGGCGTCGGTTTCGAGGACATCTGAGTTTTGGTCGCTGCTCACTACCATCCGAACGGGGAGATGAAGCGGCATGTTCGTGCGTTCATCTACGTGGCCGCGGTCTTGGGCAAGGAGTCGAAGGTTGCTGACGCCTTGTTCAAACTTGCCGAGGTCAAAGAGGTTCATGTCATTCCCGGCCGGCATGATATTATGGCGGTCGTGGAGGTTCCTAGGAAGCTTCTCGAGCCTGACGCGCAGAGCATTTACTGGTTCATTGTTGAACGGATCAAGACGATTGGGGATGTCACGGACACTGAGACTCTGATTCCTATCGTCTCGGCTTCGAAATGGTCTGACTAGACTCTCGACCGCTCTTGCATCGCGCTACACGCTGTGCAAGACCCCCCCTCCCCCAAGGAACGATTTCCTGCCTAGCTGGGATTCTGGGCGATTCCTCTGATTCAGGGGGCAATCCAGGCTTGGATGGGGAGGCTGATCTAGGGGTTTTAACGGGTCATCTCCGAACGTATAGAGGGAAATCTAGAAAGCCCCTCCGCTTTTCAAGATCAGGGCTGACTCTGGGCAAATTCTCTTGAGCTCTTACCACGGGGATCGGATTTGTTCCGGCCTTCCAGCTAGTTTCTTGTGCGATGAATTAGACCAGGTCTTGTCCAGTATCGCTTTTCCGGCTGGTCCACTGGGAAGCCGCTTGAGTCTTGAAAGTAGCGGTCCTGTCTGTTTTGGTCGGGCTACCGAATCAAGATCAGTAGGATCCGGCTAGCTAAGACGGCCTCAATGAAGGCGTCCCGTGGCTCGGTCGCGTGTGATACTTGAGGTTGGGAGGTAGATTTCTGGCTCCTTTCCATAAGGTATCAATACGAATGCTACCTATGGGTCGCAATAAAAGGGGCGCCGATGGTTTCCACCTAATTACCTCATTTTTCTCCTGACAATTCAATTGAGAGCATGGACGTGATTGTGGATTCCACAAACCCCGTTCATTCCGCATCGTGCATTCTCCGGGCTGGCTTAGGTTTCAGTGGAGATGCATTTCTTCATCCGGGCGAGGTGCCCTCTGTGCAGGTCAGTCCACATCATTGGCGTCCTTCCGATCACTTCTTGCAAGGTTGATCTTTAGAACGCCAGATAGAGGTCCCTCGACTCGTATATTGGGTTTAGCGGACAACAATCACTTGTAGGCTGACAAAGGCTTAATGGAACCATGATTCGTGACCGAGTTAAGCTCCTTGGTTTGGCTCTTTTGAATCGGAAATATGTTGCGCCTGGCTGGGACGACGTCTATGACATGATGATAGAACTTGCCCGACAGATCAAAGGCATAGGTTACTTGCCCCAGATCATCGTGGGAGTCTCCAGAGGCGGCTGGCCTCCTGCTCGAATCATGAGCGATCTCTTGGAAAACGCGAATCTTGCCAATATGAAGGTCGAGTTTTACACGAACATAGGAATTACTGCACAACGGCCAAAGATCACCCAGCCGGTCACTTCCGAAGTCGTCGGAAAGCGAGTTCTGGTGGTTGACGATGTCGCTGATTCAGGACACAGTCTACGTGTTACAGTCAAGCATCTTGCCCGAAAGGGAGCACGAGAGATTAGAGTCTGTACGCTTTACGTGAAACCGAAGAGCATCTTCAAACCCAACCATTACGCCAGAACAACATCAAAATGGGTCATCTTTCCATGGGAAAGATTGGAAGCCATTCACCTGATCAAACGCAATCTAAAGTCAGGGGGGACTACACAAGCTGTGATCCGCGAGTTGAAAGGCAGCGGATTAAGCCCCTCGCTTATTCGTAAGCTCTCGGCACTGGATCGATGATAACCGAAAAAGTAGGGTCGTACCTTCTGTGGATTCAAGGATTCCGAGACGCAAGAGTCATTGACTCTGAGAAAGCGCTGCACGATCTGCGGGGGTCATTTGATGGCATTCAGCTTCAGCTCTTGCGTGCCGACCGGATTGCTGGGGTAGAACACATGGTGTTCGCGGCAAGAAACGCCATTGACTCCTTCACAAGCAAGGATCGAAGGGCGAAACACCTCTCAATGGAGTTCTTACTCTTCGCCTCGGGAGAACACCAAATCGTCGAAGCAATCAAGCTTCTCGGTGTGAGTGAATCCAGCACAGAACTCGTCTTGGTCGGGTTTTCTGAAGATAATACTTACTCTCGCGCTTTGATTGACAAAGCGACAGAGGTCCTCAGCGGAACCTTAGACGATTCTGTCCTGGAGGTCGGAACCGGAAAGAAACAGGGAGACTTGAAGAAGGCCTATAATGTCTCCGATAAGCTCTTGACCGCCTCGAAAACGCCCGGTGAAACCGAGAGTGGCGTCTTGAAGAGGCTAGTGATCGAGCGCTCCGCACTCTTAGTGTTAGAAAACTAGAGCGTCCTCTTCTCCTTCTCTATCCCCAAGATGCCGTCCGGAGGGATAACGGCGATTCCAGCCACCTTGCCAATAATTTCGATCAGAACTATCTTTCCCGGGTCCCGTAGATCCACCTTTCTTGGAATCTTTGTTGCGATCGCGTCGATGACTTCCTTCGACGAAACATCGCTTCGCCGCTTCTCGATCGAGACACGAAACGTTTCACCATCCTTAATCGCTCCTGACTTTTCTGAAACCGCGTTCCCGATCGCCTCAATCTCCGTGGGCACAACTCTCTGAACCGGTTTGACTTTGAGAACGTACCGAAACTCCCACGGCTTATCTTTCAGAGTATACCGTAGGTTTCGCACCACTCTGAGCGGGTCCAGGGATGTCTTGGCGACAGTCAAGCCGCTCACCGGAGTATAGCTGGTCTCTGCGGAACGGTCTCCGAGCTCTGCCATGAGATAGAGCAGCTCCGAATTTGCCTCTCGCTCGTTGCCTCTCGCGCTAGATATGAGAAGATTGAAGTCGTTTAGCAGACCTAATCATTCCTGCAGTTCGACATTCAACGGGAGAGCCTTTCTAAGGTCTTTTGACCCAATGGCTCCTTGCCGAAGAACTTGGACGCCAGACCTGGTCTGTTTTACAACTGTGGACTCGGGACGGGTAGACGTGATGCCTCCATTCAGGACGATGTCGACTTTGCCTTCGAACACCTTGAACGCATCTTCCGCTGTCCTTAGTGACAGGTTGCCGGAAATATTTGCGCTGGTCCCTAAAAGGGATCCTCCAGCCTTCGAGATCAAATCCAACGTGTCCCTTCGGTCTGGGATTCGAAGGCCGACCATTTTCTCAAGTCCAGTTACTTGGAGAGGGAGTTTCGCCTCAGATGGAACTACGATGGTTAGTGGACCCGGCCAATAACGCAACGCAAGCGTTTCGACATCGCCGCCAATATCGCCTAATTCTCTCGCCCTACTAAGAGTATCAACTAGAACTGGAAAGTTCCCCTTGCTTCGTCCCTTCACAGTGGATACCATGTTGACCGCTTTCTCATCGAAGGGATCGCATCCTATCCCGTACACCGTGTCCGTTGGATAGACTACCAAACCACCACTCTGTATCGCTGCCGCTGCCTTCCGAATCGACTCGCCATCAATGATGAGAAATTGAGTCAGCATTGCTGGTGACTTTCCCGGACCAAGTCGACTCTTATATCTCGTTCACATCCTGTCGCCCGTGACACAATTCGGCAAGTCCGACAATCATGGTTCATGGCGGCGCTGGGAATTGGCCGAAATCGAAGCAGGCTGTTGGCTGTCGGGCGTCAGGCAGGCTGCGACTAGAGGGTTCAGACTCCTTCAACAAGGAAAATCTTCCATTAAAGCGGTTGACGCTGCGGTTATGGAGATGGAGGATAATCCAGTCTTTGATGCAGGCAGCGGGTCAACCCTGAATCTTGTTGGTCAAGTTGAGGCGGACGTTGGAGTCATGGATGGGAGGACTCGAATGGGCGCGGGGGTCGCTCTTCTGCGGCATACAAAGAACCCGATAAGTCTGGCGAGACTCGTAATGGAGAAAACGGATCATGCATTGCTTGCCGGAAAAAGTGCCGAGAGGCTCGGCGAGGCGTTTGGGTTGCCAAAGGCGAACTTGAAGCTTCCCGAGCGAGTCTGTCAATGGAAACAGGCAAAGGAGGCTTGGAAAAAGGCATCCTTGGCGATTTTCCTAGAAATCTGAAACTGATACGGAGCAAAGGCCGAAACATAGTCGGAGATACCGTTGGAGCTCTTGCGATTGATCAGAAGGGAGACTTAGCCGCAGCGGATTCTACAGGCGGAGTCTCGTTGAAACTTCCGGGTAGAATCGGGGACAGCCCCATCCTTGGAGCCGGATTGTACGCTGACAATAGGACAGGAGCCGCCACCGCAACAGGGGTTGGAGAGATAGCGATGAGATTGGTCGTCTCCAAGTCGGCTTGCGACGCAATGCAGTCCCTGACCGGACAACAAGCAGCGTCCCAAACCGTAAACATGGTGACGAAAATGGCCAGTCGAGGACTGGGGATTGTCACTCTCGACCGCAAAGGGCGACACGGCGTCGCTCACAATACCCCACACCTCTGCTGGGCTAGCGTAACAAAGAATCGAGGTCTCGTATCGCAAATACACCGTTGATTCACAAGGGCGCGTTGTCCCAACTATTCGACTCGTCATATTTTCAAGGGTTTTTGGGAAGCCTTTTAAGAAGGTACAAATCGCGATAACCCCTAGTTTTCGGAGACGATCAAAATGATACCCTATACCAAGGGGGAGGAATGGGGCGAAGATGAGGATTGGGGTGGCGAAGATGAGTGGGGCGAGGATGACGATTGGGGCGGTGGGGATAACGGCGCCGAGGACAACTAAGGTCTCCGCCTAGCTACTTCAAAATACTACAAAACTGTTTCTGGAAATGCACTGAAAGGGTAACAGGAGTTCTATCTTCGGCCCAACCGAACTTGAGCGCGTTAGGATGTAAAATAATGCGCCATCAATCAACGAAAATCAGAGCCTTACCGCTCATCGCACTAGGTCTCTTATTCCTGGTACCTTTTGTTACACATACTGCCTTTGCGGGCACCGTTAGCAACGGAGATTTCCAAGCTCAAAGCTTCTCCAAGGTGGTTGACTGGTACGACTACGTGCGACAGTACGCTGCTAACAATGGCCTTCCTCAACCAAATGCTACAGAACGCGCTTACATTTACACAAACTACATCAATGTTGGCGGTTTCCAGCTCTTCTACGCCGGGCTTGTAAACGCCACCCATAGCGGGACATTCGTGACGATACCGATCCAAACCTTCTTCGAACACTTCAAGACCGTCGGTGGCAAAGATGCCATCACTGCCTCCTCATTCATCAGCCTTGTTAGCTTCAACGAGTCGGGCACCGACCCCTACCCTAACTCGCCCGACAAGACCGACACTGTGTATGCTAGCTTCAGTCTTGGGGTCAATCTAACGGCAACAACCGGCCACAAGCTGCCGGGCTACGTGGCAACCAGTACAATCATACCCCTCACCCAAGTAGACGGCCAACACTACACATGGGGACTGAAATACATCAATCTCAACGCCATATGGTGGAAAATCAATCCTGATCCATTCTTCCCGACCGCCGACCTTGTCACGCCGAGAGGCTTCGCACAATACAGCGAACTCAGCTTCAACTACGCACTCGCAATCGACCCGAACGCTAAGACCGCAACGTTGACTTCAAGCTATACGATAGGCCGAATGTCGGATCTCTACATCCTATCACCAACGCCCGCAGTTCACCTCAACTCAACAGGAACCTACAACTTGAGCGGTTCCCAAATTGGTACCCAGAACATCTACCAGTTCTTGCAATCGAAACAGCTCAAGATCTCGATTGTTCTCGCTAACAAGGCAATCCTCGCGGGCACGGACACTAACAAAGACAGTTCAGGAGCGAGTGTCGACAACAACAGCTCCATAGATGTCACGCATACCGCGGTGAATACGGCTGCAAGTGACGGAGACAATATATTCAAGACAGACTTTGGCGTTAAATCGAAGTACCAACTCTACAATTATACTGCGGACTCCTCCCAGAATACCGCCTCGAACTACGACGTAAACGTGAGAACAGTCAACGTCAGGGCATGGGCCGGAAACCCCGTCTTCTGGTTCCAAAACCGCTTCATGGGATTCCTGCCACTGTTCGTTGCCAATGTAGATCCCGGACTCATCCAAGAGGCTAAATCAGGTCTTAAAGACTTCATGGTCTCAGATTATCTCTACATCATATCCTATCCAACATGGGGTGGCTACAAGATAGTTCACGACCCAGATTACACAGCATTCTACACCCCTGCTAGCAACGTTGGACTGCTCACAGCCATCTTCCTAGCGGTGGCTGTCGCAGCAGGGGTTGGAGGGCTATTCGCCTTTCTGTTCAGGAAACGAAGAGTAGCCGGTTTGGCGGTCGCCGGAGTCGGAACAACTGGTCCCACCCCAACTCAGGATCCAACCCCTTCAGGTCCACCTATTCCGGGCCGATAGTGCTTTCAGTTTCCCTTTCCTCCTTTCTTTTCTCGCTGACCTAGGGAACAGTGAGCTAAACTTCATCTTCAAATCCAGTAACACCACGACCCGTACATGATAAGCACCGGTTCAGCAATCGATGTCTCGCACCTGACAAAGGCTTACGGATCTACCGTCGCCCTCAACGATGTTACATTGGCAGTTAGTACCGGTGAAGTACGGGGCCTTCTCGGGCCCAACGGGTCCGGAAAATCGAGCCTGATGAAGACAATTATGGGTTTGACGAAGCCATCCTATGGCTCAATCCAGGTCCTCGGACATGACGTCCGAACCAACCCAATGGAGATCAAGAAGATTGTCGGCTACGTTCCCGAGTCTCCTAGGTTGTACGAGTTCCTGACAGCTACTGAATATCTTGATTTCATAGCCGATGTTCGAGGAATACCATACGAGCAAAAAAAAGAACGCATCGCGAGATTTGTTGACGCCCTTGACCTCGAAGGAAAACAGGGAGATATGATCAGCAGCTACTCCCAAGGGATGAAGCAAAAAGTCGCGATTATCGGAGCACTACTCCACAGGCCTCGGGTCTTGCTCATGGATGAACCCCTCAATGGGCTAGATCCGAAATCAGCCAGACTAGTAAAGGAGCTCATTCACGGGCTCGCTAGAGAAGGAGTATCCGTGATGTTCAGCACACACATTCTCGAGATAGCCGAGGCCATTTGTGACAAGCTGACCATCCTTCAAGGAGGGAAGATTCTGGCAGAGGGAACCTCGAAGGACTTGAGGGAGAATGCTGGACTTCCTGGATCGGGCCTCGAAGATGTCTTTCTGAAACTAACCGGAACGAAAGGTGTCGAGGACATAGTTGAGGCGCTGATCAGATGAGACTTCCAGTTCTGTTCAAGTTCGCAAAGGTTCTCATGATTTCACGGCTTCGAAGTACCCGGCGTTCAATCGTTTCTCGAAGTATTACTAGTCGGCCGATTCTCATCGGCTTCATAGGGATCGTTCTCTTCGTCGCTGCACTGTTTTTCGGTTACCTGACAACTGTTTTCCTAAGTTCCGGCGGAGCACCCTTGAACGGGCCGGTTGCGCATCAACTAGTCGTAACCATCTTCGGAGGAATCCCTCTTTTCCTCGTGGGTTTCTATTTTACAATGGGACTCTTGTGGGAGGTGAACGCTTCTACAGAGGCCGAGAGCACAGACGCGATCAACTGGCTGCCCATCACACCCGGGGAGTACGTTGCTGCTTCAGCTCTCTCGACCGGCTATACTTACTCTCCACTCCTCATGGTCGCATTCGGCTACGCTCTGCCCATCGGGATTCTTACCGGGAATCTTGCTGGATTCCTGGTCCTTGTTCCAATCGCCCTCTTGTCCACATCTGTCGGGTCGGTTAGCGTCGAGATTCTGAGGTCCGCGTTGGCGAGCGCGTCGACAGCATTCAACAAGCTAGGCGGTAGAATCACCGTTATCATGCGAATTCTCGGGATTATCCTGATACTTCTTGTTACCCAGCTCCTATTCAGCGGAGTGTTTCTAATCCAGATCATAAGCTCTCTCGTCGGATCAGCAGCGGCGGCAAGCTTCGTACCTGTCTTCTGGCCTACTCTCGCTATAACCAAGTTGCTTCAATCCGACTTTCTAGGAAGTGCAGGTTTCCTAGGGCTGAGCATAGCACTGTTTCTGTCCCTTTCATACGTTGCCCTATCACTCAGAGCCAAGTATTGGGCCGTGACCCCTGGAGCTATTCACTTCGCCGGAGCTGGTTCGGTATCAGGGCCGAGCTGGCTAGGCTATCTCGGCCTAAGCTCTCCCTCGATCGCGATGCTCAAGAGAGAAATTCGATCGGCCACCCGAAGAAAAGAAGTGGTCAGACTGATGGCAATCCCGATCATAATGCCCATCATGATCTCCTTCCCCGCAATCTTCTCCCCGGCCCCATCGTCCACATCGGGACCTGCCCAGATAGATCCGATTTTTCTAGTTATTCCCTTTCTGTTCGGGATCGGACTCGGCTCGCTATTTCTTGGAATGACTTCGATCGGTCAAGAAGGAAGAAGACTATGGAACATCAGCGCGCTTCCAGTTTCGGCTAGCATGCTTGTGAAGAGCAAGCTCCTGTTCACATCCCTGGTCTCAAGCATCGGACTTGGTCTAGGAGCTGTTGTCTCTGCCCTTCTGCTTCACGCTTCGATATTCGTCATTCTAGGGTTCCTAGGTCTCGGGCTCGTCGTCATATTGGCAGAGGCAGGCCTAGGTATTGCCATAGGGTCAAGGTTCCCAGATTTCTCCGACGGTCCGAGGCCAAGATTTGTCACGGTACTCGGATCCATAATTGGAGCCGTTTTGGGTATAGTTGAGATGGCCATAATGGCTCTCCCCATAATTCTATCATTCATCCTGAGGACGTTTCTATCGATCTTGATGCCCCTCCAACTCGTACTAGCACTTTCAGGCGCAGTTGCGGGGCTGCTCGCCTGGATAGCCTACAGCATGTCGATCAAACCCGTTGACTCCATTCTTTCAGAGCTGCCCAACTAGTTTGAGATCGGGGACCCAATGAATCGGATGCGGCGATAGGTGGCGTGCAATTACTGTTACCGTGATTTTGCAGGGTCTGTTGCAGATAACGTTAAGTTGGACTCTTCCAACCAAGAGGTTCTCTTTTAGTTCTTCGCCACTAGTCGAATGTAGTCGGATGTGTACTCACCGTTTATAATAGCTGATTACTAGGGCTTTGAATGGTGCGAACCTGCCAGCCAAGCGAGTTCTGTCTGTACTGCTTGTATTCGTGGCCGCTGTGATGTTTCTACCTCAATTTGCTCACTCATCGCCATCGTCAGGACAGACCCACGCGCCTATATTCATAAACGGTAACAATGGCTTCACGGCGGACAACGGCGTCACTGGGGGCAGTGGTACTAGTTCCGACCCCTACATCATCGACAACTGGCTCATAACCACAAGTGGAAGTGGAATAGAAATCGACAATACTAACGTTTTCTTTGTCATAACTAACGTTTCGATACAGGGGATGGTGCGTCCAGCGACGGCAATCCTATTCTCCAATGTCACCAATGGCGAGTTGACGAATAGCATTATGCAAGGATTCTATGTAGGAGTATACAGCACTTCATCCTCTCAGATAACCTTGTCAGAAGACAGCTATGTCGATGTTAACCAAGCTGTCGCTCTCCAAACTACCACTGACGTACTAATTGAGAAGAACACTCAAGCGGCCAGCACTGGTTTCTCCATAACCACCCTCAACACGTCTAATGTAAGTATCGCTGATAACACTCTCAATGGTGAGATGTCCCTGGGGCACTCCGCCAGCTTCTCGATCACAGGAAATCAGATGCACGGGTTCGGGGCAGGCATCCATGTAGACAGCTCCCATGAATTCTCCATCTCGGGAAACCAGATTCAAGGAGCATGGGGGCCCCCGGGTAGAAATTGTTGTAGGGCCGTCGCAATCTTCGTCAGCCAGTCAGATAGCTTCGAGATATCTGGCAACAGCATTACGGGATCACCTAACGGTATATGGTTCCAGACCGTGATCGATGCGACCGTCCAAAACAACGTCATATCGAACTCTTCTGGTCTAATTGGCTTCGATGCGCACAATCTAGCCGTCATTGACAACATTCTCGAAAATAGCTCAATCAGCCTCTTCGGCTCCAATATCTCCATTACAGGAAACAAGCTTCATGGAACACGTGGAATTGATGTCCGGTCTTCCGACGGCCTGGAGATATCAGGTAATGAGGTATCGGATGGTCCACTCGGAATAAGGGTTGCAATCTCCAATGCCCATATGGGATTCGCAATTGAAGACAACACGATTCTGCGGAACGGTATAGGCATCCTCGTTCAATCTTCGCAAGGCCTTGATATTCTAAACAACAAGGTCAGCTCGAACGGAATCGGAATCAGCGTGGACAGTTCATATCCTAACGTCGAATCAGGGAACATCACGATCGCCCAGAATGAGCTTTCTAGCAACGACAGAGGCGTAGTCTTGAACTCGACCTTTGGAATCCTAGCCTATCATAACAATTTCTACGGAAACACTGTCCAGGCTTCTGATTACAATAGCACCGACAATGCTTGGGATAATGGATATCCTATTGGAGGAAACTTCTGGTCAGACTATACAGCGACAGACACATGTAGTGGGCCGAACCAGGACGTCTGCTCTGGCCCCGATGGCATAGGTGATACGCCTTACGTATTCAACTACAACCGGGACAACTATCCATTGATGCAGCCCTACTCGAAAGTTAGCGAATGATGATGCGTTAGTAGGAATCGGACCTCGAATCATCGTAATCCAAAAATTGACCTTCGCAGAGGTCTTCAGAGCGTCACAACCGACAGACGAGGCTTCCATTTCAGATGTTGTGGCCTTTCTCACTTGTACAAACTGGAGAGCCACAACTCAGATTTCGCACGCTAAACTTATGATCGGCCCGAGAATTACGAGAAGTCACAGACCAACCTAGAAGCCCAATAGCAGAGAATTTTGGCGAATCAACACTAACCTGTTACTCGTTTTGTGCCACAAAAGTATCAAGTAACGTTAATTCCTAAATCTAGGTCGAGGTTCGCAGGAGCTTCAGATGGTCGGGGTCGGCCCAGTGCTTTCCGCAGGGACGGGGAAAGAGTCGAGTCCGGAGTACCTCAACAGTGAAGACAAGCGCGGTCCGATACCGATACGCAACGTTCGGAATTGCAAGTTCGGCTAGAGTCTCGAACGCCTTTGAAGCCTATAAGGACTTCAATTTTCGGGGCTGGCAACTGCGCTAGCGGAGTCTCGCCAGGCTTATTTATTACGGGTAATACTAGTATTAATGTGAGCGCTTATGGCGGGTCGTACATCTAGCTCTGATAGGATGACGAGGACGAGCATCAGTCTTCCTGAGGATCTGAAGCGAGAGATGGAGGCCGCTGAGGTCAACTGGAGCGCTTATCTCAGGGATGCTATCTCAGAGCGTTTGAAATGGGAGACAGAGCGGAACGTTGCGGAAGCGGTTCTTCTCAATGAGAAGTTGCGTCGGAAGGCTCCCAAGGGCTGGGACAGCGCTAGGGTGGTTCGTGAGTGGAGAGACCGAAGGTAGTGGTCGATGCCTCTGTCTGCGCCAAGTGGTACTTGGACGAAGAATACTCGGATAGGGCACGGCTTCTGCGAGACGAGTTCGTCAAGGGCCAGATCGCGATAACTGTTCCTTCGCTCTTGTTCTATGAGACTCTCAACGCGCTCCGGTATAGCAGGGCCTTTGACGAGAAGGAATTGCCGGTGGCTGCTGATTCCTTGTCAAAGTACGGGTTTGAGGTATGGGAGCCAAGAGGAGAGGTCTACCGAGAAGCGGCTCGGCTTAGCTTGGCACAAGATATTACCGTGTATGACGCGGCGTACGTTGCGCTATCAGAGCATCTTCGAGCATTGTTCTATACCGTGGACAAGAAGCTTCTGGACAGGTTTCCGCGGAGAGCGCGTCACATCAGGATTTTCAAAGAGCAGGCATCGTCTTAGGGACTGCCAATGGGCGAGTCAAGCCTTCAACCAAAGATGATGAGGGAGTGGCTCGATGAGAGACCGGGAAACAGATATTATGAAGAAAGTTGAGCCTTTCGGGTCCTCGTCCATTCTTCCGAAGACGCTCAATTCTCGGGTTAAGAGACCTGACTGGCTTCGAGACCGCTAGCTAGAATCTTGGTCAAAACGTCTCAGCTTATCTTAATCGTCCAATTGTACTTCTATTTTTCCGTGTCTCGCTTAAGGGGTTATATCGCAGGGAAAGACCGGTTGATAAGAATAAATTCGCTGGGATCATGACTCAACTTCGTCAATAGGCCAGTCGGTTGTTACTTACTGTGTAGGTTATCCTACTCATAACGTTAATATTTACTCGTGTGGACAGGCCACGTGAATCATGGACAGGCAGCTAGGAGCCGAGTCAGGCTGTGAAACTTCTGCATGACCAGTGATTCGCAACGAGAACAAAGTGAGAAATTTATGGAAATGTCTGACGAACCCAAATCTTGGGTAGAAGAGGCAAGGAACAGGGTCAAGCGGATCTCGGACCTTGATCCTCAAGACCGCTTAGACATCGTCTACGGTATCGGATTGTGCTGCTCGACCCTCGCGAAGAGCATGCAAGGCTGGATGCAGTGGATCGGGAATCTTTCACTGAAGGATTTTGAACGACCCGAGCTAGAGGAAATTTTCGGCATCATAAAGAAGGCAACGGTCCAGCTCATGGAGCTGGATATTGACAAGACCGAGAAGTATGAGCAGTCTCACGGATTGCGCCAGAAAGCTCCGGACCGGCAGAATCGGCTGGTCAGCTAGCGCAAGAACTAACAAGATAGAACGTGACCGCACCCTTGAAAAGTGCAGGCTCTGAAAAAAGGACGAATAGTCTCCATAGCCGAGTTTAGCATCCATCCCATTGGGACAGAAACGAGCGTTGGCAAATACGTTAAGCGGGCAGTGCAGGCTATCTCCAAAATCAAGGGGCCTGACTACCAGGTCACTCCCATGGCGATCCTCGAAGCCAAAGACGTTCAAACTATACTGAGAGCTTTCTCAGCGACGATGCATCATTGGCCATACCTATCCACAGGGACTCGTTAACCATTCTCCTGAACAATTCCAGCAATCGCAGAACATCGCCTGGTGGAACATAGTATTGCCAGACAGACTTGAAAGCCAACAACGTTGAAAGATAGAAGCTCGTCGTCTAATACGTCAGAGAGGCACCCGACGATGAGTTAACGGAGCGATGAAGGACAAGACAGAAAGCGTCACGGACTGACAGGGTCTATCTCGTCTCCGACCTCTACTCTAGCCTTTTGAACATGCTCTGCATGAAGTGTATCGGGATCGGCTGTCCGCTCCTGCTGGTTTCGTAGTAGGTCTTGCACATATCGCACTGCCAGACCTCCATATCGCGGATCTGAGCCGGAGCTCCGGCTTCAAAGTCTTCTTGGACAATGTATCGCCCGACGAAGTCGAGCTGCAAGTCACACTTTGGACATTTCAAGAATTCAGGTCTCAGTTTTTGTAATGTTCGCCGATGAACCTGTCAGCGTCCATCGCTGCTTTGCAGCCGTCCGCTGCGGCGGTGACAGCCTGTCGATATCTGAAATCTCTCACATCTCCAGCCGCAAATACTCCGGGAACGTTCGTTTCAGTTTCATTATGAGTGACGATGTACCCTTTGGGGTCGAGGTCCACTTGTCCCTTGAATATCGAAGTGTTTGGTTCGTATCCGATTGCCACGAACACGCCGTCCGTCTTGAGAACGTGTTCCCTTCCAGTCTTGAGGTTTCTACTCTTGACCCCTGTAACATTGCTGTCTCCCAATATCTCATCCACTACCGTGTCCCAGACGAATTCTATCTTCGGGTTCTTCAGGGAACGCTCTTGCATTATTTGACTGGCACGTAACTTATCCCTGCGATGGACCACGGTTACCATCCTGGTGATGTTCGCAAGAAACGTCGCCTCCTCCAAGGCCGTGTCTCCTCCACCGATCACAACCACGTCCTTTTCTTTGAAAAAGTAGCCGTCACAAGTTGCACAGCTTGAAACCCCGTGTCCCCTAAGCTTAGTCTCTGAGGGTAAGCCCAGCCATTTCGCGTTTGCCCCTGTGCTTATGATGACCGTTTTTCCCTGAAGGACACGTTTTCCGACCGTGATCTCGAAAGGTTTGGACTTGAAGTTCACCTTGGAAGCATCGTCGTAGATAAGTTCTGGATTGAAACGTTCAGCTTGCTTCCTCATCCGTTCCATCAGTTCGGGTCCAAGTATGGATTCAGAAAACCCTGGAAAGTTTTCCACATCGGATGTGAGCATCAACTGACCGCCTGGTATCGAGCCCGCGATGACCATGGTTTTCCTTCCTGCTCTGCACGAGTAGATTGCGGCCGTGTAACCCGCAGAACCGGACCCTATGATGATCACGTCGTACATCGTATAATCCAAAAGATCGCATATCCGCTGATTTATGGGTATTCTCGAACGGTTGTTTCTCTGGAAGGCTTAATTATTGTGTAAGATGAGATTCGGGACAGGGGCGCCGTTTGTTCGAGTATCAAGGGGTTAAGATTAGCTGGCTGGGCCATGACTCCTTCAGAATTAAGAACGGTAAAACCGTGATCATCGACCCTTTCAAGATTCGGCCGATTTCCGACAAAGCCGATGTCCTTCTGATAAGCCACGAGCATTTTGACCATCTGTCGCTTGACGATATCAAGAAAGTGTCTTCGGAGAAGACGATCGTCGTTACAATTCCCGCGTGCAAGAAGGAGCTTTCGAGCCTGAAAGCTAAGGAGGTTAGGGCAGTCAAACCGGGCGACAGGGTTGTCTTGGGCGATGTATCTCTCGAAGTGGTTCCCGCTTACAACTTGAACAAGTTTCGTGAACCCGGCAAACCGTTTCACCCGAAAGAAGATGGAAAAGTAGGTTTCATAGTATCCATCAAAGGGGTTCGAATATACCACGCAGGCGACACTGACCCAATCCCGGAGATGAAGAATTTCAAGACCGACATAGCGCTTCTACCTGTAAGTGGAACCTACGTAATGACACCCGAGGAAGCAGGTGAAGCCACGAGAATGATCAAACCCAAGCTTGCCATTCCCATGCACTACGGAACCATCGTCGGTTCGGAGAATGATGCCGAAAAGTTCAAGCAACTCGCTACCTGCCCCGTGCAGATTCTCAAACCTGAGTAGAACCAAGGACATCTGAGGGCTCTGAAAGCCACAGTCAATTCAGCTTGGCTGAAGAAGCATCTATCTTCCAAGAAATTCGTTGTCCTGGATGCTCGCTCTAGGAACGCCTACTCAAGAGCCCATATTCCGGGAGCTAGAAACGCTGACCTGTTCCACTATTTTGTTCCTGGAACTGACAGCAAGAATCTGAGAGTGTTTCAACACGATCTCGAAGCGAAGCTTGGACGGCTTGGCCTCAAAGGCAACGAAATAACGGTCGTGTACGAGTCAAGGTTCGGGATGAGAGCTGCACGAGTCGCGTGGATGCTTGAATACGCCGGAATTCAGAGCCCGTTGATGCTTGAGGGAGGATTCCGTGCCTGGCAGGATTCCAACTATCCAGTCGAGAAGAAGCGTAAAGCGGTTGTCCAAACTAAGTTCAAAGCTAATCCGGACCCTCGCATTCTGGCGACGGTTGGCAACGTGAGGTCCCTATCCAACTCCCGGACCGGGCTGGTTTTGGACGTCAGGAGCAGAGGAGAATACGACGGATCAGAAAGACGGGAATGTTGTCCGCGTTCGGGACGAATACCAGGATCCGTATGGTTTGAATGGACGAACTTTCTGGACGAAAGAGGCGGATTCCAGAATCGTCGATCAATCGAGAAACAGCTTCGATCGAAGGGCCTCCGCCCCGGATCCGACATAGCCGTATACTGTCATCGAGGCGCTCGCGCGGCGGCTGCATTCTACGCACTTCGATCAATGGGATACAACAAAGCTAGAAACTATGTTGGATCTTGGCACGAATGGTCATCGAAGAAGAACCTTCCCGCGGAGGCTAGCTAGCAACCTAGATAGCGACAGTTTTTCCAATTGGCTTTAGGAAGTGCCACGCCTCAGGGTCTTCATGAATTTGAGTGACCCATCCCAACGCCGTTTTCTCGGGCAGTAACAATAGGACCTTGCCTACATGTTTGCAGAGCTGGCGGGTTTCGATTGACCTCTCCCAATCTCCACAATCATGGGTTATTGTTCTCGTCTCAAAATCCAACGTCAAACTGTAGTTGCGGATTTTAGCGACAACTTTTTCACTTGTACCGGCCGTGAGGTTTACTTCCTCATCCCGGATAGCGAGTGCCCGGGCTAGCCTGGATTCCCCCATTAGCGAGCTGAGTAGGTCGATGATTTTCGGGCGATCGTCGCCGCCCTTGACCCATTCTCCTAGCCCCTCAGGACCTTTTCCTTTCTCCAGGTGACCCTTAGCCCTGTTGAACGCGGCTCCTTGAGCTGGAGTGAGTTTCCCCATCATCTGGAGAATTCTAAGCGCGTTTTCAACCGCGTATCCGTGGAAGTGGTTGTTGAAGTAGCCGTAAGTGGTTTTGACAGAAGGTTCAACCTCCTTGACTTTCGGCACCCACGATTTCAGTTCCTGTTCAGTGTAATGGTAATCGTACCAGGGTCGCTGTCCGTGGCCGTGCCAACGGATGTATGCGAAGTCGGCTGTCACATGAACTTCAGGTGGGAGTAGAGGCTCGTCCACTATCGTGTACGCCACATTGTACTTGGAAAGTAGGGGCCATGTTGAGTCTTGGAGCCAAGACTTGTGCCGGAACTCAATTGCATACTTGAAGCCATGGGGGAGGATGGAGAGGAGGTCCTCGAGGTGGCTCAGATCGTACTTGTATTTGGGCGGCATCTGGAGAAGTAGACATCCGAGCTTTCCGCTGTTGTTCAGCGGAAGCATCAACTCTGCAAATCGATCCAGTTCAGATTCCAAGGAAGCATCGATCTCGGCCAGTTTGTCATGAGTGATAGTTTGCGGAATCTTTGCACAGAAGATGAATTCCTTGGGGGAGAATCTGTTCCAGCCCAGAACTGTGCCTGGCTGGGGGAAAGCGTAGAATGTGGAATCGATCTCGGCAGTTGGAAATACTTGCGTGTAGTGTTTCAGTTTGCTCTCGGTAGAGGTTGGGTAGAATACTCCTACCCATTCTGGGTACGACCACCCGGACGTCCCTAGAAGTAACCGACCCGTCTTCGTCTACCTCTTGCCTAAATCCGGCGCTTCAAACTGTCTGAAGAAGCTATGGTTCAGATTCGAATCGGTGCGGGCGGTTGGAACTACTTCAATCTCCCCAACGGCGACCGGCTGAAAGCATATTCATCAGTATACGATTTCGTGGAAGTCAACAGCACCTACTACAGGATACCGAATCCATCTGCAGTAGCGAGCTGGCGCAGGCGAGTCCCACTTGGGTTCGAGTTCTCGGTTCGGTGTCAGAGGGATCTTGCCGAACTTCATCGATTAGAGTTGACCCCCAAGACAGTCCGCATAATTGATTCCATGGAAAAGACTTGCAGACATCTGAAGGCAGGCGTTCTAACGATCCTAATTCCGAAGGCGCTTGTAGGAGACAGAGAGCTCGGTTCCAAACTGAACAGCGTTCTTTCAACGATAAGCCTCGGTGAGACCCGTATCGCCATCGAGTTTCGTGGAGGTGAACCAACACGGGATACGTTGAAGATTCTACATGACCACAACGCGGTTCATGGTGTTGACATTTCAACAGAAGACCCTAAGGTGAATGCAAGCATCCTTTACAGTAGGATGTTTGGCAAAGGAAAAGAGAACATCTACGAGTTAGACGACAACGAGCTTCAAAGCATTGCCACAAAGGCTTCTGGCCCAAAATTCGAGAAAAGCATCTTGGCATTTCATGGGGTCAGGATGTACAGAGATGCTGCGCGTTTGAAGACTTTCCTAACTTCTGGGAAGTTCCCTTCGCTTACTGGTCAGATCGGGCTTGGATCACTACGCGATGTCTTGAAGGAAGATGCTAGGTTCCCGACCACCAAGTCCCAGCTCGTAGGGGAGCAAGGCTGGAAGCTCTACGACAAGAACGCGGAGGAGCGAGCGAGGGCACGAGATATCCTTGAGAAACTTCCAGACAAAACCTACACAACTCTTGACGACGTCGTGGCATCTCTCAAAGGAACGGTTCTCTAATCATCCCTGTGCTGACCACCTATTATCAAAGAGCCAGGTGATACGCACGGTGAGCTCTAGATGCTCAAGAATCTAGAACGCAAAGCGGGTGGTTTGTCACGAACTTCTGGTCGGCGCTAGACGCCTTGTTGTCCTTAGGTCAAAGCTAACTTGCTGCGAGCGGTTGGACCTGGAGCAGTTCCTTTGCGAGTACGCGATATTGTTCCGATGCAGGGTTTCTCGGCCGGTACAGAATGCCCGGCAGACCTTTGCTTGGAGCTTCGGCCATCCGGACAGATCTGGGAATTACGGATTTCAGAACTCGCTCGCCGAAGTTTTGGTTGACTTGTTGCATGACTCGGCGTGATAGAGCTGTTCTTCGATCGTACATTGTCAGTATTATTCGATAGTCGAAAGCTGCTTTCAACCGGGATCTCACGAGATCCATGACTTTGAGAAGCGTTGGCAGTCCCTCCATGGGGTAGAACTCGCATTGCACTGGAATGAGGACCAAGTCGGATGAAACTAGTGCGTTGAGTGTGAGAAGTCCGATATTCGGTGGACAGTCGATTACGACTTGCTCGAACTGGTCTTTGATAGGGCTAATTGATTCCCTGAGCACATATTCTCTACCGGGGGTTGATGAAAGTTCAACTTCCGCACCCGCAAGATCCAAATTGCTCGGTAGTAGCCACAGCTTCTCAATGCGGGTTTTCAGGAGGACTTCTTCGGCTTTGCGTGATTGCGAAAGAACGTTGTAGACTGTTGATGAAAGGGTGGCTTTCTCAAAGCCTAGCCCGGTTGTAGCGTTCCCTTGAGGGTCCAAGTCCACGATCAGGGTCGTTTTCCCTTCGATCGCAGTCGCGGTTGCGAGGTTGACTGCGGTTGTAGTCTTTCCAGTCCCGCCTTTGTTATTCAGTACGCTAACGATCATTGCTGTAGAGGCTCTATTCTGGATAATTACTAAGAGATTGATTCGCAGAAAATAGCTAATAGAAACACCTTGAGACACCAATATCGTCAGAATCTCCATCCCTTCCGAGGAATAATCCTCGGAGTTTCAGACCCTTCATATAAGCGGCTGAAGGGCCCCGCCTTATATGGGGATGTAGGATCCAATCCTCCTACCAAGGAACATTGTACTGAATTTGCTAATCTATCATTAGACGATCCAAAAGGATTAGCGAGCTGGCTCTCATGAATGATGATATAATCAACGCTGGCTCTAGTTTCTCAAAGCAGCGGATTCTCGATCTCAATAAGGAAGTTGTCAAATGTCGAGTTTGTCCACGGCTGGTCGAATATCGCGAGCGGATAGCTCGTGTGAAGAAGAAGCGGTTTCTGAGTTGGAACTACTGGGGCCGACCCGTTCCTGGTTTCGGGGATACCGCGGCTTCGGTTTTCGTGATCGGGCTAGCCCCAGCATCTCACGGCGCGAATCGGACCGGAAGAGTGTTTACGGGGGATAGGAGCGCCGATTTCCTTGTCAAGGCGCTCTGCGATGGGGGATTTGCAAACCAGCCTCACTCTATCGACGTGAATGACGGGTTGGAATTGCATGGAGTTTACATGACTGCTGCTGTAAAATGCGCCCCTCCCAACGATAAACCCACTAACGAAGAAATGGCGAACTGTGCCCATTTCCTGAAGTCGGAACTAGAGATCTGTAATAAGTCCAAGGTTATCCTCTGCCTAGGACAGTTTGCTTACCGTTCCACAATGGCCCAATTGACAAAGAACAACCTCTTCACATCCAAGATTCCAACGTTTGAACACGGGCTAAAAATCAACCTTCCAGACGGGCGAAAGGTCGTTGCATCCTACCATCCAAGTCCCAGAAACACTCAAACAGGTACACTAACCGCTGACATGTTCAACGCTCTTCTCGGGAAGATACGCAAGGATTTGAGTCTCATGCCATAGATTTCAATGTCGGAAAGAGCACCCTATGGGATTAGCATGGTCTAGAAATCTATCTGGAAGGTCGTGGTCGTTCTATCTGAATGTCGCGTGAGAGGTATTCTTTGGTCTTTGACTCTGCCTGAACTAGGAGCTCCTCGAAGTGCTTGTTCAGTGTATTGATCTTTTCCTCGGCCAAGTGACGTCTCTCCATGGCTTGTAGCTCATCCTTCTTCCCATCGTCGATCTTCTTGAGAACAATTTTCCTCTCGAGATAGAGATTCTTGCAGGTCGGGTCGTGCAGGAGTCGTTGTCGTTGGCCTAGTAGGTTTCGGCCTTTGCCTTGTTTCTGTGATAGGTGTTCGGTCGTTGTCAGCTGGTCGAGCTGAACCACGACTCTGGTAGTCTTACGATGGCTGAGTCCCATCTTACCTGAGTCTAGAGCACTTTTGAGGTTGGTCAGGATCGGGGTGAGATAAGGTCCTGAGTTTCGGGAGAGAAAGCTCCTGTACGGGGACTGGATATATTCGCCCAGCGCTTCTCTTTCCTCAGATCTTAGGGCGATTTCGCCTCGCTGGGAAAGGTCTCTGAGCTTTCGGAGGGGTCGTCGGAGATGGGTTAGTGTGTCGGTTCTGAACTCCCTGCTTTCCTTGCGAAGCTCCTTCTCGATCTCCAGAACTTGTTTGAGAGAGTCGTTCGAGGTAATCTTCTCCAGCTCACTTGACAGCTCTTTTACGGTGGACGAGAGCCCCTCGCGGGTTCGTTCAAGTTCGATGCTCTCCTTCCTCTTTTCGTCAAGTTGCAGTCCGACTTGATGGATCGTCTCAACAATGCTGGTGAGAGTCTTTGCACGTTGGAGGTTTTCTCCGTCTCCCTCGAGGAAGTTAGATATTTTCTCACCTACTTTCGCTATTCTCTCGACGACCCCTGAGAATGAGAGCATATCCAATAGGTATAGCCCGTGGATTTCTCGTTGGGTATTGTTTCTGCTCTCTCTGAGAGACCGGGCGGTGTTGGCGAGGTTGTCCCGCAGAACCTTAAAGGAATCCCAACTGACTTCTTGCGGGATCTGAATTTTTTCTATACCGGAGACACCCTCTCGGGCAACACGACCCACAACTCTAGCGGCTCGATAAGAGATGGGGTCCTTCTTGGTAGCAAGGTTTCCATCGGCCTTGCGAGAGAGCTCTTCAAAGAAACTTCGGGCTTCATCAAGTGCTCGGCGGGCGTCGTCAGAGAGTCTTCCCGCCTTGCTCCTCGTAGGGCGCAGAGCTTTCTCGAGTTCTTTATCCAGCCAGTTGTCGTATTCGTCTATTCGGATTTTCAATTATCGGGGGACCAGGGGAGGATTCTTACCTAGTCTCCTCTCTCAGATTAATGACTATAGTGTCCATTGTTTGCTGAGCCTTTTCCTTCCTCTTAGCCAGGTCAGATATCAGAGACTCATACAGTTCTCGGGCGATTCTTCCGCTCCTATACTGGTTTCTGAGGTCTGCTGATGTAGTTCGGACTACCTGGATGTCGGCCTCTGCTCGCTCGAGCCTCTTGATCATGTCCTGGTATCGCGGATTTGCTTTTGATAATTGGTCTTTGATCGGAGCCAGGGTTCTTTCCAACTCGGCTATTCTTAAATCGATGACGCGTCTTCTTCTTTTGTATTCGTGGCGGTTAAGAGCTCCCCTTGAGAGGTCCTCGTCCATCTTTTCCGCTTCCAGTCGCATTGCTGATTTTTCATCATACAATTCTACAAACCTTCCAATAAGCTCCGACGGAGCGCCTGAAACCGTCACACCAGCGGTCCCGGTGGCGCCGACTGCGAGTACGATGGCCGCGACGGATCCTACGGCAAGTCCCGCCCATCCAAGGGCCGAGAGGCTTGCCCAGAACGGGTCAAGCTGGTAGTCCATCGTAAACGACAGGTTGGACATTGGCGTGACAGTAGAGACCTGCACAAGGATCTTATTGCCTGAAATTGTGAATGTCTGGCCGCTTAGAGAATCGAGGCGGAATCCCACTGGAGTCAATATTTTCACCTCTAGGACAGGTTCAAAGAATTTGACGTTGTCTAGAAGTCGGAAGTTCAGCTCGAATCGCCCCAATCCCTTTGATGTCAGGTAGGACTGGGTAGGGAGGGAGTAAGCGATTCGGGTCGAAAAGGAACCTCCGCTTTTCAGAGTTCCGAACCTAGGAGCGAACGATACCGAAGTCGTCCCATCGGGCGCAGTTGAGGGGGCTAAGGTTTCAAATGATGGGATGATATCGCTCGCTACAGCACTCTCAACGTTCTTCGGAACAGGCAGACCGATGCTGGCTAGGTCGTGCCCTTTGTTAGTTATGTCGTAAAAGTCGGTGACCTGAATCAAGCCAGTCTGTGCGAGGGTTATAGTCCGGTTTGCGATTACGTCTAGAATGCTCTGGGTGGTGGTGCCTGTCGAAGAGAAGGTCATTGTTGCGACGGTTGTATTGTAGGGCTTTAGTGTAGTGGTTTGGGCCGTGAAAGTGGCACTGGCGAACGTCCCCTCGACGGAGAATGTCGTAGGAGATTGCCAGTCACCGGTCTTTACTGAAAGCTGAGCGCTAGTGACGTTGTACGTCCCATCTGTGAGGGGGAACGGCTCAAACTCAAACGAGTAGTTGCTCGAAGTTGAATTGAAGTTCAACAGCCGGGAATATACGCTCGTGAGGTTGAAGCCGTACGTGCCGGTCTTTGCAGAAGGAAACGCGATGTCCAGCTCCGAGTAGTTACCCACCAAGGGCAAGGGGAGGCTCCTTACTGTGGGCGGAGAGATCCTCAGCTGGTTCGCTTGCGAGTCCACCGCCTGGGTGAATCGGAGTCGGCTGGCCAAAGAAGACGGTATGCCGAGCGTGATCTCGGATACTGGCGAGGCTCCTATCGTTAGACTGAACTGATCACTAACAAAAGTCACGCCCCAATTGTTAGTCGTAATAGATCTGCTTACAGTGACAGCGCAACTGCTCGAAGTGCAGTTGGTCTGAGCCAACACAGGACTGGGAAGCTGGGTTGACAATAATACCAACAGCAGAAGCGAGAGTACGAGTGCCTTCATTTGCGGAAACCATTGTACACCGTGCGACTTTAGTTAGCACCCGAAAAGAATCCCTACTTATTGGTTCTGCTAACCCTTGGTTGGTTGAGTTAGCTTCGGGGCATCGACTCCAGGGATTACCGTCGTCGGGTTCCCCTTCATTGCTTCAACTGCTCCGCCTTGTGCCTCTAGAGGTATGAGAGGCCGGGAACGTGCGAATCTCACCCGTCCCCGCCGAGACAAGTTAACTGCTGCTACCGTGTCCCGGTCCATCACTATCCGACATTTACCGCACCAGAGCTTGCGGACAAGTCGTTTGTCCGATTGGAGTCTCTCCCCGCACCTCGGACAAGACAAGCTGGAACCTCTGGTCTCACGCCTAGACAAACGGACAACCCGCAGTCCGACCCATCGGGCCTTGTATTCGATCTGCCGTTGAGCCTCGCCGAAACTCCACCGGTTCATCCTACCGCGATACTTTCTACCCTGACCATTACCCTTGCGGTAAAGGGATCGGATGCCCTCGATGTTCTCAAGAACTATCGCCTCTCTCCGCTCGACTGCCACTGCTACAATCGACTTTGTGGCGCTGTGGAGGAGATGTCCAGTTCTAGCGGTTCTACGCTCTCCATATCTCGAGGCTATGCCCATTCTTATCCTGGCATCGTCCCGTTTGAAAGATGCGACCATACGCATCGTAGTACTGGCTATACGCACAGTCTTCGAGAGGTCGTAGTGCCGTGTCTCCTGGGAGTTTCCAACCGTGAGGTTACGAAGATTACGGTCCACGCCCACCGTAGACGTGCAATCTACTATGGCAACGTCGCAGGCGATGCAGAGGCTCAGCCTGTTCCGGGTGAGTGTGAAGGAGCGAGTCTTGACTCCTGGCCGCGAAATAACGCTCAACGTGTGCTTGGTTAGGGGTATGCTGAGACGCTTCCCTCTTGAGATCGGAATCTCTAGTTCCCCATTCTTCTTCTTGAACCCGTAGCATGATACGAGCTGCTGTCTGACAGCGTACGGGGTCCTTGTAGCGAAGCCTCTCTTCAGAGACTTCTTCCTAGCCGCTAGTATTCCTGCTGCCCTCGATATGGCGCAGAGCTTGTAGCAGCTGGGAGAATCATAACGGGCGAGCTGGCTGTAGGAGAGTAGGGAGAGCCTTCTCAGTGAGGATA
>Ga0209378_1000477_pt1 | contig 29785 bp, 21 predicted proteins | sample GraSoiAngelo_156_FD_186170 | JGI IMG/M metagenome (GOLD analysis project Ga0209378, IMG submission 186170) | Grasslands soil microbial communities from the Angelo Coastal Reserve, California, USA - 14_1009_13_40cm (SPAdes) (version 2) | ecosystem: Environmental > Terrestrial > Soil > Grasslands ...
TCAAAAGCTGCAGCAGTCGGGCCTCACGCCCGAGCAGATTCGCGCGCAGCTCGCTGCCGCCGGATATCCTCCGAACCTCCTGGATGCGTATCTCGGCGGCGCGCAACCCGGCCAGCCATCGCCGCTCCCCAGCGCCCAGACACTGGCCGCGGTTCAGGCACTCGGCATGGGGACGCTGACGCCGGCCCCTGAATCGCTACACATCGACACCGGATTCATTCGGGTCCGGGCCGAGTCACTCCATGCCGACTCGCTCGCGAGCGGCAACTATGTGTTCGGCGTGGACGTGTTTCGCCGCACGACGACGCAGTTCCTACCGCAGCTCACCGGTCCGGTCGATCCGATGTATCGCCTCGGGCCGGGCGACGTCCTCGTCGCCGTGCTGAGCGGCGCCATCGACCAGTCCTACCTGCTCGACATAAATCGCGAGGGGTTCGTCATCATTCCGCAGGTCGGCCTGATCTACCTCAACAACTTGACGCTCGAGTCCGCACGCGGCCTCCTGTTCGACCGGCTGGGGCGGGTGTACTCGAAGCTGCGTGGCCCGAGCCCGACCATAAAGTTCGACGTAACCGTGAGCCGTGTGCGTATCAACCAGGTCTACGTGATCGGGGAGGTAAAGCAGCCTGGCGCCTACCAGATCAGCGCCCTTGGGAGCGCGCTCACTGCGTTGTACGCCGCCGGCGGCATCACTGCCCGGGCCAACCTGCGCCAGATCGAGATCCGCCGGCTGAACAACGTCGTCGCGACGCTCGATCTGTACGACTACCTGCTGCGCGGCGACAAACGCGGGGACGTGCGTCTCGAGACCGGCGATGTGATATACGTGCCGTTGCACGGCACGCGGGTGCAGGTCACCGGCGCCGTGTTGCGTCCGGCGATTTACGAGCTCAAGGAGGGCGAGACGCTCCCGGACTTGTTGCGCGCGGCGGGCGGGTTCCGCGCGAACGCGGCGGTGGACCGGTTGGCGATTCATCGCATCCTGCCGGCGGCCGAGCGGCGGCCCGGTCCCTTGCCCCGGGCCGCCCTGGACGTCACGCTCGCAGTCGCCCCCCCATCGAGCGATCAGCGCGGGAGCGCGAATCCGGGCACGGCAGCCGGGGCCGCACCCGCGGACGGGGATCCCCTGGGCGGGGTCAGCCTTCCCTCTCTGCCGCTGGATAACGGTGACTCGGTGGTGGTGGATTCCATCGGCCCGCTCGAGAGCTTGCTGTACGTCGGTATATCAGGGATGGTCACCAAGCCGGGCCGGTACCCGTGGCAGGATGGAATGACGCTGCGGGACCTCGTGAAGCTCGCCCGCGGGCCAAAGATCGGCGCCTACTTGAAGGACGCCGAGATCGCCCGGCTTCCCGCCGACCGCTCGCAGGGCCAGCTCGCGGACACGCTGCGCGTGCCGATCGATTCCACCTATTTGCTCGAGCGCGACCGGACCGGGCGCTACATCGGCCCCGTAGGGCTCCCGTTCCCGGGCGGCGGCGCGCCGGAAGTGGCGCTCCAGCCGTACGACGAAATCCTGATCCTGAAGCAACCCGACTTCGAGCTGCAGCGCACCGTGCAGGTGCGGGGCGAGGTACGGTTTCCGGGCACGTACGCACTTCGATCGAAGGGTGACCACCTGACCGACGTGCTTGATCGCGCCGGCGGGCTCACGCCGCAGGCCTACGCCAACGGCATCCGCTTCTATCGCCGCGAAGCGAACGCCGGACGTGTGGGACTCGACCTCGCGAAGGTGCTGAAGGACAAGCGGAACCGGGACAACATTCTCCTCGCCGACGGCGACTCGCTCTACATCCCGCCATACCTCCCGACGGTCCGCGTGGAGGGTGCGGTGAACTCACCGGGGAGTGTCACCTACGCCCGGGGCCAGGGGCTCGACTACTACTTGAGCGCCGCCGGCGGGGTCTCGTTCCGAGGAGACAAGGGGCGGGTGTTTGTGCAACAGCCGAACGGGAACGTCCGGGCGGTGCACAAGCGCCCGCTGTTCTTCGGCACGAGCAAGCCGACGCCGGAGCCCGGGGCGATGGTGGTCGTGCCGGTCCGGGACACGACGGCCCAGCCGGGCAACGCAGCGGCGGTAGCCGGCATTATTGCGTCAATCGTGGGCGCACTGACGACGATCGTCGTGGTGGTGGTGAATCATCCGTGAGCGACCGACCGACTGCCTCGACGTCTGTTGAGATCATGACCTTAGAGGACGAACACGGAGTACCGCCGGGCTCCGGCGGCTCTCGTCCGCGTTACGCCAAGCTGGGGACGGATGGGCTGACGCTCGTGGGCGCCCTGAACATCCTGCTCCGACGGTTGCCCATCGTCGCCGGCGTGCCTCTTACGGTAACGCTTCTCGCCGTGCTCGGGTCGTTCCTGGTTCCCGCGACCTACACGGCTGCGACGAGCTTCGTGCCGGAAGCTCGCACCCAGAACCGGATGCCAACGGGCATCGCCGGACTGGCCAGCCAGCTCGGCGTCCCACTCGGCACCGAGCCGACGGAATCGCCGCAGTTCTATGCGGATGTGTTGAGGAGCCGCCAGCTATTGGAGCGCGTCCTGCTCTCGAGATATGCCACTACCGGCCTGGGTGCTCCCGCCTCGGATTCGACCACCTTGCTACGGATCCTTCGAGTGAAGGGCCGTGATGGTGCGGACAGTCTTGCCCGCGGAGTGAAGAAGCTCACCAAGCTGATCTCGATCAGAGTCGATTATCAAACCAACATCGTGACGCTCGGCGTGGACGCCCGAGATCCGATGATCGCGGCAGGAGTCGCCAACCGACTGGTTGAGTTCCTGAACGAGTTCAACACCAAGCAACGTCAGTCGCAGGCCCGTGAGCGGCGCAGGTTCACGGAAGAGCGGGTCGCTACCGCCGACAGCGAGTTGCGGCGCTCCGAAGACGCCGTGAAGACGTTCTACGAGCGCAACCGCGGCTGGCAGCAGGCGCCAGAGTTGGTTTTCCAGGAGGGGCGTCTGCGGCGTCAGGTGGACGTGAGCCAAGAGGTGTACCTCACGCTCAAGCGGGAGCACGAGGCGGCGCGGATCGAAGAGGTGAACGACACGCCGGTCATTACGGTCATCGATCCGGCCAAACCACCGCCGCGACCCTCCGCGCCCAAGCGGCCGTTGATCGCGCTACTCGGCCTCGTGCTCGGAGGGATGGTGGGCGTGTTCTGGGCATTCGCAGCCGCGTACGCCGACGACATGCGGCGGGACGAGGATGCCGAATATCGCGAGATGCGGGGGCTGCTCCAGCGCTTCCGGCGGAAGGCGGCACGACTCGTTGGCATTCGCACTTAGTGCTGCAGCTGCAGTGCAACGAGCTCTGCTCCGCCGCAGCCCTCTCGTCTCCAACGCCCTGTCGCTGTATGCCGTCCAGTTCGCCGGCAATCTCGTCTCCTTTGTCACCATGCCGTTCCTTGCCCGCGTGCTCCGCCCCGACACTTTCGGCCTGCTTGTCCTCGCCCAGTCGTTCGCGTTATGGCTGTCGGTGCTTCTCGAATACGGATTCAATCTCTCCGCCACTCGGGACATCGCGACCCACAGACAGGATCCGGAACGGGTGGCCGAAATCGTGGCCGGCGTCCACGGGGCGAAAGGCCTCCTCGCGCTGGGCGTAGTCGTCATTGCCGCCATTACGGCGGGAACATTACCCGCCTTGCGGCAGCACCCTGAGTATCTCGTCTGGGCGTGGGTTCAGGCAGTCGCCCTGGGCTTTAGCCCACTCTGGTACTTTCAGGGAACGGAGCGCTTGGTTCCACCGGCCGTGATGGAGGTCGCCGCTCGCGCCGCGGCGACCGCCGCGATCTTCGTGGTGGTCCGCACGTCGGACGACGGCTGGAAGGCGATGGCCTTACAGGCCTCCGCTACCGTAGCGGCGACCGGTGTCCCACTGGTGTGGCTGTATCGGCAGGTGCCCTGGCGCCGGCCGAAACGCACGCAAGCCGTATCAGTGCTGAAGTCCGCGTGGGGAATGTTCGTGTTTCGCGGCGCTCATGGTCTCTACACCACGATGAACGTGCTCATCCTTGGCCTATTCGTGCCGACCCGCGCCGTCGGGTACTTCGGTGCGGCCGAACGGATCGCCCGGGGCGTGTTGAACTTGCTCACGCCCGTGACCCAAACACTGTATCCCCGGATCAACCACCTGGTCCGTCGCGACGCGCGCCGCGCCGGAGCGTTAGCTCGCCTTGGCCTCGCGTTGATTGCCGTGCTTGGGCTCACCCTCGGCGCGGGGCTTGCGGTCGCCGCGCCGCTGGTGGTGCGAATCCTCCTCGGACCGGGATATGACTCCTCAGTGCCCGTGCTCCGTGGGCTCGCTCTGCTGGTTCCACTGAGCGGCGCCAGCAGTGCCCTGGCAATGCAGTGGCTGTTCCCGCTTGGCATGGAACGATGGGTCACAACCGTGATCCTGATCGCCGGCATGGTCAATGTGGGCCTCGCCGTGCTGCTGGCACCGCGATTCGCGCAAATGGGCATGGTCTGGGCAGTCCTGGGCGCTGAGGTGTTCATCGTGGCCGCGCTGGCACGGTACGCAGGCCGCCGCCGCGTGCCCCGCGGCGATCACGCTCCCGACTCTGCAGTGGCGTGACTCACGGCTTGGGATGAACACCTCCTCGCTCAGGGCTGCACTGCGCCGCGTCGCACCACGGGTCTACGGGCTTCTCCGCCCCTTCACCGGTCGTCAGCGCCGCTATAGCCGCATCTTGCGGGAGTTGGGGGTGGACCACCTGAAGCCGGTCGTCCAGGCTGGGCCCTTCGTCGGTATGACGTTCCTCCGGTGGGCTACGACCGGGGCCATTCTCCCCAAGGTTTTGGGGTGCTTCGAAGAGGAGCTACATGCCGCGCTGGAGGCGGCCCTCACTGAGCGCCCGCGAGTCGTGGTGAATATCGGGTGCGGAGAGGGTTACTACGCCGTTGGGATTGCACGACGGCTACCCACGTGCATGGTGTATGCCTTCGACGCCGATCGCACCGCGCGCGAGCAGTGCGCACAGCTCGCAACCCTCAACGCCGTGGCCGATCGGGTCCACATCGGTGGCGTCCTCCGACCGAAAGACCTCGTTGGGCTCCCGATCGAAGGAGGTCTAGTCGTTTGTGACTGTGAGGGATGTGAATACACGTTGCTCGACCCACACGCGGTGCCCACCCTGGCAACCTGTGACCTGATCGTAGAGTTGCACGACATCGATGACGGCAGCCAGCCGGCGGCGATGTTGGCGCGGTTCAATTCCAGTCACGAGCTTGCGCTCGTGGCCTATGCCCCGCACAGCGCGGAGCGGGCGCGTGTTGCAGCCAGACTATCCCGTCTCGAGGACCGAGCGCTGGCGGTGGTAGATGAAGCGCGCCTGCCCGGTCAGCAGTGGGCTGTATTGCGGCCACGCGCACGGCTGCGTGCCGGCGTGCCCGAACAAAGGAGCTGACGCGTGACATCCGATGCACGCGCGCTGACGGCCCTCGAGACACCCGGTGCCGAATTTCCCTCAATTGCCCCGCCGTCCAAGTGGGTGGGTGGAGTCGTCTTCGTCTGGACAACACTGGTCGTAGCGAGAGGCCTCCTGGGCGGGGTGAACCCGCGATTCCATTGGCTGGTGTCGGCGGTGGCGGTCATCTTCATCGCCCCGTTCCTGCTGCGCGCGAGGTGCGCGACGTTTGCGCCGGGATTGCTTCCTGCGTGGCTCCTCGCGGTCTCCGTCCTGCTGTCGAGCGTGGGAAGCCCGGACCCTCTATACGGTCTCGCCGAGGCGGGTAAGCTAGGGATCATGCTGGTCGTCACGCTGACCCTGTTTGTGACGCACAGTCGTTATGCGCATTATGCGTTCCGCGCTTTCGTCTTCTCTGCCTATCTCAACGTAGTGCTGCTGCTCGCCGGCTTTCTGGGAGTCGCGACCCTTTCTCGGGAGATGATGTTGCGACGTTGGGGAACGCTGCTGGACTACCCCGGCTCACTGTGGCGCGTCGGCATCCTCAGCGTTGGCTGGTCAGCATATCTGCTGCTTGCCCGGGACAAGCCTGTGCAGCGCCTCACGCTGCTCGCGGCCTCGCTCGCCCTGATCTACTTCGACGGCTCCCGCACCGGCTTCCTGCTGTTGTGCCTCGTAGCCGTTCCATTTCTGTTGGTCGTCCGTGTCGTGGAAGGGCGGTCCCTGGTATCTCGTCTCGCCACAGTCGGTGCCGCCTTCGTCCTGACTTTAGCCCTCGTCGCCGGATGGAACTGGGCAGCGTCACAACACAGCGCTTCGCAGGCGTCTGGGTCGCTCGGAAGAATCGCCCAGCTGGCCTCGAGTCTGAAACTCGAGGGAGCCACTGGCCTAGCGGCAGCGGACCCCGTTCGTGTACGGATGCTTCAGACCGGCCTAGCGGCGTTACGTGAAGCCGGCGTCGTGGGCTCCGGGATCGAAACGACGCGAGCGGGTACCGAAGAGGGCTTGTTTGTCCTGCACATGACCTACTTCCAGGTCCTGGGTGACCTCGGGCTTCTCGGATTGGTCGCCTACTTGTGGCTCACTCTGGGCTGGCTCCTCTGGCTACCGCGGGCGTGGGCGAACATCCGCGGCATGGTCAGCGCGCCCCGAAGAGGGCTCTACTACAACGCCATACTCTTGCTGTTCCTCTTCGCTCTGGCCGCCCTGTTCCACCCGCTCAGTACAGAGTGGTCGGAGTGGATCACGTTCGTGATTCCGTACGCCCTGTTCTGGGAGGCCGTTCGTGCAACGCCGCTCGCTGAGCAGGCTAATGTCGCCCCCTAGCTTTACGGTTGTGATCGCGACCCACGATCGTGCTGGGCTCGTCGGACGCGCCATTCAATCCGCTGTGGACCAGCACTGGCCAGAACTCGAGGTGATCGTAGTGGACGACGCCTCGGGCGACGCGACGCCCGAGGTGGTGCGCTCGGGGTATCCGCAGGTCCGCTACCTGCGACAAGAGACCAATCAGGGCCCGGGCCCGGCCCGCAACCGGGGAATCCGAGCAGCAGCGAACGAGTGGATCGTAATTCTGGACGACGACGACACGCTCCTGCCCGGAGCTCTGACCCGCATCGCAGGGCACATCCAGTCATTCACCGCAGCGCACGATTACCCCGTGCTCCAGTTTGCTCGCACCAACGGCAGCATCCCTCAGGAGTATCTCCTCGCGGGGCTCGACGATTTCCTGGGCGGGACCATTCGAGGGGACTTCACGCCGGCAATTCAGGCAAAAGGCTTTCGCGAGAGCGGCTTTGCATACCCATCCGGCCGGGCTTGCGAGGACCATTTACTGTGGTTCAAGGTGGCGGATCGTTATGGCATCCCCACTTGGGCCACGCAGGTCGTGCGGCTCGGTACCGACGCGCCCTTACGCATCACATCGCCGGAGCACCAAATCGCCTCGGCCCGCGAGCACGCTCATGCTCACGAGGTCACGCTGGAGGAGTTTGGCGAGCTGTTGGCGGCGCGATATCCTGAAGCATACGTGAGGAAACGTTTGGGCGCCGCATTTTATTGGCTGCTCGCCGGAGAACCTAGCCGGGCTAGGACACATCTGCACCACACGCTCCGAGGACGGCACGTCCTCCATAGCCTGACGCTCTGGGGGTTGAGCCTCGTACCGCGTGCCATCACTCGTACGGCATTCACGGCTTACCGGAGGCTCACCACGTGAGACTCCTACAGGTGATCAACGCCCTCCAGTCCGCCGGCGCGGAGGTCTTGCTCAAGGATATCACCCTGGGGCTGGCACACCGGGGATTCGAGACCGTCGTGTATCTCCTGCGCTCCACTGGAGCCCCATTGGAGCACGCCTTGGCGGCCGCCGGAATCCGGTTATACCGATCTGCCATCAGCTCGGTTCGATCGCCTCGCCAAGGAGTCGCCTTGGCGCGTCACCTTCGCGCCCATCGGTATGACGTGATTCACGCTCACCTGTTCCCAGCTCAGCTGTGGGTGGCGCTCGCGGCGCGCCTGGCGGCGATCGCGACGCCCCTCGTCACCACGGAACACAGCAGTCACAATCGACGACGGCGGATTCTCCTGAAACGCCTCGACGGCTGGATGTACCGGCGCTACACAGACGTGGCCTGCGTCAGCCAGGCCGTGGCCGACTCCCTCGGGTCATGGATTCCTGAGATCCGGCCGAGGCTGAGCGTCATCCCGGACGGCATAGACGTCGACCGGTTCGCCACCGCCAAGCCAAGTGACCAGAATCAATTGTTGGCGATTGACGGTCCAATTGTCATGATGGTTGGGCGGCTCGACCCGGAGAAGGACCAAGCGACCCTCCTTCGTGCGTTGCGTCATCTTGACGGAGCTCATGGCGTCCTAGTCGGCGACGGATCGAAGCGGTCGGAACTGGAGCAACTCGCCGCCCGGGTGGGGATCGCGGACCGGACGCATTTCCTGGGCAGCCGTGACGACGTCGAGCGTCTCCTGAAGCGCGCCGTCATCTACGTGCAGTCCTCGCACTGGGAGGGTTTCGGTATTGCCGCCCTCGAGGCCATGGCGAGCGGCGTACCCGTGGTCGCGAGCCGGATTCCGGGCCTGATGGACGTTGTGAACTCGGCCGGCGTGCTGTTTGAGCCGGGGAACGCGGAAGAGCTGGCTCAGCACCTCCGAGCCCTCCTGGCGGACCCGGCACGACGGGCCGAGCTCGCCAAGCGCGGGCGGGCTTGCGCAGAACAGTTCCGCATCGAAAGAACCGTGGAGCGCTACGGTGCACTGTACAGGGAGACATGCGGCGTCAAAACGAATCCGGGCTCGCCGGCCGCGCGTTGATAGGTCTCGGGGCTCTCGTGGCGACGCTGGCCGGCGCGGGCTGCGTCGACAACTCGTGGTCGTTGACGGAGCCCCTCCTGCCCGACTCTGCGGCGCGCGGGCTGATCGTGCGCGAGAACCTACGCCCCGGGGACACAAGCTGGAATCAGGTCCCGGTCCCAACCACAGCTGAAGAGGTCGCGGCGTATCTCGATCATCAGTCAGTGCTCCCAGGCGACACCGTTCGGCTGTACGGCATTGCGGCTGATTCCGAGATCTCCGTGCGGCTCTATCGAGTGGGATGGTACGCAGGCGCCGGCGCCAGGCTGGTACTCGACCTCGGCTCCGTGCGGGTTCCGACCCTGCTCCCCTGCTCCGCGGCGCATCCTGGTCCGGCAGAATGTCCTTGGCCTGCCTCGCTCGCTATCCCCATTCCGCCGGACGTCACGCCCGGATTCTACATGGTTCGGTACACCGACCGGCCGGGCGCCGGGCGGTTCGTCCCGCTCGTGGTCCGAGCATCCGAGCAGTCGAGCATCGTCGTCGTCATGCCCTTCAACACCTACCAGGCGTACAACGGGTGGGGCGGAGCGAGCTTCTACCAACAAGCTGACGGCACTCCGCGGGCGCCCCTCATCTCGTTCATGCGGCCCTATACTGACTGGTCGCTGAATCGGCACTTGGTCGGTCTTGATTTGCCGTTGGCGCGGTTCCTCGAGCGCTGGGGTTACCCGGTTTCCTACGTGACCGACCTCGACTTTCATGCGCACAACGAGATCGGCTTCGGAGCCCGCCTCGTGTTGGTCTCAGGTCATAGTGAATACTGGTCGGGCACCATGCGCACTCATGCTGAGCGCCTCCGTGATGACGGTGTCGGGCTCGCATTCTTTGGAGCGAACGACGCTTACTGGCAGGTCCGGTACGAGGGACGTCGAGAGGGCCATCTCGGTGACGTGCTGGTGTGCTATAAGAGCGCGTCCGACCCGCTGATCGGGTGGAGGAGCCTGGCCACCCGCAGGTTCCGTGATTTGCCGGTCAACCGTCCGGAGAATGCGGTCATCGGAATCATGTACAACCTCAGGTCGAACTACCGGGGATCGGTGCGGCTAATGCTGACAGATGCCGCCTCCCAGTTCTTGCAGGGAACGGGGTTTCAGGCAGGTGATTCCACAACGGCCATCGGTGGGTGGGAAGGGGACAAGATAACGTGGAACGGGCAGACGCCACACGGGATTCGTGTGGTATTCCGGTCAGTCTACTCGACGGATGACGGCGCAATCGACACGATGCAGACCACGTTCTACCAAGCGCCCTCCGGGGCCGGCGTCTTCGCGGCTGGCACGATTGGATGGAACTGGGCGCTGGACGACCTCCGGCCTGACCGTGCCGACGCTCGTACCCAACGCTTTGTGCGGAATCTGCTGGACTGGTACCTTCGGTGACCAGGCTGGGGGACCCGAAATGTGCGGTATAGCGGGGTTTGTTGACGCGTCCGGCCGGGCCGCCACTGCCGAGCTCGAAGCGATCGCCCAGTGCATGGCGGACGCCGTGTGGCACCGGGGACCCGATGATGGAGGTGTCTGGGTCGATCCCGAAGCGGGCATCGCGCTGAGCCATCGGCGTCTATCGATTATCGACGTTTCGCCGTTGGGCCATCAGCCCATGCACTCCGACAACGGTCGCTACGTCATGGTCTTCAACGGCGAAATCTACAACTTCCGGGCACTGCGCCGTGAGCTCGAAGAGTCAGGGCACAGCTTCCGAGGCCACTCCGATACGGAAGTGATGCTGGCCTGCATTGCCGATTGGGGACTGCCGGGCGCGCTCCAGCGGCTCAACGGAATGTTTGCGTTCGCGCTGTGGGATCGCCAAGAGCGGCGGCTTCACCTGGTCCGTGACCGCCTCGGTGAGAAGCCGCTGTACTATGGTTGGGTCGACCAGACCTTCCTGTTTGGTTCTGAGTTGAAGGCCCTGCGAGCGCACCGCGCCTTCCGTGGGGAGATCGATCGTGGCGCAATGACGTTGTACCTGCGTCACAACTGCATCCCGGCTCCCTATTCCATCTACCGGGGTGTCCGAAAGCTCCCCCCGGCGACTTGGGTTACGCTCAACCCTGTCGACGTCGGATCCCTGCCGGCCCCCGTCCCCTACTGGTCCGTCCGGGAGGCCGCCGAGCGCGGATTGGCGGAGCCTTTCACCGGATCCGCCTCCGAAGCGACCGCTCAGCTGGACGACTTGCTGCGGGACGCGGTGAGGTTGCGACTCGAATCGGACGTTCCGCTTGGCGCGTTTCTCTCGGGCGGTGTCGATTCGTCCACCGTCGTGGCGTTGATGCAAGCGCAGTGCGACCGGCCGGTGAAAACCTTCGCGATGGGTTTCCACGAGGCCTCCTTCAACGAAGCGGACCACGCCAAAGCGATCGCCCAGCACTTGGGCACCGAACACACGGAGCTGTACGTCACACCCGAACAAGCCATGGCGGTGATTCCTCGCCTGCCCACTCTGTACGACGAGCCCTTTGCCGACGCGTCGCAGATTCCAACGTTCCTCGTCTCCGAAATGGCCAAACGGCACGTGACGGTGAGCTTGTCCGGCGACGGCGGCGATGAACTCTTTGGCGGCTATGTCCGTCATCTGTGGAGCCGACGTCTCTGGCGGGGCATCGATTGGCTCCCGCGGCCCCTGCGACGCGGCATCGGTGCAGCCCTGCTCTCGCTCGCTCCCGAGACGTGGGACGCCATCTACCGGCCGTTCGCTCGCGTCCTGCCTCGCAGCCTCAAACAACAGAGCCCCGGTTATGACGCTCACAAGCTTGCCCGGGTGCTGACCATCGAGAGCTCCGATGCCCTCTATCTGAGCCTCGTGTCCTACTGGAGCGAGCCGGGCGAAGTCGTCCTCGAAGCTGAAGAGCCGCAGACGCTCGTCACGGATCGGGGTCGACACGCAGCGCTACCGGATCCCGCTCGACAGATGATGTACCTCGATGCGGCGACCTACTTGCCGGACGACGTGCTCGTCAAAGTCGATCGCGCGAGTATGGGCGTCAGCCTCGAAGCGCGCGTGCCGCTGCTCGATCATCGAGTCGTGGAGTTCGCCTGGCGGTTACCACTCGCCCTCAAAATGCGGGGCGGGCACGGCAAGTGGCTGCTACGGCAGGTGCTGTATCAATACGTCCCCCCCCAGCTGGTCCAGCGCCCGAAATCAGGCTTTGGCGTGCCGATCGGCGGTTGGCTGCGTGGACCCCTGCGCGACTGGGCGGAAGATTTGCTCGCGCCGGACCGGCTACGTCGGGAAGGGTTCTTGAATCCAGGACCAATCCGGCGGAAGTGGTCGGAGCACCTCGCTGGCTCTCGCAACTGGCAGTACGAGCTGTGGGTTATCCTCATGTTTCAGGCCTGGTTGCAGCAGAACGGCCACTGAACACCTTGTGCGATCAGTCGCGTTCTAAGCCTTCGCAGTCATGATCACGAGGTTCTTCGACACAGGAAACACTCGGCCCAGATAGAAGTACTTGAAGGACCGAAAGCCGGCGTCGCGTAAGAGGTGGGTCAAGCTGCTGCGGGAAAAGAACCGGATGTGCGGGCCCTGTGGGTCGAAGTGCCGATCGAACCGAAACAGGGCGATCAAGACGTTCTTGACGAGACCGTGGTAGGGCGTCGAGATCAACAGTTGGCCGCCCGGACTCAGCACGCGAGAGATTTCTCGAATGACGGTCGGCGGGTCAAAGACGTGCTCGATCACGTCCGTCATGAACGCCGCACCGAAGGAGGCGTCGGGGAAGGGCAGCGGTGACCCCAAGTCTTGGACGTGAAACTGCGCCTCCGGGACCGCGGCGCGCGCCTCGGCGACTGCTCGCTCCGAGATATCAACGCCTACCACGCGGTAACCCGCCCGCGACAGCGCTGCACTGCAGCGGCCGCGCCCACAACCTACGTCCAGGACTGTGACGCTCCGAGGGACGAAGGACTGGAAGATCTCCAGCCGTCGCGGCGTACGCGGATCGGTGTCGGGCGGAGCCTCACGATTCCAGTAGTCGTCGTAGTACCGCGCCGTCTCTTCCATTGCCGCCACGCGTCAGGGCGAAGGTTGCATCACGGCCCCGAGGTCCCTGGAGAGGGTCGCGGTCGCCGTGGTGTAGAACGTCACCGTCTCGCTCACCACCCGTCTCAAATCGAACGCCTCTTCCGCGAGCTTCCGTCCGTTCCGGCCAAGGCGTTCGGCATCGACGGGATCCGCGAGGAGCTCCGCGATGGCGGCGGCGAGCCCGCCGGCGTCTCCTGGCTTGACGAGCTTGCCGTTGAAGCCATCGAGACAGATCTCCCTACAGCCAGGGACGTCCGTGGCGACCACCGGACGACCCGTGGACGCGGCTTCGACGAGGATTCGGGGGACCCCTTCCCGGTATTTCGACGGTAGGACGACCACCGTACAGCGGTTCAGAACGGCAACCATATCGCTACAGTGACCGAGGTATTCGATCACCCCCTGGTCGTGCCATGTCCGGATGGTCGTTTCGGGGATGGCCCCTGGATGCTCGACATCGTGCCAGCCGGCGAGCAGGAAGCGGGCGGCGACCCCCTTCGCGCGCAGACCCTTCGCCGCCTCCACAAACTCGCCGATTCCCTTGTCCCAGATGAGCCTTGCCGCGCACAGGACAACCGGTACGCCCGTCGGCAGCCGACACAGCGGAAACGCGTCCGTGTCGACCCCCGAGCTCCGCACCACGCTAGCGCGGTCAGGACGCACCACCCCCTGCCGCAAAAATAGATCGCGATCCTCCGGGTTCTGAAAGATGGCCCAGCTGTCCCGCCCCTGAAGCACCAATCGGTATAGCCGCAGCGTCAACCTTTGGACGAGTTTCGCCATCCGCCCGGTCTTGGCGAAAAGGTATCCGAGGCCGGAGACGGTGCAGATGCGCAGGGGAACACGCGTCACCTTGGCCGCCAGGGACCCGTACACGATCGGCTTGGCGGTGAAGTGGTGCACGACATCGGGCCGCTCGCGTCGATACAACGACACGATCCGGACGAATGCCTTGATCTCATTCCATGGCCACCGGATTCCGCGAGGTAGCGGGACCGGCTCGAACCGGAACCCATCGCCAACGAGTGCTCCTACATCGGTATCGACGGGAGCCGCCAATACGACGTCCGCCCCCCGCTCCCGGAGCGCGCGCGCGAGCGGCAACCACATGTTCCGGAGGTACGCCGCCGTGTTGGACAGCAGAATGACCTTCATGCGCCGCCCTCGCCTTTTCCGGAGATGGCAGCCCCAATGACCTTGGCGTAGGCCTCGATCACGTGGTGCCACTGAAATTTCTCCTCAATCACGGCCCGGGCCGCTCGCCCGAGTCGGTCGATGGAGTCGGGATCTGCCTGTTCCAGCTCGCCCACGATCCGCGTTAACTGTTCTTCCGTGGCGAAGTAGCGCCCCAGCTCCCCTATGACCTCGCGATTGAATTCCACATCCTTCGCAACAACAAAATTGGCCGAGGCCATCGCCTCGAGAAGCGAAGGATTGGTGCCGCCTACCGTATGTCCATGAACATACGCGAAGGCATTCTTGCGGAGCGCGAAAACGCGCTCGCGCTGATAGATCGGGCCCAAGTATCTCGCCCGACTCTGGCCATCGAGCAACGGGCGCACCATGCGGTCAAAGAAGGGAGTGCTGGGACCGACCAGGATCAGCGGACGCGCACTATGGCTGGCAAGGTAGCCGCGGACGATTTCCAGAATGCTGTTCTCCGGCTCGAGCCGCATGACCACGAGGTAGTACCGCTTGGGTTCGAGCCCGAACTCACGAACGTCGTCACCGATCGCGTCGGGCAGCTCAGTCCCGTACGCGATGTATTCCGAATCGACTCCGTATGTTTCTTTGTAGTAACGCTTGATGCCCCGCGCATCGGAGATCAAGCGATCCGCCGCCAGAGTGACGACGCGTTCGCAGAGGCGAAAATATTGCTTCACCGCCCACGACCACTTGCTGCGCTTCCACTCGAGACCATCGGTGTTGACGATCAGCGGCGTACCGAAAAGGCGGGGGATAAAGAAGAAAGGGCCCGCACCATACCCAAACATCAAGATCGCGTCGAAGGGGCCCACCGAAGCGACGAGAAGACTCATGCCATCATACAACAGGCTCCCAATCCCGCCCGGCGGATGCCAGACTCGGCGCAGTGCGATCCCTCGGTAGAACGGCTCTCGGTAGGACTGATCGTGGGGGCAAAAGACCGTGACCGCCCACCCCTTTTCCAAGAAGCCTGCGGCGATCTTCTCCGACGCGACCTCGAACGCGCCGTACTTCGCCGGGATGCCCCGCGACCCAAGAATCGCCAGCCGTGCCATCGGCGCGTTACTGCGGACTCGGTCAGCTAACGCACGAGCCCCTGTCGCTCCAGCTCAGCGAAACTCGCCTCCACGCGGTCCACCGCATTCTGCCGCTCCGACCACGCGATCAACTCGTCGAGTCCTGCCTGAAAGGTGGTGGCTGCCTGGAATTCGAGCACCTGGCAGCCGCGCAGGGGATCCCCGATGCAGTGGCGGATATCGCCGGCGCGATAGCGGGAAACCAGCACGGGAGCGATGTCGAGCCCGAGCCGCTCCGCGAGGGCCGCAGCGACCTGCGCGACCGTAACGGGCCGGCCGGTGCATACATTGCAAGCCTCCCACACTTCGTCCTCACCCTCTACCGCCTGCACTACCGCACGAGCCACGTCGGAGACATGAATGAAATCCCGGCTCTGCTTCCCGTCCTCGAACACGAGCGGCGCCTTGCCGTTCTTGAGGCGCGACAAGAAGATCGCAGCCACACCCGTATACGGATTCGAAAGCGCCTGCCGCGACCCGTAGACATTGAAGAATCGGAGCGCGAGCGTCGGAATCCGATAGGCTCGGCCGAAGCACAGCGCCAGCTCTTCCTGCGTCTTCTTGGTCACGGCGTAGATGCTCGTCGCCTGCAGCGGCTTGTCTTCCCTCGTCAGCACCGGTTCGACGGTCCGTTTGCAGGACGGGCACACGAGCTCCCATTGCCCTACGCCCAGCTGAGCCTCCGGTCTGGGGGGAGGCGCCACGTCGCCATGGACGGCGCAACGATACGCGCCTTCACCGTAGATGCTCATGGAGCTCGCCACCACGAGCCGCCGGTAACGCTTCGAATCGCCGACCATCGCTTCCAGGAGCGTGCCCTGCCCTCCGACGTTCACATCCGTATAGTACGAGGGCGCGTACATCGACTGCCCAACCCCCACCGCCGCGGCGAGGTGGACGACCGCTTCCACTCCCTGCAGCGCGGCGCAGAGCGCGTCTCGATCCCGGACATCGCCACGAACAAACTCGATGCGCCGCGCGGGTAGATGGGTCTCGAGGTTCGCGGGTGGTCTCGCCTGGTCCCCATGGACTTGGGGATCGAGGTTGTCGAGCACCACCACCTCGTGATCCCGGGCGACCAGCTGGTCGACCGTGTGAGAGCCGATGAAGCCGGCACCTCCGGTTATCAAAATCCTCATGCGTCTCTCCTCGACCGACTCAGCCCGCCACTCGGACGTCACGCATCTCGGCCCCGCGCTCGGTGCCGGTCCGATTGCCGGTACCCTTCCCGTTGCCTTTACCGTTCCCATTCCCGTTGCCATTACCCTCAGCGAGGATCTCCACCTCTGACGGCACGCCGTCGACCACCCGCGCAGCCGGCACCACGTCCGGAGCTGGGAGCCAGCGGACAGCGAAGAGCCAGCGGACAGCGAAGTTGACCTCCGCCACCTCCACTCCCAGAGCCCGCGCGACGGCCTGAATCACGCCGACGCCTTCCGGCGCGAGTTGACGCGTCCCGATCACGATCCGGTCGATCTTGTAGCGCTCGATGGCCCACCCGAGCCCGTCGAACCCCGCCACGATCGGGACGCCGTGGATCTCGGCCCCTTGGCGTCGCGGATCCTCGTCCACAAAGCACACGGGGCGTAACCCAAGGTCGGGGTGATTATGAAGCTCACGCAGCGTGAGCTCGCCGCCGTGGTCGGCGCCGTAGATCAGCACGCGATGGCCTCGCAGCCGCTGTCGTTGCCGCAAAGTATCGAGCGACCTGAACGACAGGCGCGCCGCTAGGAGCATGGTCGTCGCGAGCAGCGCGTTGATGTAAACCAGGCTATGTGATTGGGCCAGCGCCGGGACCCGCCACTCCCCGTACACCAGCAGCAACACCGACGCCACCCCCACCGCGCCGAGAACGCGGTACGCATCGAAGAGCCCGGCGTACTCCCACGCTCCCCGGTACGCCCCAAACACACCCAGCGCGACGATCGTCGCCGCGATGGTGAGCCCGACGGTGGTCTCAAATGCCGCGACATATGCCCCCGGCAGCGCGCCGTCGAACCGCAACCGGTACGCACCGTAGTAGGCCAGCGCGACGAGCACCACATCGAGCAGGATCTCGGCCAACCGCCGCTTGTAGATGAGCGTCCGCACCAGCACGGTGCCCGCCTTCAGTCGCCGGACCTCGTCCGACGCCGTGATCTGAATCCGGCCGAGGTACGCGGCTAACAGACTCATCGCAACGAGGAAGATCGTGCCGACGATGAGTCCAAGGCCGTGATCCAGCCAGGTGAGCACCAGCGCGACCAGCCCGCCCGCAGCGGCGAACCCGCCCAACAACACCGCCACCTGACCCTCCGTCAGACCCAGGGCGATCAGCCGATACGTGCTGTGGTCCAAACCACCGACCGAGATTGGCCGACCGGCCAGCACCCGCGTCATCGTCACGAGTGAGGTATCGAGCAGAGGGACCGCCACGATTGCGAGCGGCACGAACAGCACCGACACGAGACTCGCCGACGCCGCCTCGGGTGCCGACGCGACCAGGCCGGCCAGCACGGACCCGATAAACAGGCTTCCCGCGTCGCCAAGGAAGATCGACGCCCGGTGCACGTTGTAGCGCAGGAAGCCGAGCGCCGCTCCGGCGAGGGACCACGCCACCGCCGCGTGCCACCACGCCCCGCGCAGCGCGAACGTGAGGCCCAGGAAGAACGCTGCGATCGCGCCCACCCCCGCTGCCACGCCGTCGAGCCCATCGAGCAAGTTGAACGCATTGGTGAGTGCCACGAACCAGAACAGCGTCGCGACGACGTTCACCACGTAGGAGTCCGTGACAGACAGGACCGCTCCGGAGCTGAGCAGCACGACGCCCGCGACGAGCTGGAGCAGAAACTTGGCCTGGGGACGGAGATGGACGAGGTCGTCCACCAGGCCGGCGAGGAACATCAGCCCGGCGGAGAGCATCACGCCAACGGCCGGGCCGAAGATCGGCGCGCGCAGCCGGTCCACCCACACATCACCGATCAACCAGTTCGCCGTGACGATCCCCGCCGCTGTGGCGACAACCAGGGCCACACCGCCGAGCAGCGCGGTGCTCCGCTTACACCAGCGGGCCGGAGACGGATGCGAGATCGCGCCAACGCGCGTCGCCAACCTGCGGCACAGTGGTGTACTCACGACGGCCGCGACGATTGCTACGACCAGCGCCATTCCGATGCCGAGTAGCGTGCGAGTCTCCATTCGCTCCTAGCCCGGTCCCGCGTGATTCCTGTCACATTCAGAAACGACAAACGCCACAGCCCCAGGGCAAACGCGATAACGCGCCACCCTCAAGTCGCCATCAAGCGGCTCGCTGTCTTCCTCTCTATTGTGTAACGGACTGACCGCCGTACGATGCTCACCGTCGGTGGGAACGACGGGCTCCGGAAGGACATCGCTGGGCTTCGCACCCGCGCAGAGCGATCCTGCGACCGCACGCCGCTCATCGCCGTACCGACCTCGTCCCCGCGATTCCACTGCACATGCGCCGCCGTGTCTCCCAGGGCTCGAAACGGGCGACGCCCTGTTCAAGGGTGACAGGGCGCCAAATATATCCCGGGACCAATCGCCCGCTAGACTCACCGCACGTTAGAGATCGGTCTGCCGCACCCCGAAACCCCAGGCCCGGCGGCACATTCCAGAGGGCTTCCCCGTACAAGCCTGTGTACCTTTCCGCATGCCGATCTCTCTCACCCGCCGCCAATTCGTGCTCGGCGCCACCGGTCTGCTCGGCGCCGCCGCCCTCGGGGACGGCTTCCTCGTCGAGCCGACCGCCATCCAGGTCTCGCGCCACGACCTCGTCGTGCCCGGACTCGGGCCCGACCTCGAGAACCTGCGGATCGCCTGCATCTCGGATGTCCACCTGCACCACGGGGTACCGCGGGCGGCGGCGGCCGCGCTCCCGCGGCTCGCGGGCGAGCGCCCCCCCCCCGACGTCGTCGTCCTGATCGGCGACATTTGCAACCGGCGCTCGGACCTTGCCTCGCTCACCGCGTGGGCGCGCGACGCTCGCGGCACCCGCGCCACCTTCGCCACGCTGGGCAATTGGGAGCACGACGCGGGGATCGACCGGCTGACCGCCGAGCGTGCGTACAGCCAGGCGGGAGTCGAGCTACTCTATAACTCGAATGCGCGGGTCGGCGTCGGCCCCTCGGCGCTCACCATCGTCGGCATCGACGATCCGGTCGTCGGTGAGCCTGACGTCGCCGCGGCCGTCCGCGGGCTCGACGCGTCCGATCCCGCGCTGTGGGTGCTGCACGCCCCCGGCTACGTGGACGGCATTCCGCGCGATCGGTTCCCCCGCCCCGCCGCGATCCTCGCGGGTCACACGCACGGCGGCCAGGTGCGACTGCCGTTCTACACGCCCTACACGCCCTCGGGGAGCGGACGGTTCGTGGCCGGGTGGTATCGGGACACGATTGCGCCCTTATACGTGTCGCGGGGGATCGGGACTGTGCTGTTTGACGCGAGACTCTTTTGTCCGCCGGAGATAGCGATGTTTACGCTTCGGAGAGCTTGACGGGACATCTGAGTGAGAAAGGGAGCGGGGAGCGGGGAGCGGTACCTTCCGGTGCATGGGAGGGTACCGCTCCCTGCTCCCAGCTCCCAGCTCCCCGTTTGATTTTGAGGGAGCAGACTTCGGCTCGCGGTACTAGTGTCTCGGAGGGTTCCCGCTCCCCGCCGCCTGCTCCCCCATATGTCAGCGCAGATGCGTCAGCGCATAGATCGATAGCGGGATCCCGAGCAGCACGGCCGCTAGGCGGAATCCCTCGAGGATGTCGGTGTTCTTGCGCTTCGGCACCACCAGCTCGTCGCCGGGGTGGATGCCCGCGACGTCGAGCGTCGTACCCTGCGCCATCAGCAGCCGCAACCGCTCCTTCTCGAGGATGGTCGCGTCGCCGCGCTGAATCTTGATGTCCGTCAGTTTCGCATTGGTCGTATAGCCGCCGGCCGCCGTGACGAGGTCGGCGAGCGGGGACTCGGGCAGCACGCTGTAATAGCCGGGCCGCGCCACCTCCCCCTGCACCGACAGGCGCATCAGCGCGCGCGCATGCACCTCGGGATCGCGCACCAGCCGGCTCACGTAGCGCGTCACCTGGTCCTCGAGCTCGCTGCGCAGGACGCCGCGCAGGGGGATCTCGCCGATCGAGGGCAGCACCAGCGCGGGCCCGAACTGGACCGCGAACGTGTCGGCGATGCCGAGATCGCTCGCGCTGCGGACCGGCGCGTTCGGAGTCGCGTACGCGTCGCCCACGCCCGTGGGCGCCCGCACCACCACGCGGTCGCCCGCCTGGAAATCACCCGCCTCGAGCCGGGCCCGGATTTGCGCGGCGAGCGGCCGCGCGCGGTTGCGATCGGCGCTGCGCGGCGACGGGGACGCGGCTAGGCTGTCCAGGACCTGGGCCAGCGCGTTGAGCTCGTCGCGGCGCGCCATGAGCCGGCGCGCGGCCGAGTCGGCCTGGGGAATGACGGACTGAGTCGCGCCGCTGGACGGCAGCGCGAGGACGACCAGGCCGAGGAGCGCGACCACGGACGATGTACGCATGATCATTCCACCGTGACACTCTTCGCCAGGTTGCGCGGACGGTCCACGTCGCAGCCGCGGAGCACCGCGATGTGATATGCGAGGAGCTGTAAGGGGATGATGGTGAGGACGGGCGAGAGCAACGGCACCGTGGCAGGGACGCGCAGCTGCTCCTCGACGAGCGCACTCAGGTCGCCGTTGCCTTCGCTCGTCACCGCGATGATGCGACCCCGGCGCGCGCGCACTTCCTGCATGTTGGAGCAGACCTTCCCATAGACGTGGTCCTTGGGCGCCACGAACAGCACGGGCATGTTCTCGTCGATCAGCGCGATGGGGCCGTGCTTCATCTCGGCGGCGGGGTAGCCCTCGGCGTGGATGTAGCTGATCTCCTTGAGCTTCAGGGCGCCCTCGAGCGCCACCGGGAAGTTGACGCCGCGGCCCAGGTACAGAAAGTTCGGCGCCGACGCGAATCGGCGCGCCAACGCCTTCACCTGCCGCTCGATCTCGAGCGTGCGGGTGATGAGCTGCGGCAGCTGGATCAGCCGGCACACCAGCTCGCGGCCTGCTTCCTCGTCGAGCCGGCCGCGCTCGCGGCCCAGGTACAGCCCGAGCAGCGCGAGCGCCACGATCTGAGAGGTGAATGCCTTCGTGGACGCGACGCCGATTTCGGGCCCCGCGTGCAGGTAAATGCCGCCCTGGCACTCGCGCGCGATGGTACTCCCCACCACGTTGACAATGCCCACCACCCGCGAGCCGACGCCCTTGGCCGCGCGCATCGCCTCGAGCGTGTCCGCCGTCTCGCCCGACTGCGAGATGGCGATCGTGAGGGTCCCGGGCTCCGCGAGGATGCGCCGGTAGCGGTACTCCGAGGCGTATTCGACCTGCACCGGCAGCCCGGCCAGCTCTTCGATCAGCTCGCGCCCCACGAGCCCCGAGTGCCACGACGTGCCGCACGCTACGATCACCACGCGGCGGATCGCGCGGCAGTCCTCGGATGTCAGGTTGAGCCCGTTCAGCCGGGCCGTGCCGCGCTCCCCGATGAGCCGGCCGCGCAGGGTCGCGCGCACGGTGTCGGCCTGCTCGCAGATCTCCTTGAGCATGAAATGCGGGTAGCCGCCCAGCTCGATCTGGGCCAGGTCCCACGCCACGTCGTCCACCTCGCGCAGCTGCACATGCGATTCGCGGTCCAGCACGTGATAGCCGTCGGGGGTGAGCACCGCGATGTCCCCGTCGTCCAGATACACCACCGAGCGGGTGTGCTCGAGCACCGCGGACGCATCCGAGGCGACGAACAGCTCGTCGTCCCCGATGCCGAGCAGCACGGGCGACCCCAGCCGCGCCACGACGATTTTTCCCGGCTCGGCCGCGGACATCACCGCCAGCCCGTACGTGCCTTCCACGTGCGTGAGCGCCGCGATCACGCGCGCCTCGAGCGTGTCGCCCGCGGCGTCCTCGATCAGGTGCGCCAGCGTCTCAGTATCGGTATCGGTCGCGAAGTCGTGACCCTGGGCTTCGAGCGCCGCGCGCAGCGCGTCGGCGTTCTCGATGATGCCGTTGTGGACGAGCGCGATGATGCCATCGCAGTCGCTGTGTGGATGAGCGTTGCGGGTGGTCGGGGCGCCGTGCGTGGCCCAGCGCGTGTGCGCGATGCCGGTCGTCCCGGCGATCGGCGCGCCATCGAGCTGCGTGCGGAGGGCCGCCACGCGGCCGGCGAGCTTCATCACCTGCACGCCCGTGCCGTTCTGAATTGCAACGCCTGCGGAGTCGTACCCGCGGTACTCGAGCCGGTGCAGGCCGTCGAGCAACAGGGGCCCGGCTTGCCGCGTCCCGACATAACCCACGATGCCGCACATGCAGCTAGGAGTCCTTTACAGTCGGGGGAGCCGGGCGGAGCAGCTCTTCGCCACCCGCCAGGCCGCACCGGTTGAGTTGGGCGAGCTTCGCCATGAGCCGCACGGTCAGGTCCTCGGTCGCGAGCACGGTGCCACAGCGGGCGCATAGCACGCCAGCCACCACCCCCACGCGCACGCCGCCGTCGTAGGGCGGCCGCGCGCCGGGCACCGTTTGGTCACAGCGTCGGCAGAGCATCGCGTGTCAGGGCGTTTCAAGTTTGGGGCCGCGGCGTCCGGGCGGGCGCGGGAGGCTCGTAAGTACCAATCGCCGCAGGTCCGTTACAGCTTGTTGGCGGAACACCGCGACGCGCGGCAGCGACGTTCCGATCGCCTGCCTCAAGCACGGCGCTTCCAACGAGTTGGCCGGAGCCCCGCCGGTGCACGAGTCCTGCACACGAGTGCACGCGGCGGTGGATCGACGTGTGGGCACCACGCCCGACTTCGCAAATCCCCGACGTTAGAGAATCAGAGGTCCGCATGACGGATGCAGCGGCTGCCTCCCGCGCCCCGTTGGTGTTGTTGGCGAACGCGCAGGAGTGGGTCTCGCGTTCGCTCGAGAGCGTACTGCGGCCCAACGGGTACACGGTCCTGAAGGCGTTCAGCGCACGGGACGCCCTGGAGCGGGCGCACCGCTCCCGCGCGGACGTGATCATCCTCGACAACGGCCTGCCGGACACCGACGTGCTGACGCTCACCCGCGCACTGCGCGTCGATCCCTTCATCACGCCGAGCACGCCGATCCTGATCACCTTCTCGGGCCCGCTCACCCGTACCGACATCCTGGACGCGCTGCGCGCCGGCGCCAACGGCATCTGGGGCGTGCCGCTCGACACCGAGGAGTTCCTGCTCCGGTTGGAAGGACATCTGCGTGCCAAGCTCGACGCCGATCAGGCGCGCTCGGAGGGCCTCACCGACGCCCGCACCGGGCTGTACAACGCCAGGGGCCTCGAGCGCCGGGCCCGCGAGCTGGCCGCCCACATGGACCGGGAGGAGGGCTCGCTCGCGTGTGTGGCGCTCGCCGCGGATGGCGAGGGTCCGGCCCTCACCGAGTCGCTGGCGCGGACCCTGCGCGCCACCGCGCGCAGCTCGGACGCCGTCGGTCGGCTCGGCCCGCGCGAGTTCGCGGTGCTGGCCCCCCACACCGATGCCGAGGGCGCGGTGCACCTGTTCCGGCGGCTGGTGGGCCCACTCCAGGAGCTCGGCGCCAGCACCGTGGGAAAACCCTCGGCCAACCAAAAAGCGATTCGACTGCGCGCGGGCTACGACGCGCGATCGGGCTTCCACACGACCTTGCTCGATCCCGCGGTGCTGCTGGGACGGGCGCTCACGGCGCTGCGGGTAGCCGAGCAGCAGACGCACGCGGAGGGCGGGACGATCGTACCGTTTGTGAGCAGGCCGGTGGCTCAGTAAAGAAGGCGCCTCTTATCTCTCCGGCCCGCGCAGCACATGCACGTCCGCTGCCGCCGGCTCGTCGTGCACTTCGTAGCCCTCGAGATAATACGAGTAGTACCGGTAGGCCCCGCCCGGCCGCACGTCGTTGAGCACGGCTCCCAGCACGCGAACCGGCAGGTGGTGCAACGCACCCAGCTTCGTTTCCGTCAGCTCGCGATCGCTCACGCCGGTCCGCAGGACGAGCACGAGGCTGCCAGTCACGGTGGCGAGCGCAAGCCCGTCCGCGCCGGCGGCGAGCGGCGGGCTGTCCACGATGATCGCCTCGTAGCTCGCGCGCAGGGCATCGAGCAGGCGGGCCATGGCTACTGAGGACAGGAGCGCCGGCCCCGCGTGGCTGCGCAAGCCACAAGAGATGAAAGAGAGATTCTTATACCGCGTGGCCTGGACGGCCGCGTCCTGGGGCGCGGAGCCTTCGAGCAGCTCCGTGAGCCCGGGGCGCCGCGCGGCGGAGAGCGTGTGGTGCAGGCGGCCCCGCCGCACGTCGCCATCCACCAACAGTGTGCGGTAGCCCGCGTCGGCGAACGCGAGGGCCAGGTTCGAGGCCACGAACGACTTCCCGTCGCTCTTGCCCGGGCTCGTGACGGTCAGACGGACGGGGCCCGCCGTGCCGTGCCGGTGCACGACGTTCAGGCGGACGCCGCGCAGCGACTCGATGACCTGAGTGGCCGCCGCGTCGCGGTTGCCGTTGCGCCAGTCCACGTGCGGCACCGCGCCGAGGATCGACAGCCCCATCGCGCGCGTGACGTGCTCGGGATAGTGCACCTTGCGATCGGTACGATCCAGCAGCACCGCGCCGGCGACCCCCACGCCCAGACCGCCCCAGAACGCGAGGAAGATCAGAATTGCTCGCATGTGACCCACGGGCACCTGCGGCTCGACGGCGCGGTCCAACAGCCGGACGTCCGCGATAGCCGAGATCTCCGCGAGACGCGCCTCCTCGTAGCGCGCCTGCAGATTAGTGACGGTCTGCTCCGCCAGCGTCACCCCGCGCTGCAGCCGCGACTCCTCCACGGCGAGCGGCGGGATTTTCTGGATGCTCGAGGACGCGGCGTCCACGCGCTGCACCAGCTCGCTCTCGCGCACGCGGAGCTCCGCCACGAGCGACGCCGCGAGGGCGGGCACCGTGCGGTGCGCCAGCTCGTCCACCTCGGACGCGAGGCGGCGCACCGGCGGGTTCGCGTCGGTGTAATGAGCCCGCAGCGCGCGCAGCTCAGCCTGCTTGGAGGTGAGATCGCGCAGCCCCTGCACCAGCTCCGTCGACCGCTGCACCGATCCGACCATGGACAGGGCGTCCACTGGCACCTCGACGGTGGGGTCGGTGGAGGGGGCCAGCAGGCGCTCGATGGCGGTGCGATCCCGGCGGACCTCGTCGAGGTTCACTTTGAGATCCACCAGCCCCGCGAACATCGGGTCGCGCGGATATTGGCTCGATTCGGTGACCGATCCTGCGCCCGCCGCGACCGTCGTGACCGCCCCCACGCGGAACGACTTCAGGCTCGCCTCCGCCTGACGCAGGTTGGCCTGCGCTTGCGCCAGCTGGTCTCCCAGGATGCGTGTGAGCTCGGTCAGGTTGTCCCGCTTCAGCCCCGCTGCCACGGCCACGAACCGCTCTGCCACGGCGTTGACCGTTGCCGCGATCTGTGCCGGGTCGTGCCCGCCTAGCTCCATCCGCAGGAAGTTACCGTCCAAATCCGCCGCGACCTTGAGGTTACGTGCCAGGCCCAGGGCCGCCTCGTACGGCGGGTCGAGCGTGAAATCGACCTCACGCGGGCCCGCCAGGACGGCGCGCGGCGGCACCCAGGCCAGCCCCATATCGGGGCCCACCGAATCGCCGGCGACGCCGGTCTGCACGGGGGTCTTGGATCGGGCGTTGTACAGCGTGAAGTGCGGCGCATCGCCTGTGTCCTCCACCACCAGACGATACTTGCCCGGCGCGACGTGGTCTTTGATGCGGAGCGTCGCAAGGATGTCGGAGTCGCCCGGCACCTTGGCGTGCAGGTAGAGCCGTTGGCTCCGCACGACATCGTCCAGCACGGCGTAGGACTGCAGCAAGTCCATCCAGCCGGTGGAGATCGGCAGCTGGGCCTGCCAGATGGGGCCGGCCTCGCGCGGCTGGCGGGCCGGCACCTGGATCCAGAGCGTAGCCTGCGCCGCGTAAGTAGGCCGCAGGAACATCGTTCCCACGACGCCCAACGCGGTCGCCCCCACGGTCACGCCGAGCACGAGCCACTTGAAGCGGCGTATGGCGGCGACGTAGCGCCACCAATCCGGTGGCGGATTGGGGTCTTCGAACGGCCCCGCGACTGTGGGCGCCGTGGATCTGAAACGGGCGATGGATTCGCCGGGCATCATCCATTTCGCGCATTGCAAGCTCGATACCGTCACCGGCCCGCAGGCCCCCTATGTCAAGTCATTCCTGGGTGACGGGATAGCGGCTCCGTACCGCCCGCCGCCGCGGCGCCTCCGGCGGTGTGTAAGGGGCGTGCGACAAAACTGGTGCCCGATTGGAAGCAACCAGGACGGTGCGGCGGGCAACAGCGGCGCGGCCGTGCGTGGCGTCGGCGCGATACCCACCAAGCGCCCTCACGCGTCGCCGCAACGTATGCTATCTTTGCGCGATCTGTTCGCGCGTCGTTGTCGGGAACGACGGTCCCGAGCCGTACGGCTCGTGGCATGGCAGAGTGCGCCCGCACCCGGCGGTCGGCAGGAGTGCTCGATGTCCAAAATGACGGACCCGTCCATGACGACGCCGCGATCCGGATCGCCCGCCGTTGGACGGAGCGTGTCGCAGCTTCTCCCGGTCGAGCCGGCCACCAAGCCCAGCATCCACATCCTCGTCGCCGACGATGAGCGCACCTTGCGCGAGAGCTGCGCGAGCGTGCTCGGCGTCGAGGGCTATAACGTCACGGTCACGGGCAAGGGCGACGAGGCGCTCGACATCCTGCAGCGCCGTTCGTTCGACATCGTCCTGCTCGACCTCTATATGACGCCGGTGCCGGGCATCGAGCTGCTTGCGGCCGCGCTCAACACCAATCCGGATACGATCGCGATCGTCATCACCGGGAAGCCGAGCGTCGAGACGAGCCTCGAGGTGCTGCGCGCGGGCGCATGGGACTACCTGCCCAAGCCGTTCACCGGGAGCCAGCTGCAGATTCTGGTGGGCCGCGCGGCGCACGCCGTGTCGGTGGCGCGCGAAAGCCGGGCGCAGCGCGAGCAACGCGGCACCGCGGGCCCCACCGAGCTGGACGATCGCGTCACCGTCCTCGGCACCGCGGCCAAGTACCGCGACACGATCGCGCTCGCGCGCAAGGTGGCGGCGACCGACGCGTCGGTGTTCATCACCGGCGAGAGCGGCAGCGGCAAGGAGCTGATCGCGCAGTTCATCCACTACAACAGCCGGCGCTCGAGCCGGCCGCTGGTGGCCGTGAACTGCGCCGCGCTGCCGGAAATGCTGCTCGAGTCCGAGATGTTCGGGCACTGCAAGGGCGCGTTCACCGGCGCGGTGCGCGACAAGCCGGGCCTGCTCGAGACCGCCAACGGCGGCACGATGTTTCTGGACGAGCTCATCGAGATGTCGAAGCCGATCCAGGCGAAGCTGCTGCGTGTGATTCAGGACGGCGTGGTGCGGCGCGTCGGCAGCGAGACCACGGACGCGGTCGTGAACGTGCGCTTCATTGCGGCCACGAACCGCGATCCCGAGGAGGCGGTGGCGTCCGGGGCGCTGCGCGAAGACCTGTACTACCGGCTCCGCGTGGTACCGATTCCGGTGCCGCCGCTGCGTGAGCGTGTGGACGACATCCCGCTCCTCGCCGAGCATTTCCTCGCGTACTACTGGAGTCGGCATCGCGACGGCCCGCAGCCCAAGCTGTCGAAGGCGGCGATCTGGGCGCTGCGCGCGCATTCCTGGCCGGGCAACGTCCGCGAGCTGCAGAACGTGATCGAGCACGCGGTGGTGCTGCTCGAGCCCGGTGCCGACGTGCAGCCCGAGCACATCCCCTTCATCAGCGACCACGGGACCGACCCCGAGCTGGGCGCGCTGGCGGAGGAGGTGGACCCGAATGAGAGCTACTACGAGGCGCGTGATCGGCTGCTCGCGAAATTCGACCGCCGCTACCTGACCCGTGTGGTGCTGCGGGCGGGCGGGAACCTGTCCAAGGCGGCGCGCATGGCCAAGGTGGATCGGACCACCTTCTACCGGCTGATGGAGCGTCACGGATTGCAGCGAAACCTGTTGAACGGCTCCGAGGACGAGTGAGAAACAGCCCCGGCCGCGGCGACAGGGTCGAGGGGGAGAACGGGACACCGCCTGCGTCGCCGGGCATCCCGTTCCGCGACTCCGACGCTCCGCTGGCGGGCGTGTCGTCGGCGATCATCACGTCCGCCACGCGTCGCGTAGCACGGCGCTGGAGCGACGAAGCCACCGCCGCGGGAGCCCCTCCCAGTGGTCGCGACCACGACGTCGTGGCCGGACTGCTCGCCGCGCTGGCGCTCGCCCTGGATCAGCGCCGGCCCGGCTACGTCACCCAGCTGCTCCCCCGGCCCGCCGCCGCGCTCGGTCACCAGCTGGTGGAAATGCTCCAGACCGAGTTGCTGCGCGCCTGGTCCGAGTCATCCGTCCCCGCCCAGCCGGCCGCGATCCTGGGAACACTGAACGCGCTCGAGCAGGTGCGGCAGGCCATCGACCGCAACGAGGCGCACCAGTTCGAGTCGCATCTCAACGGCGTGCAGGGCCTCGAGCTGCTGGTGGAGGTGATTCACGACCTGCGCTCGCCGCTCACGTCGATACTCTTTCTCGCCGAGACGCTGCAGCGCGGCCAGAGCGGCGACGTCAACCCGGTGCAGCACCGCCAGCTGGGGTTGATCTACAGCGCTGCGCTCGGCCTCTCGTCCGTGGTGAGCGACGCCGTCGAGCTGGCCCGCGGCGGCGAGGAGCTGGCGGACCGCGAGGTCACCCCGTTCTCGATCGCCGAGCTGTTCGAGTCGATCCAGGGCATTGTCCGGCCGCTCGCCGAGGAGAAAGGCCTCGCGCTCAGGTTTCGTGGGCCCGAAGTGGACCGCCGGCTCGGTCATCCGGTCGCCCTTTCGCGGGTGCTGCTCAACCTCACCACCAACTCGATCAAGTTCACCGAGCAGGGCTTCGTCGAGATCGCGGGCGAGGATCGGCCGGGCGGTCGCGCGGTATTTTCCGTGCAGGACACCGGGCCGGGCGTCAACCCCGAAGCGTTGTCGAGCCTGTTCCAACCGTTCCGCCGGGCCCCGGGGCGCGGCGGGTACTGCTTCTCGGGCACCGGCCTCGGACTCGCCATCTGCCGCAAGCTGGTGGAGGCGCAGGGCTCCACGCTCCGGCTCGAGACGCGACCCGGGTGGGGAACCCGCTTCTTCTTCGAGCTCGAGCTGCCCGCGCACGCACCCGCGCTCGCGCCCGCTCCCGCCCCTTCGCCCGCCACCGCGCGAGTCCATTGACGGGCCGCGCGCCCCGCACGGGGTGTCGCGCGCTTGTCGCACTTCGCCAGCGGAGTTGTAACGGGATCGTATCAAGCCTGCCGCATTGCGCACGCCACGCGCGCCCGTAACCCGTTGCCGTACATGACACCTGCATCGGTGTGACCGGGTGCACGAGACGTGCTTGATGCGCTTGTATGCCCTTACGCCTGCCATCGCGACCAGTGCTGTACCGTCGTACGCTCATCTTCCTGGTCCACGTCGCGCTCATCCCGCTCGCCTACCTGGCGGCGTTCGGGTTGCGCTTCGACTTCCGGATCCCCCCCGTGGAATTCGCCCACTTCCAGACCACCGTATGGTGGCTCCTGGGCATTCGGCTGGTCGTGTTCCAGGCGTTCGGCCTGCACCGCGGCT
>Ga0209378_1000478_pt1 | contig 29771 bp, 22 predicted proteins | sample GraSoiAngelo_156_FD_186170 | JGI IMG/M metagenome (GOLD analysis project Ga0209378, IMG submission 186170) | Grasslands soil microbial communities from the Angelo Coastal Reserve, California, USA - 14_1009_13_40cm (SPAdes) (version 2) | ecosystem: Environmental > Terrestrial > Soil > Grasslands ...
GTACCGAACGACCTTCGGGGACCACAACGTGTCCACTGGGACTGCGCGCGTGCGTCGCGCGCGATTCCGGCAGCCACTTCCACGCGAAGAACACGTTGATCAATACCATCACCGCCGCGACGAGTCCTGGCGTCTGCCGTCCAAAATTGTACGCCGCGGAACCGATGAAAGGACCGATCACCACACCGGCGCTGGTCGCTGCCGACAGCCATCCCAGCGCCTTGGCCCGTTCCCTCGGCTCCATCGTGTCGGCGACGTAGGCCTGGGCGACGCCGGTCGTGCCGCCGCCGAGCCCCTGCACGATGCGCGAAGCGAACAGCATCCATAGCGTGTTGGCAAAACCGAAGATGACATAGGCGAATGCCGATGCGCCAAGACCGATCAGCATGGCGGGCCGTCGACCATAACGGTCGGAGAACTTGCCCCAGACCGGCGAGGAGATGAGCTGCGCGACGGCGAACGAGGCGATGAGCGGTCCCACCAGCCACTCCGGCGCCTTGAGATCGAGCGCGTAGAACGGCATCAGCGGCGCGACCAACATCAAGCCCATCATGTCGACGAAGCAGACCGCCATCAGCACCCAGAGCCGCTTCATCGTCTCGCTCCCACGCCCAGCACAACGGCGCTCACCAGCATCAGCACCACTCCGAACGCCGCAGCCACGCCGGTCTCGGCAAGCCGAAGGCTTGACAGGATTTCGATGGACACCGGCCGTGTCTCATACGTGTAGAGCACGATCGACGCCACGATGTCTCCGAGCGCGGCGACGAACGCGAGACTGGCGCCGGCCGCCAGGCCGGGTCTGAGCTGCGGCAGCGTCACGCGCGCGAGCGTACGCCAGCGCCCCGCGCCGAGACTCGCCGCGGCTTCCTCGAGTGTAGGATCGAGCTGGCGATACGCGGCGAGAATGCCCCGCCCCGTTAGCGGCAGCGCGCGCACGAGATAGGCGAGCGGAAGAATGACAGCGGTCCCCACCAGCACGAATCGCAGCTGCAGCGGCGCGTGCACGCTGAATGTCGTGGCGAGCGCGATCGCGAATACGGTCCCCGGCAGGGCCCACGGCAGCGCCAGCAAGGCCTCGATGGCGCGACGCAACGCGACGCGACGCCGCACCACCAGCCAGCCTCCCGCGAGGGCGAGTGCCACCGCCACCGCCGTGCTCGCGGCCGCCATCCACAGCGAGTTCCACATGGGACGCAGCCGCTCGGCCTCCGAAAAGAGGCGGCGGTAGTTCTCGAGATTGATCACGGGCGGAAGAATTTCCGTCGTCCACGCGCCGTACGGCACGAGTGAGACCAGGCCGAGCGTCAGGTGCGGCAGCAGCAGCAGGACCGCGAGGCCCCATCCAGCGATCGCCGCCAGCCAGCGGAGGCTCGTCCGGCGGATGGGCCGCGGCCGGGGCGCGATGCCCTTCCCCAGCGCGACGAGGATGTCATCCCCCTCCGTGCGCCGCAGGATCACCAGGCCGGCTACGGCGACTAGCGCGAGCGCCACCGTTTCGACCATGGCGAGCGGCAGATCGCCGTTCAACTTCGTCGCCACAATCTGCGTCGTCATGACGCGAAATCCACCGCCGAAGATGTAGGGCGCACTGAACGAGCCGAGCGCGGTCATGAACGTCAGCATCGCGGCCCCGACGAGCGAGGGACGGAGCAGCGGTACGATCACGCGCCACAACGTCGCGCGCCGATCGGCGCCCAGCGCCTGCGCGGCTTCCAGCATCGAGACGTCGAGCTTGGCGAGTCCCGCACGCGTGAAGAGATAGAAGTAGACGTACATGGAGTAGGCGTGCACGAGCAGAATGGCCACGGCGCCCTGCAACCGCCACGGCGCATTCTGGAGATGGAGTACGGACTGGATCGCGCGGGCAATGAATCCCGACTCACCGTACAAAAAGAGAAACGCGATCACGCCGACGAGCGGCGGCAGCACCACCGGCAACGCGATCAGTGCACCGAGCGTCTTGCGGCCCGGGAAATCGAACCACTCGAACAAAAACGCGAGGGGTACGCCGATGGCCGCCGCCAGGATGACGCTCACCAGCGAGATCCACACGCTGGCCCACAGCGCGGCCCACTCACCGGGCCGCGTGAAGAAGGCGGTCAGGGCCGTGGGGTGAGCAGCGTCGACGCCGACGGTGAGAATCGGATAGATCACGAGCCAGCCGAGCAGCAGCGTCAACGCGGCCGCCGCGATGTCGGATCTCCGCAGGCGGCGCGTCACAAGGCGATCACGCGCGTCGCTTCGACATAGACGCGCGCCCCCACCTTCGCGGCGTCCGGCTCGGCCAGCACCTCGAAGCGTTCATGGTCGTCCGCTTCTACCAGAAAAAACGCCGCGGCGCCGATGTAGCGCCGCTCGCGCACGATGCCTGGAAGACCGGCCTGGGCAAATCGCAGCCGCTCCGGTCGCACCACCAGAACGCCCTCGCCGTTCGCCCCGAGCGCCCGCGCCGACTTCCCGCGAAAGACGTTGGCGCGACCCACGAACGTCGCGACAAAGAGGTTGGTGGGGTGCTCATACAGCTCGTCGGGCACACCAACTTGTTCCAGCCGCCCCTGATTGAGGACCGCGATGCGGTCGCCCAGGTCGAACGCCTCTTCTTGCTCGTGCGTCACGAACACCGTGGTGATCCCCACGCGCTTGATGACTTCCCGCAGCTCGTGGCGCGTGCGCTCGCGCAACGCGGGATCGAGGTTCGATAGCGGCTCGTCGAGCAGCAGCACGCGCGGCTCGGGCGCGAGCGCGCGTGCCAGCGCCACGCGCTGCTGCTGGCCGCCGGACAGCTCGTGTACTTTGCGCCGCTCGAATCCCGCGAGATCGACGAGCCCCAACGCCGCTGCGATCTTGGCGTCGCGGTCCGGCGAGTTGTCGAGACCGAAGCCGACGTTCTCTCCCACGTCAAGATGCGGAAACAATGCGTAGTGCTGAAACACCATGCCGAAGCGGCGCCGCGCGGGCGGCAGCGATGTCGCGTCCTCATTCGCCACGGCGATGCGGCCGCCGTCGGCAGTCTCGAAGCCGGCCAGCAGCCGCAGCATCGTCGTCTTGCCGCTTCCCGAAGGGCCCAGCAAGGCCAGAATCTCACCCCGGGCGATGTCGAGCGAGATCGGACCGACGGTCACATCGTGGTCCCAGCGTTTCTCGATCGCGTGAACCTGGAGGAAACCGGTCAATGGCCTCCTCCGGTGCCGCGCACGTGCTGGTCCCACCAGCGCATCCACTCAGCGCTGTGGTCGGCCAGACGATTCCAATCGATGTCGGCCACAACCATGCGGCGACGCACGTCCCGCACCCAGTCGGGCAGCGAGTCGGCAAGGAGGTCGAGTCGAGCGGGAAGACGGTACACCTCACGCGCCGCCGCCAGCTGCATCTCGACGCTGCCGACGAAATCCACATAGGCCCGGGCCGCCGCGAGATGCTTCGCGCCGCGCACCACGGCGATCCCATCTTCGATGGCGACCGTGCCGCTCTTGGGAAAGACATAGCCGATCGGCATGCCGCGCCGGCGGCTGATCAAGACGTCCGGCAGATCCCAGATGGTGACCAACCCCTCCTGACGGGCGATCTTCTCGCTTACAAGTGCCGGGTTTTGCTCATAGACTTTCGTCTGTCCGTCGAGCCGGCGCAGCCACGCGAACCCCGCGGCGGTGTCGCCGGATTGCTTCATCCCGCGCAGGATGAGGAAGCCGAATACCGCGCGCATCGTGCCGCTCGCGAGCGGGTCGCGGATGATCAGTTTCCCTTTCCATTTAGGATCGAGGAGGTCATCCCAATCCTGCGGCGCCTCCGCGGGTGTTACGACCTTCTCGGCGTACAGAAAGACTGCGGGCGTCTCGTAGGCGGCAAAGTAGCAATCGCCGGCGCCGCGCCCGCGCGCGGGCATAGCGCCCGCCCACGCCGGGCGCCAGCAATCGAGCAGCGAGTCGCCCGCGGCCTGCGCCAGAATCAATGAAGGTCCCCCGAACCAGACGTCCGCCTGCGGATTGGCGCGTTCCGAGCGGAGGCGATCGTAGACGTCCTGCGAGCCCATGTCGAGCCAACGCACGTCGATGTCAGGATGCAGCGCCTCGAAGCGGTGCTCGAACAGCGAGAGCAAGTCCCGGCCGTGGGGGCTGTAGACGACCAACGGAGTACGGTGATCCCGCGAGCATGCGGTGAGGAGGAGCAGCAACGAGAATGCGAAATGCGAAATGTGGAATGCGGAATGAGCGTGACGGCGTCGATTCCGCATTCCGAATTTCGCATTTCGCATTGTCCTACGGGACATTGCGCCGCTTGAGTCCCAGCAGATTCATGAACAGCCGATACGCACCGGGCACTCCCGCGGGCAGCTGCCGGAAAAAGCTCAACCCCGTGTAGACGTACGTCCCGTGTCCGAGCGGCGCGATCAGCAGGCCGCCTTTCAGCTCGGCGGGCGGAGTCGGCGGACCGGGATCGTGCATCTCGAGCACCGGCACATAGGTCGTGTCCCAGCTGTGCGCGAAGTACAGGCCGCGCTCCTGAATCCAGCCACGCCAGTCTGCGGCGCCGATCTCATTCGGAGAATGAAAGACGGGATGGACCGGGTCGAGCTCGGTGACCGGCGCGTTCTCGTCCGTCACCCGGTCATGCGGGCGGGCGATGCTCAGCGGAAACGGCGCGAATCCGCCATCGACGAACGGATACTGCTGGTACTGGACGATCAGGAGACCGCCGTTCTTGGCGTAGTCGAGCAGCCGCCCATTGTTGGCGACGAGCGCGGGCTCGGTTTCGTAGGCGCGGCTGCCAATCACGATGGCGTCGTAGCGCGACAGATCGCCGCGCGCGAGTGAATCGGCGCTGATCAGCTCGAGCGGCACACCGACGGCCAGGAGCGCTTCGGGCACGCGATCGGCGGCGCCGCGCACGTAGCCGACGTGCGATAACGCGGGCAACGCGACACGCGCCACGCGGATCTGCGCGACCGAGGGTCGAGTCAGCGCGCGGGGCCGGATGTGCGGGTAGTCGATGATCTCCAGCCACCCCGCTCCCGCTCGCACATCGTACGTACCCGCTTTGAGGCTATCCCCCGTCGGCGGCGCGACCGTCACCGGAATACTCTTTGTCTCGTCCTCGTGCGCGAACGCCAGGCTTTCGGCGGGTATCGGCGGCCAGCCGGCCGGTGGCGTGACGGCGGTGCGGACCGACGCTGACCCACGCGCGCGATTGGTCACGGTGACCGTAACGTGCCGCGGCTCATGCGAGCCGCCGTCGATCGGCCACAGCAGCTCGTCCGGTGCGATGGCGACTTCGACATCGCGAGTGACGAAGAGCGGACGCCGGATCTCGCCGAGCGCTTGGTCGCGGTAGCGGTACACGACCTCGCGAGTGATGGTCACCGGCTCGCCGCCGATGAGCAAGCGCACTCGCGTCGTGACCGGCGGCGGCTCGAACGGGAGACCGCGCACGTCCGGGGCGGCCGTCGACCAGTCGTACAGACCACCGTGATTCGTGAGCGGTCGCCGCAGGAAGTACGGCTCCGTGCGCTCGGCATCCTTCGCCACGGTCAGGACGAAGCGACGGGTCAGCAAAGTACCTGGGGTCACGCTTGGAGTCCCCAGCTCCAAGCGCTCCAAACTCCAGCCGGAGGGTGCCGCGACGGCAACGCTGTCCACCCGCACGGCGCTGTCGCCGGCGTTCCACACCGTGACCTCGATTTGCAATCGCTCGCCCGGGATGACGATCCCATCATCGGCGGTCCCATCGATCGTCACACCGGCGGCGATTGTGATCGCGCGCTCGAGCAATCCGCGCTGCACCGAGTCGGCCGCGCCGACCAGTCGCAGGGCCCGGATCAGATACGGAAGGGTGGCGGCAGGGCGCCAGGGTGTAAGCGCCGTACGGGCCGAATCGATGAGCGCGGCGTACCCCGAGACATGAATCGTCGTGTCGACGCCCGTAAAGACTGAGCCGTCGGCGCCCGAGGTCTTCGACGCGATGAGGGCGACGCCCGATGTGGCGGGACCGGCGCGTTGCAATTGCCCCATGTCCTGGGAGCGATGGCGGCTGCGGCTCGCCATGGCGATCTGGAAATACGATTGCCCGACGATCGGATCGAGCGTGCCGACGGGCAGGGTCAGCGTCGTGGCCGTCGGATCGCCGCGGGTCGAGCGGTAGAACTTCTGCGGACCTCCGGCCGAATCGCGCAGCACATCGAACGCCTGGCGCGCGAGTATCGCGGACACTTGATGATGGCCATGTCCATCGGCCGGCGTGCCGGAGAACACGGCAATGATCACCTGCGGCCGGAACCGCCGGATCACGTCGAGCACGTCCTTGAGGATCGAGTCGCGCGGCCAGAAGCGGAACGTCTCTTCGACCGACTTCGAGAAGCCGAAATCGTAGGCACGCGTAAAAAACTGGCGCGCGCCGTCGAGCTCACGGGCCGCGAGCAGCTCTTCGGTGCGGATGATGCCGAGCTCGGCGCCGAGCTCGGGACCGATGAGATTCTGGCCGCCTTCCCCGCGCGTCAGCGAGAGATAGGCGGCCTGCGCGCCCATCCCGCGCGACAGCAACACCAGGAGCTGGGTGTCCTCGTCGTCGGGGTGCGCGCCGATCATCAGCACGCGCTTGTTGCTGCCGAGCTGCCGCAACGTGCTCGCCAGCGCAGCGACGCCGCCCGTGCCTGCCGGGGACAACTGTCCCTGGGAAGCACGGGCGGCGCCGAAGCTCAGCAAGAGCCCGAGGAGCCCGCCGACAAACAGTTTCACTATTGGGAAAGGTACACGGCGCCACTCTTCATAACGAACTTCACGCGTTGCAGTTCCGTGATATCGCGCGTGGGATCGCCCGCTACGGCGATGATGTCAGCATACAGTCCGGGTGCGATCCAGCCGAAGTTTTGCTCCTGGCCGAGTAACGCCGCGGCAACCGAGGTTCCCGATTGAATCGCCTGCATCGGGGTCATCCCGTACTGCACGTAGTACTCGAATTCCTTCGCTTGATTGATCTCGGTCCATGGAAAGCCGCCGACATCGGTACCCATGGCGATCTTTACGCCCTTCTTCAGCGCGCGACCGAACGCCTTCCGCTCGAGATTTACAAGCGCCACCCACACGCCCCCGCGCGCGACCACATGCGCCCCGACCGTGACCGTCGGCACCCAATACACGTTGTTGCGCACCATGACGTCCATGAGCGAGTCCGTGAGGCCGTCGCCGTGCTCGATGGAGTTGACGCCGGCCCGGAGCGCCGCGCCAATGCCGTCGGAGCCGATCGCGTGCGCCGCCGCGAAGCGGCCCAGGCGGTGCGTCTCGTCCACGATCGCTTTGGCTTCGGCGTCGGTGAAGTTGACCCAGCTGTGCAGGACACTGTCGGGCGTGAAGTAATACCGGCGGTCGCTGTAGTACTTGATCCAGTCGGCGCCGTGCTGCACCTGCTGGCGTACCGCCAGGCGCGCGTTGTCCACGCCATCCACCGGCTGGACGCCGTGCGGCAGCTCGAGCTCCCAATTGGTCGTCGTGATCGGATACATCCCCGTCGGCGCCATCGCGCGGGTCGATGCGAAGACGCGCGGCCCCGGAATCTCGCCGCGATCGACCGCGAGCTTCACGTCCACGTCGGCGTACATCGCCCCCTCAGTTTCGAGATCGCGGATCGCCGTGAAGCCGTGCTCCAGCGCAATCCGGGCATTGCGGGCCGCGAGAATGGCGCGGTAGGGCGTGGACTCCTTGAGCAGCTGGTCTTCGTAATCCTGCGACGTAACGTCGCCCTGCAGGAGCAGATGGGTATGGGCGTCGATGAGCCCGGGCAGTACGGTCATCTGGCTGAGATCGATCACCCGGGCATTCGGGGCCTGTCCCTGGATCTGGGCGAGCGAACCGACCGCCTTGATCCTTTCGCCTTCGATCAGGATTCCTACATTGGGCTGGACGCTGGGGGACCGGCCGTCCACCAGGCGCCCCGCCTTGATCAGCACCTGCGGAGCCTGGGCATTGGCAGCCGGCAGGACGACGAGACCAACGAACAACAGCATGAACCCGCGCATCGGGGAGCTCCGGTTCTGGAGAGGCGCGGCAAATCTATCATCTCGGCGACGGAGGCGTACATGGCGGTGCATATGACCTGCGAATGCGGCACGTCCTACGACCTCAAGGATGAGTTTGCCGGGAAGCTCGTGAAGTGTCCGCAATGCGGGCGGCCCGCGCGCGTCCCCAGCGTCGCCGTCGCGACGGCAGAAGGCGACGCCGCTTTCGACCGGGACATTTTTCTGCTGCGCCAGCAGATGTTGAAGATCTCCGAGAAATACGACGTCGGTGACGAGCAGGGCAACAAGATCATCTTCGTCGAGCGCCCCGCGCACGTGCTGCGGAATCTGGGCGCGATCCTCGTCGTCCTCGCCGGGCTCCTCCTCGGATTGCCGGCATTCGCGGCGCTCATCGACGCCATGCCGACCGGCAGCTTCCGGGCGATCGTTGGGATCGTCGGCATGGTCACGATTCTCATCGGCTCGATCGTGCTGGGCGTGGTGATATCAGCGAAGCGGCATGTCACCTTCTATCGCGATCAATCCAAGCGCGAGAAGCTGCTCGACATCCTCCAGGACAAGAAATTCCAGCCGATCACCATGACGTATACGGTGCGCGACGCTCGCGGGCGTCCGCTCGCGAAGCTCGGGAAGAATTGGTTGTTCAACGCGATCCGCAAGCGGTGGTACGTGTGGGCACCGAACGGGACGCTGTTGTTCCTCGCGAAAGAAGATTCCATCATCCTGTCGCTGCTGCGGCGCTTCCTCGGTCCCCTGTTCGGCATCCTGCGCACCAACTTCATCTTCCTTCCCGCGGGAACCGAGGATGTCATTGGGGAATTCAAGCGCAAATTCACGATCCTCGACCGCTACGTGCTCGACATGACGCACGATCCGGAGCGGCTCATGGACCGCCGCATCGCCATCGCCCTCGGCGTCATGCTGGATACGGGAGAACGGCGGTGACCACGGGCCCGGCGGCGGGGAACGGCGGCGAGCACGAAGAGCCGATTCTCATCACGCCCGAGATGCTGGCGCCGCGCCGGAGAGGACCACCCAAACTCTCCGACGGCCGCGTGGACTTCGAGCGCGGCATGCGGCGCCTCCCGCCGCTCATCATTGCGCTGATCCTCGCCAACGTGGCGGTGTTCGTCTGGGAAGTCGCCGGCGGTGCGTTTCTCGACCCCAAAGTCGCGATTGAAACTGGTCACACCAATCCTCTGATGGCCGGTGCTCTGATCCGCGAGCGGGTCCTCGCGGGCGAGTGGTGGCGGATGATCACCGCGACGTTCCTGCACGGCAGCCCTGAACACCTCATCGGCAACATGATCGCGCTCTACATCGTCGGGATGGCCTGCGAGCACGCGTTTGGCGCGGCGAAGACGGCGGCGATCTATTTCGGGAGCGGCTTGGCCGGAACGGCGTTCAGCCTGGCGACCGGCCCGGGGCCGTCCGTGGGCGCCTCGGGCGCCATCTTCGGAGTCTTGATGGCAGTCGTTGTGATGCTCTATCGCAACCAGCGATACTTTTTCGTGCGGGACAAGCGGATCGGCTTCGTGCTCGCGGCCTGGGCGGCCTGGCAGCTGTTCACGGGCTTCATGAATCCATTCATCGACAACTTCGCGCACCTCGGCGGCATGACCGGCGGCGCGATCGCGGCCTTGTTGCTGACGCCCACACTGACGACGCGGGAAACAATGGTTCGGACCATTTAGGCGGTCAAAAAGAAACTGCGGCGGTCAAAAAGCACTGCGGCGGTCGGGACCATCGAGCGACCGCCGCAGTTGCCTCTTAGCGCGACGCCAACGGTTTGCCGTCCGCGTCAAGGAATCGGATCTCCCCAAAATTCAACTCGCGAATCCCGGCCTCGATCTTCGACCGGTCGCCCACGACGACCCAAACCAGGTGATCGGGACGAATCGTTTCCTGCGCCGCACCGGCGGCGTCGGGGATCGTCAGTGCCCGCACGCGCTGCGCGTACGTCTCATAGTAGTGATCGTCCAACCCGAATGTCACGAGCTGCTCGAGCGAGCCCTGCACGGCGTTCATCGTCTCCCAATTGCCGGGCAGCGTGAGCGTCAGGTTCGCCTGTGCCTTCGCGAGCTCGTCGGCATCGACGGGGCGAGGGCCGAGAATGCCCCGCAGCTCCCGATCGACCTCGATCATCGACTCCTTCGTCTTGTCGGTTTGCACCGGCGCATACGCGATGAACGGGCGCTGGCCGCGCGCATCCCAGATGAACGTGAAGGCGCCATACGACCAGTGCTTGCCTTCGCGCAGGTTCATGTTGATGCGCGACGTGAATTGCCCGCCGAGCAGCGAGGTCATTGCCTCGATGGCGTACTCACGCGGATTGGCTTTCGGTGCCGCCAGATCGGCGGCGAGAATCACCGACTGCTCCGCCCCGGGGCGGTCGAGGATGTAGACAAGCGGCCGCGCCTGATCGGCGACCGTGCTCACGTTCTTGTGCGGCACCTCGCCCGCCTGCCAGCGGCTGAACAGGCGCGTGAGCCGCGGCTGGATCTCCGCGAGCGATACATCGCCCACGATGACGAGCGTCGCATGATTGGGCTTGAACCAGGTGCGGTGAAATCGCACCAGATCGTCGCGGGTCATCTGCGTCACCGACTGCTCGGTGCCTGAGCCCGTCAGCGGGTTGCCGTACGCGTGATTGGCGCCGTACAGCAGCTGCGGGAAGACGCGCAGCGCCATCTGCACCGGCTGCACTTTCTCCCGCTGGATGCGCGCCAGGCGCTGGCGCTGCTGCCGCTGGAAGTCCGCCTGCGGGAACGCTGGATTGAGCACCACATCGGCGAAGATGTCGAGCGCGGGATCGAGCGTCTCCCTCAGCGTCGACAACGCGACGCGTGACACGTCGAGCTGCGAGCTCGTAGAGAGCTCCGCACCCAGCTGCGACAGCGTGTCGCTGATCTGCAGCGCCGTGCGCCGGGTCGTTCCTTCGTCCAGCATGTCGAGCGCGAGACTCGCCGTCCCGGGCGCCGCGAACTGGTCGGCGGCGAAGCCGGCGTCCAGGAGCAGCGTGAGCTGCACCTGCGGAATCGAGTGCCGCTCGGCGAGCACGATCTTGAGCCCGTTGGGGAGCGTCGCGCGCGCGATCGCCGGGAAGCGGGCGTCGGGCGGCGTCCCCGCGTCGGGCAGCTTGGTGCGGTCGGCGCCGCTCGCCGCGGTCTCGAACGTGGGATAGGGGCGCACCTCGAGCGCCCAATCGCCGTCGCTGAGCCAGCGCGCCGCTATCGATTTGAGATCGCCCGCCGTTGCCGCCGCGATGCGCCGTTCGGTCACCAGGTAATGATCGGCGCTGCCCGTGAAGACCTCGTTCCGGGCCAACACGTCGGACTTGCCGCCGAAGCCGCCGATTCGCTCGATGCCGCGGATGAAGCTCGCGCGCGACTGCGTCTTGACGCGACGCAGCTCACTGGCGGTTGGACCCGTTTGGATAAACCGCGCCAGCTCTTCGTCGATCGCCCGCTCCACGCGGGCTAGATCGCCGCCCGGCTTCGCGGTGGCGCGAATCACGAGCTGCCCGCCGATCTCGCGGAGATCGACGTACGCGACCACATCGGTGGCGATCTGCTCGTCATAGACGAGCCGCTTGTAGAGCCGCGACGTCTTCCCCGCCGCCAGCACGTCGGTCACGAGATCGAGATAGTCGCCGTCCGCCGAGCCGTACTCCGGGATGTTCCACTCTTTGTAGATCCGCGCCTGCGGCACGCGGTCCTGCATGATCTCCCGGTGGGACCCCGTCCGCCGCGCGATCCAGGTCGCTTGCTTGGCAATCGGCGGCGTCGCGGGAATGTCGCCGAAGAATTGCTCCGCTTTCTGGCGCGCCGTTTCGGGCGTGATGTCGCCGGCCAGCACCATCACGGCGTTGTTCGGGCCGTAGTAGGTGCGGAACCATTCCTTCACGTCGTTGACCGACGCGGCATTGAGGTCTTCCATCGACCCGATCACCGACCAGGAGTACGGATGCCCGGCGGGATACGTGCCCTCGGTCATCAGCAGGTTCACCTTGCCGTAGGGCTGATTCTCGCCCTGCCGCTTTTCGTTCTGCACGACGCCGCGCTGCTCGTTGAGCTTCAACGTGTCGATGGCGCCGAGCAGATGCCCCATGCGGTCCGATTCCATCCACAACGCCACATCGAGCGCGTTGGTCGGCACGTTCTCGAAATAGTTGGTCCGGTCGTTGTTGGTCGTGCCGTTCTGATCGGTCGCGCCGATGCGCTCGAACGGCTGGAAGTAATCGTCGTTGAAATGCTCACTGCCGTTGAACATCAGGTGCTCGAACAGATGCGCGAATCCCGTCCGGCCGGGCCGCTCGTTCTTCGAGCCCACGTGATACCAGATGTTCACGGCAACGATCGGCGCCTTGTGGTCCTCATGGACCAGCAGCGTCAAGCCGTTTTTCAGCACAAAGCGCTGATACGGGATCGTGATGGCCGCCGCCTCAGCGGCGCGCGCCGCGCGTTGGCGCTGCGGCTGCGGCCGCGCGGACCGCGGGGGCCGCGGGGGCCGCGACCGCGTCGCGGTCCGAGACGGGCGCTGGGCGGCTCCCGGTGTGGGCAACGCCGTGGCGAGCCCCAGTGCCAGGGTGATAAACGCTATGCGGGACATGGAAATCTCCTCATGAAGGCTGACGGCGGGCTGAACGGGCTGAAGATATTACATTTAAGCAGCATGGCTACTCTTGCCGAGCCCAAAAAACCGAAAGTCAGCGCCGACGAGGCGCGTGATGTCGCCGAGGCGGCACGCGAACAGGAATGGGCGGCGCCGAGTTTCGTGCGCGATCTGTTCCTCGGCAAGCTGCGGATGGACCTGATTCATCCCTACCCCGAACAAGATCCTGACGAAGTCGCCCGCGCCAAGCCGTTTCTCGACAAGCTCGAGCGGTTTCTGCGCGAAGCCGTGGACTCCGATCGCATCGATCGCGAAGGCGAGATTCCGGAGGACGTGATCGACGGCTTGCGGAAGCTGGGGGCGTTCGGCATCAAGATTCCGCGCGAATACGGCGGCCTCGGCCTGTCGCAGCTCTCGTACATGAAGGCGATCGAGCTGGTCTCGTCCGTCGACGGCTCGCTGACCGCACTCCTCTCCGCGCACCAATCGATTGGCGTCCCGCAGCCGCTCAAGATGTTCGGCAGCGAAGCGCAGAAGAAGAAATACTTCCCGCGTCTTGCCCAGGGCGCGATCTCCGCGTTCGCGCTCACCGAAGAGAGCGTCGGCTCCGATCCCGCGGCGATGGAAACCAACGCCATCCTCGATGACGATGTCTGGATCCTGAACGGCGAGAAGCTGTGGTGCACCAACGGCACGAAGGCCGAGCTGCTCGTCGTGATGGCGCGGACGCCGTCGAAGATGGTGAACGGCAAAGAGAAAAAGCAGATCACGGCGTTCATCATCGAGACCGACTGGCCCGGTGTGGAGGTTGTGCACCGCTGCCACTTCATGGGTCTCAAGGCACTCTACAACGGCGTCATTCGCTTTACGAACGTCCGCGTGCCCAAGGAGAACGTGCTCTGGGGTGAAGGCCGGGGACTCAAGCTGGCGCTGATCACGCTCAACACCGGCCGGCTCACCTTGCCCATCTCCTCCGTCGCGGCCGGCAAGCGCTGCCTCGAGATCGCGCGTCGCTGGGCGGCCGAGCGCGTGCAGTGGGGTCGGCCGATCGGCCAGCACGACGCGATCGCGCAGAAGCTCGGCTCGATGGCCGCCAACACGCTCGCCATGGAAGCCGTTGCCGAGCTGTGTGGTGCGATGGCGGAGCGCGGCGGCTACGACATCCGCCTCGAGGCGGCGATCGCCAAACTGTACAACTCCGAGGCCGGCTGGCGCATCATCGACGATACCGTGCAGATCCGCGGCGGCCGCGGCTACGAGACCGCCGACTCGCTGCGCGCGCGCGGCGAACCCCCGGTGCCGGTCGAGCGCATCATGCGCGACTTCCGCATCAACCTGATCTTCGAGGGCTCGTCGGAGATCATGCATCTGTTCATCGCGCGCGAAGCGGTGGACAAGCATCTCCAGATCGCCGGCGACGTCGTGATGCCGGGCAAGACGGCGGGCGAACGGTTGGCCGGCCTGGTCCGCTCCGCGGGCTTCTACGGCTGGTGGTATCCGTCCCGCTGGCTTGGCTGGAGCCTGTGGCCGCGCTATGCCGAGTTCGGCCAGCTCGCAAAGCATGTGCGCTTTGTCGAGCGCAGCTGCCGTCGTTTGGCGCGCAGCGTGTTCCATTCCATGATCCGGTTCGGGCCCAAGCTCGAGCTGCGCCAGTCGGTGCTGTTCCGGCTCGTGGATGTGGCCGCCGAGCTGTTCGCCATGGCGGCGACCTGCTCGAGAGCACAGCGGCTGTACGAGCGAGATCGAACGACCGGCGCGCGCGCCGTCAAGCTTGCGGGTTTGTTCTGCAAGCAAGCTCGACGTCGGGTACGTTCAAAGTTCAACGGGCTGCGGCGTAACGAAGACGTTCCGACCTATAAGTTCGCGCAGGAGATTCTGGCCGGCGAACACCGCTGGTTGGAAAGGGACATCGTAGAACTTCCGGAATGATGGAATGATGGAATGATGGAATGATGGAATGATGGAATGAAAGGCGGCTCAACGGTCGCCTTTTTTTGTGTACATGCACGATCAGAATGGTTATTCGCTTCACGTCGGTCGATGGAATTTATGGCATGATGCCATATCAACGTCTCAACGCGTGGAGGAGTTGCCATCAACTCGCGCTGACAACATATCGGACGACGCAGTCATTTCCAAAATGCGAACTCTACGGACTCACCTCGCAGATGCGCCGAGCGGCTTTTTCGGCGCCTGCCAACATTGCTGAGGGAAGCGCCAAGCGAGGCCCGAAGGAGTTCCGTCGGTTCCTTGATACCGCGCTTGGATCCCTCGCGGAGCTGTCTTACGCGATTCTCTTTGCGAAAGAGTTGGGGTACCTGTCAGAGTCGGACTGGAAGGAGTTGGACGGCTTGAGAAGCGTGGCTGGTAAATTGACGTGGGGCCTTTATCGCTTGATTTCCGAACGGAGCGGTTAGGAGGTCATTTCATTCCATCGTTCCATCATTCCAACATTCATGCTGCCTGGTGAGCGATCATGATGCTCTTCAACCGCTCCGGCGCATCAGCCCCCGCATCACCGTAGGGCGAAGGATGCCCTTCCTGCTCCATCACCACGCTTGGACAGACTAAGAGATACTGGCGGGCGCGAATCCGATCGGCGGCGGCTTGCGCGGCCACGGGCGTCGCGATGATCACCTCGCGCGCGCCGAACCCCTTGGCGGCCTTCGCGGCGGCCAGCACTTTCCAGGGATAGACGATTTGCCCGTCGACGATCACGGCCGTGCGCCCCTGCAGGCTCTTCACGGGACGCTGCGTCCGATACAGCACGAGATCCTGCTTCACGCGTGCTCGCGACTCGTCGATCGCGGCCTGCAGCTTCTCCAGGAGATTCATCCCGGGCTGGAAATCGGGATCCATCTCGGCCGGCGCCGATTCCGCCATCGCGCCAATGGGCGCGAGATTGGCGCCGAGCTTGATGAACGACGCCACGATCACGTCGAACTGGGCGGCCATCGCCTTCGCGGCATGAGCCGCGATCTCGACGCCTTCCGGCGTTATCCCCAGCAGAATACATGACTGATAGCCGCGGCTCGCGAGCTGCTGCCCGAGCAGCGCACCGGCACTCGAGCGCGTGGGATAGAGGCTGGGTCGGGGTTGAGCCACGGTCGACAAGATAAGAAAGCTATCGGGTATCGGCCATTGGCTATTGGGCGGACCCCATAGCCGATACCCGGTAGCCAATAGCCGGTTATCTTTTCGACTCCACAATTCCAGAGACGCGCCGTGGCGAAGGACACGCTCACCGTCGTCGATAACCGCACCGGCAAGAGCTACGAGCTCCCGATTCAGGACGGAACCGTCCGCGCCGCCGATCTGCGACAGATCAAGGCGTCCGACGACGATTTCGGACTGATGTCCTACGATCCGGCCTTCATGAATACGGCGGCGTGCCGCAGCGCGATCACCTTTATCGACGGCGACTCAGGGATCCTCCGCTATCGCGGCTACCCGATCGAGCAGCTCGCCGAAGCGAGCACGTTCCTCGAAACGTCCTATCTACTGCTCCACGGCGAGCTCCCCACGGCCGCGGAGCTGGACGCGTGGGTGTATCAGGTCACGCACCACACGATCATTCACGAGAACATCAAGAAATTCATCGACGGCTTCCACCACGACGCGCACCCGATGGGAATGTTCGTGAGTGCAGTGGCCGCGCTGTCGACGTTTTATCCGGAAGCAAAGCGTATCGCCGACGAGCAGTCGCGCGGCAATCAGATCGTGCGGCTGATCGCGAAGAGCCCGACCCTGGCGGCATTCGCGCACCGGCACTCGGTCGGCATGCCGTACGCGTACCCCGACAACGATTTGAGCTACACCGGCAATTTCTTGAACATGATGTTCAAGACGACGGAGGTGAAATACAGCCCGCATCCGGTGCTCGAGCGGGCCCTGGACGTCCTGTTCATCCTCCACGCAGACCATGAGCAGAACTGTTCGACGAGCGCGATGCGTGGCGTCGGCTCGTCACATCCCGATCCCTATTCCTGCATGGCGGCGGCCGCCGCGGCGCTGTACGGGCCGTTGCACGGCGGCGCGAACGAGGAAGTGCTGCGCATGCTGCGGGAGATCGGCTCGATCGACGCGATTCCCGCCTACATCCAGCGCGTCAAGAAAGGCGAAGTCCGGTTGATGGGCTTTGGGCACCGCGTCTACAAGAACTTCGACCCCCGCGCCAAGATCATCAAACAGATCGCCGAGCAGGTGTTCGACGTGACCGGCAAGAACCCGCTGATCGACATCGCGGTGGAGCTGGAGCGGATTGCGCTGCAGGAGGAGTACTTCGTCTCGCGCAAGCTCTATCCCAACGTCGACTTCTACTCCGGCATCATCTACGAAGCGATGAAGTTCCCCGTAGACATCTTTCCCGTGTTGTTCGCCATCGGGCGCACGCCGGGGTGGCTGGCGCAGTGGCAGGAGATGTTGCTCGATAAGGAACAGAAAATCGCCCGCCCGCGCCAAGTGTACACCGGCCCCGCCAAGCGGAATTACGTCGCCATCGAGAAACGGAGCTGAGGCCTTATGCCCACCTACGTTTTGCTCTCCAACCTGACCGACGAGGGCGCCAAGGCGCTCAAGTCCAACCCCAAGCGGTTGCAAGAAGTGAACAAGGAGATCGAAAAGTATGGGGCCAAGGTCACCGCGCAGTACGCGGTGCTCGGCCCCTATGACTTCGTCAGCATCGTGGAGTGCCCGGACAACGAGACCATCGCGCGTGTCTCGGTGGAGCTGGCGTCGCGCGGCAGCATCCGGCTCATGACGCTGGCCGCCACGCCGGTCGCGAATTTCATACGAACGCTGAAAACAAAAGACTGAGAAAAAGGGGCGGGAGGGGGCGGTAGGCGGCGGTACGCGCTACCGCCCCTTTACCGCCTCCTACCGCCTCTTACCGCCTCCTACCGCCTCCTACCGCCTCCCTATACCGCCTCCTACCGCCTCCTACCGCCTCTTACCGCCCCTCCGCGGCCTCATCGATCGCTCCGGCATCGCCGTTTCCACCCGGGCGGACCGGGGCTGCAGTGGAGGGACCGATGGCTCGAACCCCGGTATCACCTCCCGCGGGAACGTCTGGCCGATCAGCCGCTCGACGTCGGCCATCAGCAACCATTCGTCGGGCGAGATGAGCGTCAGGGCGAGCCCCCGTGCGCCCGCGCGAGCCGTCCGGCCCACGCGATGCACGTACACTTCGGCATCCTGCGGTACGTCGTAGTTCACCACCATCCGGATTCCTTCGACGTCGATGCCGCGCGCCGCAATGTCCGTCGCGACCAAGATCTCGGCCGCGCCGGAGCGGAATTGGTCGAGGGTACGCGTGCGATGGCTCTGGGCCTTGTCGCCATGCAGCGCGTTCGCCGCGATGCCCTCGCGCTTGAGGAAGGTGACGAGCTTGTCCGCCCCGTACTTCGTGCGTGTGAAGATCAGGGTCTGGCCGGCGGGCTTGGCTTTGAGAATGGACGCCAGCGCGCCGCGCTTCTGCAGCTTGTCGACCGCGACGATCACGTGCTCGATGCCCTCCGCGGCCTGCGCGCGGCGGCCGATCTCGACCGAAGCGTGGCCGTTCAGCGCACGGCGCGCGAGCGCGTCCACCTCGAGCGATATCGTCGCCGAAAAGAGCATCGTCTGCCGCTCTTCGGGCAATGCGCTCAGGATGCGCTTCACGTCGGGCGCGAATCCCATGTCCAGCATGCGATCGGCCTCGTCCAGAACGAGGACTTCGAGCTGCGAGAAATTGGCATGGCCGCGCTCCATGTGATCGAGCAGGCGGCCGGGCGTGGCGACGACGATGTCGACGCCGTGCTTCAACGCGCGGGTCTGCGGCTCCATCCCGACGCCGCCGTACACCGCGGCGCCCTTTAGATGGGTGTGCCGCCCGTACGCGCGGATGCTCGTGGCGACCTGCTCGGCGAGCTCGCGCGTCGGCACGAGGATCAGCGCGCGCAGCGCGCCGCGCTTGCCGCTCGACAGCCGCTGCAGGATCGGCAGCACGAAGGCGGCCGTCTTGCCGGTGCCGGTTTGGGCGGAACCGATGAGATCGCGGCCCGCGAGGGCCAGCGGAATCGCTTCCGACTGGATGGGGGTTGGTTGCGCGTAGCCTTCGTCGGCGACCGCGCGAACCAGTTCGGGCGCTAGGCCCAGTGCTGCAAATGGCATACTTGTCCTTCCTAGGCGTCTCGGCGTTTCGGCGTCTAGACGCACACACACGCGCGCCGCGAGATGACCCAATGTCACCCCGACATCAGCGCTGCTTCAGTTTTTGAACCTGGGGAATCAAACCGTGCGTGTGTTCAGCGACGGAGTCCCTGAGCGGGACTGTCCAAGAGAGGATGCCAGCTCGCGGTTCTTGCGCCTACAAGATAACCACCGAGACGCTGAGATCCAAGGGAGACGCGTAGCCGCTGAGCCGCTGAGCGGTTACGAGGGGTGAGGAAGTAGGCTTTTCCTCCTCGCTCGGGCCTCACAACCGCTCGGCGGCTCGGCGGCTCGGCGTCTACCTCAACGTCTCGGCCCGAGCAGCGGGTTCAGTGCCCCACCACCACATGCGTGGCAGGGTGCGCTGGCGAGGCCACACCTCATTCAGCGTGTCGCCCTCGTACAGCCGCCCATTCTTCATCACGTAGCGAACCGTATTCGTGTTGTGTATGTCCTCGAGCGGATTCGCATCCAGCACAATCAGGTCCGCCAGTTTGCCCGGCTCCAGCGATCCCAGATCCTGCTCCATCCCGATCGCATTCGCGCCGTGGATCGTGCCGACGCGCAGCACATCGTGGTTCGACATCCCACCCGCCGCCATCGCCCACAGCTCCCAATGATCGCCCAGCCCGTCCATCTGGCTGTGCCCGCCGAGGCCGATGTGACCACCCGCTTTCAGAATCGCGTTCGCGCCGGCCGCGATGCGCGGGAAGACGTACTGGTTTTCACGGAACCAGGGTCGGCGCTCAGCGCGTTGGTCGATCTCGTCGTGCGGGACGAAACGCCGCACCTTGGCATTGTCGTGAATGTCATAGCGCTCGTAGAAGTAGTTTTCGCTCCACGGGCCGCCGTATGAGACCAGGAGCGTCGGCGTGTACGTGATGCCTGACTGCGCGACCAGCTGCACCGCATCCTTGTAGAGCGGCATGATCGGATAGCTGTGCTCGGTGCCTGGGTAGCCGTCGATCACGGCCGTGAGATTCATCTTGAAATCGAGCCCGCCTTCGATCGTGGGCATCAGGCCAAGCTCTTTGGCGGCCATGATCACCCATTGCCGCTGCTTGCGGTTGCCCGTCATGTACATCTTGATCGTGTTGATGCGATAGAACTCGCTGTAGCGCCGCAAGGCCTGGCGCGTGTCTTCCAGACTCTTGAAGTCTTCGTCCCAGAAGACCCCCGGACCGGTGTGGAAGATGCGGGGCCCGAGAATCTCCCCCGTCTCAACGAGGTCGGCGTAGGTCAGCACGTCCGTCGTCGAGGTCTGCGGATCGCGTGTCGTCGTCACGCCCCACGCCAGACTCGCGAGGTACTTCCACACCTGTTGCCCGACATGTCAATCACGCGTGCGCCGGCAGGCACATTTCCGCGCGCGCCGACCGACACAATGCGATTGTCGGTGACGACGACGTCGCCATTCTCGATCACCTCGTCACCTTTCATCGAGATGATACGCGCGCCGCGCAATACCACTGTGCCGCGCGGGATGTCGCGCGGGACGCGAATCGAGACATCCACGCGCTGCGGTTCGTAGGCCGGTTGTTTCGAGAGGGAATCCGACCGCGCACGCAGGCGCTTCTGTACGGAGTCGGCGAGCGCTTTGAAGCCGTCACCCTTGAGCGAATCGCCGCGAATCGAATCGGTCCGTTGCTTGATCTTATCCATCGAATCGGCAACGACCGGATCCCATTGCAAGAACGATCGGCCGATGGACCAGTATGCCTGGCGGCTGTCATTCGTCCATCCCACGAAATCGCCGCCGATCATCGTCAGTCGCTTCGTCGGGAACGCTGCCGAGGACAGATCCGACACGTTGACAACCGGGGTTTGACCGCCGATCAGCGGCAGCGTCACGAGGTAGACGTAGTTGCCGACCTGCGCCAGGACGCGGTCCGAGTCTGGGCTAATGATGATCTCGTCGGCGTTGTTGGGCTCGGCACCGGGTCCGGGGTAGGTGTAGCCGGTGACCCGGATGTGCGCACGACGGTCGGTCCCGTCGTACCGCATCGAGACGAGACCCTCTGAGCCTTCATAGATGTAGATCCGGTTGGGATCGCGGCTGAAGTGCGGACGGCCGGCGGCATTGATGGGCGAAATGCGCGTCGGCGCACCGCCCGCCACCGGCACCCAGACGATCTCATAGCCGGGCGCAGAGTGCTCCGCCGTGCGAGGCGCCCGCGGTCCCTTGACGACGACGATCCGCGCACCCTCCGGCGACCAGACCGGTGTGTCGTAGAAGGCACTGTCCGACGTGAGCCGCACCGGACGACTGCGGCCATCGGCCTTGATCTTGTTGAGCGTTCCGCCTGCGTCGGTCCAGGTCACGTACGCGAGCCATTGCCCGTCGGGCGACCACGCCGGCACCTGCTCCTTGACGCTGTCGTTCGTGAGGCGGCGCGGCGCGCCGTTCGGCAGATCCATCACGTACAGGCGGTCCAGCGCGCTGAACGCGAGGCGGCGGCCGTCCGGCGACGGCGTCGCGTTGCGGATCTGACGCACCAGCACGCTCCCCGTGTCCACGCGGATCGGCAGGTGCACCATCGGCCCCATCTGCTGGTCGACCTTGGCGGTGAACGCGATGTCGGTCACCTGCCCGGAGGGCACCGCCACGCGGTGCACCTTGCCCCCATACGAAACGATGATCGCCTGATTGTCGGGGGTGAACGCGTATCCAGGATACAGATCGCGCGTGAAGCGGGATTCCTGGTCGTCGCGGGTCACCGGATACACGAGCCACTTCTCGTCGCCCGAGGCAAGGTCGCGCAGGCGCAGCCCCGTTTCCGCGTCGTAGCGCGTGGCGTACACCAACCATTTGCCATCGGACGAGAGCGCCGGACGCATAGCGCTGCCGTGCACGTCCGTCTGCGTGAAGAGCCGGCCGGTCTGGCGGTCGTAGATCGCCAGCTGCCAAAGCGGATACTGCAGGTTGTAGCCGAAGCCGCCGCGGTGACGCGACACCCAGATGTAGCGCGGATCCTTCCCGAACGCGGCGCCCAGCGTGTTCATCGGCGGTGGCTGATTGGGGCCGGCCTGCACGCGCAGCATCGCCGCGCCCGATCCGCCGTCCTTGTGAATCAGCCACAATTCATAGACGCTACCCAGCACCCCGCTGGTCCTGGAGACAACGATGTAGTTGCCGTCCGGGGTCCAGTCCGGCGACGCGTAAAGGTTGTTGGTGCCCTTGGTGAGCGCCTTGCCGTGGGAGCCGTCGGGGTCGCACAGCCAGACGTTTTCCGCGCCGCTGCGGTCGGAAAGGAAGACAATCCGCTTGCCATCGGGTGACCACCGCGGCTGCGAGTCGAAGCTGGGACCGGAGGTAATCCGCGTCGCCGCGCCGCCGGTGATCGGCATCGTATAGAGGTCGCCGAGCAACTCGAAGACGATGGTCTTGCCATCGGGCGACACGTCGAGGGACATCCAGGTGCCTTCCGACGTCTCGAGGCTCACACTGCGCGTCATGGGCAGCGGGAGCGAGTCGAGTTTGACCTTCGTGGTGTCGCGTTTTGTCGTATCGGGCGGCGGCGGTGGAGGTTGCTGTACGGCCAGCAATGCGGCGACAACAAGGGAAAGCATGGAGTCTCCGGATGGAAGAACGACGGCGTGCGGGACGAGAGATTCTGAGCCCGATTCAAGATGCGGTCAAGGACGGCGAAGGGGCGGTGAGGGGGCGGCGAGGGGCGGCAAAAGCAAAACGGCCCGGGTTTGACTCCCGAGCCGTTTCGCCGCCTTCCGCCGCCGTCTTTATCGCCGCCGAATTACCTCGCCGCCCTTTAGATGCTCAGCGCCCTCACCTGCCGCGGCGCCGGATCCTGCGAGCGCAGCACGATACGCATGGCGTGGGTATCGAAATCGATATCCCAGCCGGCGATGCGCGGCCGCACGAACTCCGCGCCGTCATCCGGCGTCAGCCCTTCGGGCGTCGCATCGAGGAACTCCATCAGCTTCATCCGCCACTCGAGATAGGTGCAGCCTTCCCGGCTCGCCGCGATGCGGATACCCACATCGTCATCGAGCTGGCGCCGCACAAAGCCCTGTGCCACTTCGAGCAGCCGGCCGACGATGACCCGCTCCAGCATCACGCCATCCTTGCGGCCGAGACGCCGCGCAAGAACACGAGCCCGGGCGGGGTCCAAACAGAGTGCCAGAAACTGCTCCCGGATCTCCGGATTAGGCCGGCGGCGGCTCTTCGTCTCGCCCTCCCGCTCTGCCTTCGCGCAGGTCGGCAGGTCGTTACGGTGCAGCTTGAGGAACTTGGTCATCGGTGCGTAGACGTCCATGCGGCCCGGGGCCGGGGGACGCCGCCGTCCGGCGACGAGGTCAGAGATATAGATCTCAGACACCTGAACCGCATCCGCCAACTCGCGCGGGCTGCGCTTCAGCTCGCGCAACCGGCGTCGTACCAATTCTCCGACTTTGACGGGGCGCTTCAGGGGGAGGGCTGCCGCCATGTAGGCTCCTTTGAGCAGTTTAGGTGTTATTGGGGTCGAGCAATATCGCTAAATGCAGGTCAAAACGGTAGTTCTGGAGGCCTAATTCCCCGATTCGACTCGCTGGCGGCACCGAATCGCGTCCCGCTACGAATCCATATGCGACGAGCTTCCAGGAGTCAGTGCGGCCGACACAGGAGTACGGCTGTCCCCACCAGCGCGATCAGCGCAAAGCTGAACCATTGGACCGCGTACGCCAGATGCGGGCCGTTGTCGAACGCGGGTGGGGGCCAACGCCGCGGCAGTCCCCTCGCCGGCGGGGGGGGGGGCGTTTCGAGCTGAATGACGAACGGGAGAAAACCGGCCACAGCGACGTCGCCGCGACCGCGCGGCGGAATCAAGGCGATGCCAGTAATCGTCACCGTATCGAGCTCTCGATAGAGCGCATGATCGACATGAAATGCGTCGGGCGAGGGCACCCAACCCCGATCGACCAGCACCAGGGACCCGCCCGGGAGGCGCAGCGGCGTGACCAGCGCCACCCCCGGCGTCCCCTCAAAACTCCGTCCCGGCCAGGTGCGCTCGGCGGAGAAATCGTAGATGCCGTGGGCGACGACGCGGCGCTGGCGGGCGCTATCCGCTGTGATGTCGCTCCCCCCGCTCCCCTCCTGCACCTGAAGCGGCGGCAACGCTAACCGCGCGGCGAGCGCGGCATTGCGGGCACGGCGTTGCGCGAGCCGATCGAGCTGCCAGATTCCCGCTGCGACGCAGAGACCAGCAACGAGCACGGCCGCGACTGCGAGGCCTACGTCGCGCCGCTGCACAACGCGAGCTTCTCAGCGCGGGAGAGACGACGGATCGCGGCCTCGCGCTTCAGCGCGCTGCCATGATCGGACACGACTTCCTGATAGGCGAGGGATATGGGACGTCGCGAGCGCGTGTAGGCGCTCGCAGTGCCCCTGCGATGCGACTCGAGGCGCTGCGACAAATCGTTGGTGATGCCGGTATACAGCGAGCCGTCGCGGCAGCGGACGAGGTAGACCATCCAAGGCTTACGCCGCGTCAGGCGAGCTTTGCCTCCATTCTAATCTCGACGTTGCCCTGCAGCGCCTTCGAGACAGGACAATTCTTCTTGGCGCCCTCGGCAGCTTGTTGGAAGGCCGCCTGATCGATCCCGTCGACTTTGCCGCGCACATCGAGCACGCTGCGGGTGATTTTAGGCGCGCCGTCCACCATTTCGAGCGTGACCTCCGCGCGCGTTTCGATGCGCGTCGCCGGATGGCCCGCCTTTTCGAGGGCCGACGACAGCGCCATGCTAAAGCAGCCGGCGTGCGCCGCGGCGATCAGCTCCTCGGGGTTGGACCCCTTTTTCCCCTCGAATCGCGTGCCGAAGCTGAACGAGCCGCTAAACGCGCCGCTTTGCGCTTTGAAGCTGCCTTTGCCGTCTCTAAGCTTGCCTTCCCAAACTGCGACGGCGTTGCTGGTCGACATGATCGATTGCTCCGATGATTACAGGGGAACGGGGAATCTGGCGAGACGCGCGGCGGTTCGCTACGCTTCGAGACCCTTTCGGAGCGAACCTGATGGCGACCAAAATGAAGCCGGCCAAGAAGCGGGCGGCCAAAAAGCCCCGTGCCAACGCCACGGCCAAGGCACGCCCCCGCCCCGGCGCCCGGCGGCAGCCGGAAACGCTGCGCCTGCGCCAGATCACACCCTCGTTCACGGCGACCGATCTGCAACGCAGCATCGCCTTCTATCGCGACGTGCTGGGATTCGTCATCGGCGACGAATGGCGCGAGAGCGGCGAGCTGACTGGCTGTGAGATCCACGCCGGCGCGGTGACGTTCATGCTCGGGCAAGACGACTTCGCCAAAGGACGCGACCGGCAGAAGGGCGTCGGCGGGCGGCTCTATTGCGACACGGCGCAGGACCTCGATCGGGTGGCCGCGGACATCAAGGCGCGCGGCGGCGTCCTCGATCAGGAACCGCAAGACATGCCGTGGGGCAGCCGCGTGTTCATGATCACCGATCCGGACGGGTTCAAGCTGACGTTCGTCCAAGCGCGTTGACACTGTCGTCCGCCGCGCAGCATGTCCTGCGCGCGGTTGCCGCGACGCTGGTCGTGGACGCTCCCCCGGTGTGAATCCCATGCTCACCGTGATGGCCATCGCGCATCCTGCCGCAGGTGTAATCGCGACTCACTAGGAGAACCGCATGTTCCTGTTGCTGGTGGCGCTTCAACAGTCCGTCGCTGACTCGTCTCCGTTCCGCGCGCTGGCTCTGCCAGCGGCAACGCCGGCGCGCAGCGCCTCGGGAGCTCCGGGGCCTCGCTACTGGCAGCAGCGCGCCGACTATACGCTCGAAGCGACGCTCGACACGACGACGAACATCCTGCGGGGCAAAGGCCGCATCTATTACGTCAATCGCTCGCCGGATGCCCTCGAATACGTGTGGGTCCAGCTCGATCAGAATCTGTTCGCACCCGGCTCGATCTCGGCCGTGTTGAATCAGCCGCCGTTGCGGTTCGCGGGCGGGGTCGTCTTCGACTTCAGCGGCAAAGGTTTCGTCGGCGGGATCACGATCGACCGTTTTGCGGCGGCAGGACGGCCGCTCACAACGAGGGTCTTCGGCACGATGATGCGTGTCGAGCTGCCGCGGCCCCTCGGGCCGAGTCTCCGCATCACCTTCGACATCGCGTGGCATTTCCCGATTCCGCCCTATGGCGGCGGACGCATGGGGCGCGTGGGTTCGCACTTCTACGAGCTGGGCCAGTGGTATCCCCGCATGGCCGTGTATGACGACGTGCATGGCTGGAACACACTGCCATTCCTCGGCGCAGGCGAGTTCTATCTCGAATTCGGCGATTTCGACGTGAGTCTCACGGTCCCCGCCGGATTCCTCGTCACCGCGACGGGCGCGCTGGCCAACCCGTCCGCGGTGCGCTCTGCGCAGGAGCGCGCCCGGTTGGCGCGCGCGTTCACCTCGCCCGGCCAAACCGCCCAAGTCATCACGCGTCAGGAAGCTATCGCGAACGCGACGCGGCGCGTGCCCGGCACGAAGACCTGGCGGTTCACCGCGAGCGGGGTGCGGGATTTCGCGTGGGCCGCGGGATCGGGACTGCGCTGGGATGCGAGCACGTGGGACGGGATTTTGGTCCAGACGTTCTATCATCCCGACGCCACGCCGTGGGAAGAATCGAACTCTATGCTGCGGTTCGCGCTCAAGCATTTCTCCGGCAAGCTGGGCCAGTATCCGTGGCCGCAAGTGTCCGCGGTCGAGGGGCTCGTCGAGGGGATGGAGTACCCGATGGTGATCTTCTGCCCCTCGCTGCAGAAGCGTGAGGACCAGTACTGGGTGCTGATGCACGAGCTCGGCCATCAGTGGTTTCCGATGCAGGTCGGTTCCGACGAGCGGCGCTATCCCTGGATGGACGAAGGCTTCAATACGTTCGCCGATTACGACGCCGCGGAGGCCTTCTTCAAGGGCACTGCGTATGGCGATACGGTGCGGCGTGAGCTGCTCGGCGCCTACGCCGCCACCGCGATTCCGGGCAGCGAGCAGCCGATGATCACTAAGCCCGAGGAGGTGCATCAGCTTTACTGGACCGCCTACCAGAAACCGGCGCTGATGCTTTCGATCCTGCGGGACGCGGTCGTGGGCCGCGACGAGTTCGATCGCGGATTCCGCGAGTACACGCGCCGCTGGAAGGGCAAGCATCCGCAACCGGCGGATTTTTTTCGCACGATCAGCAATGTGACGGGACGCGATCTCGATTGGTTCTGGCGCAACTGGATCTACACGACCGCGCGCCTGGATCAGGCCGTGGACTCCGTGCGAGCGAGGGACGACTCGACTTTCCTGTATCTATCGAATCGAGCCCAGATGGTCCTGCCCGTGACGCTGGAGCTGCGCTACGCCGACGGAACGATCGAGACGCGCAACCTGCCCGTCGAGATGTGGCACCTCGGGAGTCGCTTCACGTATCGAATGGCGAGCGCAAAGCGACTAACAAGTGCGGTGATCGATCCACAACGCATATATCCGGATATCGCGCGGGACAACAACAGCTGGAGACGATAGGGTTTACGGCTGCGGCGGCGGCTCAGGAGGCCCGTTCGGACCGCTGCCGAGCAACGGACCTACGGAGGTTACGATCGCGACCAGCGCTCCGGCACCCAGACCGAGGAGGAGCGCTGTGCGAGCGGGCGCTACCTTTCGCTGTCGCAACGTCGCGATACGACCACGCTCAATCGTGATCTGCGTGCCAAGACCGGGATAATGCGCGCCGGAAATCGAGCTGAACTGCTGCACCGCGAGCACGAGTGAATCGGCGTCCGCAAACGTCACTCGCCCGCTCGCAACGTTCACCTCTCGCACCGTGACTTCCTCAAGCGGGATCGCCAGAGGCTGCGCGACGGTCACCACGACTTCGGATCCCCGCGCAGGTGTCAAGGTCCCCAGCTCTCGATAGCTGACGCAGCTACAGAGCAGCAGCAAGGATGGCAGCCCGATTGACATGCGTTTGAGCGGTGCGTGCGTCAAGCTGTTCAGTCCCCAGTAGTACGTAGTCTGGTCCGTTGTAATTGCACATGTGTGTTGTGCACCGGCGCTGATCGTGGAGAAGGTATAGCCACCTTGCACCTGCTGCGGAATCGGGCTGCATGGACCGCTCACGCCGGCCGTGACACAGGTATGCGTTGGCGGGCCTCCAAGCTGACCATTTACATCCGAACCCCAGCACCAGGCGGTGCTGTCCGAGCTGATGCCGCAAGTGTGCGATCCGCCCGCGCTGAGCCGCAGGAATGTCTTCCCCCCAGTCACAGCGTTGGGAATGCCCGTCTGCAGTTCTAGCGAATCCCCCAGTTGCCCAAGCTCATTGTCACCCCAACAATACGCCGCTCCGGCGGAGGTCAGGCCGCAGCTATGCAGCGAACCTACGGTGATCATCGCGAATTTGATACCTCCGTGCACCGCAGCCGGTCGCGTGGTGTCGGCGATCGAATCACCCAGCTGGCCGTGATCGTTCAATCCCCAGCAGAACGCCGTGCTATCAGCGGCCAATCCGCAGGTGTGAAAGGCCCCAGTGCTCACCGTCAGAAACTTGAGCCCACCCATGACCGGCGTGGGTGAGCGACGGTCTTGACGGTCTCCGGTCCCGAGTTGACCGTAGCTGCCGAATCCCCAGCACACCGCACTGCTGTCGCTCCGTACCCCGCAGGTGTAAGCACCGCCGGTTGCAATGACGACCAAATTGGACCCACTGGTCACCGGTGTCGGTGTCGTGCGCGTCACTGTCGAGCTGTCGCCCAACTGGCCGCTCAGATTAAAGCCCCAACACGAGGCACCACCACCGCTTACGGCGCACGTATGACCTCCGCCGGCGCTGACGCGAACAAACCCGCTCGAGCCCACCACGGCGGCGGGGGCGAGGCGATCGGTAGTCGACGCATCCCCCAGTTCTCCATCGCGGTTCCAGCCCCAGCAGTACGTGATTCCCGAGCCCGCAATGCCGCAGGTATGAAGGACACCCGCACTGACCGACTGAAGCCCCAGCTGCCCGGCGACCCGCAGCGGTACCTGAGATTTCGCGGGCGCCGTCATGTCCTGGCATCCGGCCGTGGCGAGGAGGACACCTACCACATAGCAAGGCAGAAGGCGAAAACCCATTGGCAGACACTGTCGTCCGCCCGATAACGCCGCAAGTAGCGCGGTCTTGACGACGCGTTGTACCCTCTCCAACCTCATTCATATCTCACGTGACCGGGTCCCCGCCGTCCTCGGTCGCGCCTCGCCGTTTCCCGACGGCGGTTTGCATCGCCTGCGCAGCGATAGGGTCGGCTCGACCCATGGTTGCAAGGTGTGATCGCAGGAGCAACAGATGCGAACTTCACGTCCTATTCCCAGTTCCGCGCGAATCGCAGCAACCCTCGTGGTGGCCGTATACCTCTGCGCAAATGGGGTGGTTGCGCAAGGCACCGGCACGATTCGCGGCACGGTCACGGATGCGCTCACGAAACGGCCCGTCGACGGCGTTCAAGTCTACGTCGCGGGAACCGAGCTCGGTACGCTGACCGGCGCCGACGGACGGTATCAGTTCAGCGTACGGGCCGGCGACATTGAGATCCGAACGCGGCGCGTCGGATTTGCCGCCGAGGTACAGAAGGCGACCGTTGCTGCCGGTCGGGCGGTCGAGTTGAACTTCGAGCTTCGTCTGGCGGCGGTAGCGCTCGACGTCGTAGTGGTAACTGGAGCGGGAGCGGAGACCGAAAAACGCAAGCTGGGGAACACGGTCACGACAATCGACGCGAGCACGTTGCGCAACGCGCCTGCGAGCAACGTCTCGGAGCAGCTCTCCGCACGAGATCCCGCTGTTGCGGTCCTTCCTTCCGGCGGCCTGGCCGGCGAAGGGGCGCAGATTCGTATTCGCGGCGCTGCGAGCCTGACCCAGGCGAATGAACCGGTCGTCTATGTAGATGGTGTGCGCGTGGACCGCAGCGGCGGGTTCGGTGACAACGTCGGAACCGGAGGAGGCGGCA
>Ga0209378_1000482_pt1 | contig 29695 bp, 30 predicted proteins | sample GraSoiAngelo_156_FD_186170 | JGI IMG/M metagenome (GOLD analysis project Ga0209378, IMG submission 186170) | Grasslands soil microbial communities from the Angelo Coastal Reserve, California, USA - 14_1009_13_40cm (SPAdes) (version 2) | ecosystem: Environmental > Terrestrial > Soil > Grasslands ...
GCCACGGCATCCTCTATCTGCTCGATGCCTGCCAGTCGGTCGGCCAGCTCGCGGTCGATGTGCGGCAGATCGGCTGCCACATGCTCTCGGCCACGGGCCGCAAGTATCTGCGCGGGCCCCGCGGCACGGGCTTCCTCTACGTGCGGCGTGACACCATCGAGAGGCTCGAGCCGCCGTTCATCGATCTCCACGCGGCCACCTGGATCGACGCCGACATCTACGTCGTCCGTGACGACGCGCGCCGGTTCGAAAACTGGGAGCGATTCGTGGCCGGCCAGATCGGCCTGGGCGTCGCCGCCCGTTACGCGATGCGGGTGGGCATCGACGCGATCGAAGCACGGGTCAAAGCGCTCGCGACATTGCTGCGGCGGGAGCTCGCGAAGCGACCCGGCGTGAGCGTGCACGATCGCGGAGTGGAGCAGTGCGGGATCGTCGCCTTTCTCAAGGACGGCGAAGCGCCGGCCAAGATGCGCGACCGGCTGCGCGCCATGAACATCAACGCCCACGAGGCCCGGTTGTCGCGGGTCGATCTGCCCGTGCGCGGAGTCGACGCGCTCGTCCGCGCCAGCGTGCACTACTACAACGACGAGTCCGAGGTGGAGCGCTTCGTCCGGGCAGTGGCGGGCGAGACGCTCTCGATACGATCCTGAGGCCGAGCCCTCATGAGGGAGACTGAGCCCATGGAGAAGAACCGGACGACGCCGAAGGGGCTCGCTCTGGTCGCGCTGACTCTTGGCGCGCTCGTCCTCGCCGCCTGTGCCACGACCTCCACCGTTTTCACCGATCCGCCGGGCTTGACCGTCGTTGTCGACGGCAAGGATTTCGGGAAGAGCCCGGCTAAGATCGAGTCGACAGGGACCACGTTCGGGGATTACCACCTGGAGGTCAAGGATGAGAACGGAAAGGTCGTGCACGAACAGGACCTCCCCAAGGCTGTGCGGATTTGGGGGATCTTCTGGCCTCCCTACGGTATCTTCTACAACATGTACCGACTCCACGACCGGTACATCGTCCAGAGCATAAAGTCCGCATCTGGCGAGACCACCTGGTTGGTAATCACACCGCCCTGAGGACTCCTGCAAGTTCGAAGACGCTGCATTGGCTCTGGTCATGAGTGATGGAGCCCACCCACGCGTGGCACCTCCACGACCCTGCCCTGCGCACTCCGTGGCTCGGGTGCGTATTTAGCCAACGAAAAATGTGTCCGGGTCCCGTTGTCGTAGTCTACGCCAGTCCAATCCGCGGACTCGAAAGGTCGCCGTGGGCACCGTGAAGACATCCAACGCGACCAGATCCTTGGCTTGATTCTTTTATCTGGGGCAGATCCAGCCGGTTCCGCTGGGGTTGGGGAAACAGCCGACCGATTGTGGCAGGAGCTGCTTCGGCAGCCACAGCACAACGTCGGGGAACAGCACCGTGAAGGCGATGGTGACGAAGAACACGATGTAGAGAGGGAACGATCGGAACATCGCGCGGTAGAACGGCACGCCGACGAACTTCGAGGCTATCAGGAGCGACAGCCCGTAAGGCGGCGTGATCAATCCGAACACCAGCGTGGTGATGATGACCACGCCCATGTGCACCGGATTGATGTGGCCCACCTGCGTCAGCTTGTTGATGATGGGCATGAAGATGATGATGGCCGGGATCGCGTCGATGAAGTCGCCGAGGATCACGAACAGCACGACCAGGAGGAGCATGATCATCTTCGGGTCGGTGCCCGCGTAGTAGCTGATGTACTCGGCCACCGTGTCGGGGCCACGCAGATAGGCGAGCATCCAGCCGAAGGCCGAGGCGCCGGCCACCGCCGCCAGCGGCAGCGAGTACAGCAGACCGGTGTACATGAAATCGCCCGGCAGGCGGCGGATGTGGCGCGGATTCAGCACCGGGATGAGCACCAGCAGGATGTAGGCCGCCGCGGCCATGCCGGCCTCGGTCGGCGTGAACCAGCCGGTCAGGATGCCCCCCATGATGATGACCGGGATCACCATCGGCAGGGCCGAGCCGCGGGCCGCGACGAAGATGTCCACGAGACGCGCACGCTTCTTCATGGTGCCGACGGGACCGAAGAAGTAGCTGTAGATCATCAGCCCGACGCCGATCAGCACGCCCGGCACCACGCCGCCGAGGAACAGCCCGCCGATCGACACGTTGCCGGTGGCGCCGTAGACCACGGCCATGATCGACGGCGGGATCAGGTTGGCCATAGTCGAGGCCGAGGCGATGAGCGCTGCCGTGAAGGCGCGATCGTAGCGCTCCTTGTCCATCTCGGGCGCCACGGTGCGACTCAGCACCGCGACGTCGGCGGCCGAGGAGCCCGAGATGCCGGCAAAGAACATGCTGAACAAGGTGACGACCTGGGCTAGGCCCCCGCGCAGGTGCCCCACCAGCGTCTGGGCGAGTCGGATCATGCGATGAGTCACGTCGGCCGACGACATCAGCTCGCCGACGAGGAGGAAGAAGGGGACGGCCAGGAGCGTCTCGGAGTCGATGCCGTGGAACAACTGGCCGACCATCGACTGGAAGCTGATCGGAGTGAACGCCGTCGCCGCCAGCACGCCCGCGATGATCGCGAACGCCACGGGCACGCCCATGTAACCCAACAGCAGGAACAAGCCTCCCATCAAAACCAGAAGTAAGCCGGAGCTCATTCCACAGGTTCCGGCAGGAATTCATCGTCCTCGGGACCCTCGAAGCCGTTCTGCCATCCTTTGACGATCTGCTCGACGCAAAACAGCATCACCAGGACGCCCGAGATCGGCACGACACCGGTATAGACGGTCAAGGGAATGAGCCAGGGCATGCGGAAGCTGCCAAGGTCCAGCATCGCGTTCTTGTAGCCGAACCAGGCCATGAATCCGGCCACGATCAGCACGACCAGCCGGTTGAAGGTCTCGATCGCCCAGCGCTTGGTGCCGGTCATACGCCTGGTGATCTCGGCCAGGTAGATATGGTCGTTGCGCCGCGTGGCGGCGGCGATGCCGATGAACACGCCCCAGGCGAAGAATGCCGTGGTCGCCTGTTGCAGCCACAGCCAGGGGTGGCCGATGGTGCGCGTCACGACGTCGAGGAAGACGCACAGGGTAAAGCCGCCGATGCACACCCCGCACAGGACCATCAACCCGGCCTCCAGCGGGTCCAGCCGTTTCCATTTCAGGTGGCGGTGGCGCTGGAGGATCAGCGCCCGGCTTGCGGCAAAGTCGGTCACAGCTGTCACGTGCTTGTCTCTGTGGCGCGAAGCGTGGCGGCGTTGCCCGCGCCGCCGCGCCGCATCATATCGGTGGGACTACTGCACCGCGCGGACGAGACCGAGGATCTTGACCGCATGCGGCCCGAGCTCCTTGGCCAGCTCGTCCTGGATGGGCAGGGCGGCCTTCATGAATCCGGACTTGTCGACCTTGGAGTTGATCTTGACGCCGATCTTCTGAAGCTTCGCAGCCGACTCGGCCTCGAGCTTGAAGGCCATGGCGGGCTCGCGCCGGCTGACTTCGTCGGCCGCCTCCTGGACCCACTTCTTCTCTTCGGCGCTGAAGCTGTTCCAGGCCTTGTCGCTGACCCAGATGCAGTTGTTGTTGGCTTCGTGCTGGGTCATGTTCAGCACCGGCGCCACTTCGTAGTGCTTGTTCTGCTCGTACACGTTGACGCCGTTCTCGGCCACGTTCACCACGCCGGTCTGGAGCGACGTGTAAACCTCGCCGAAGGGCATGTGCACGGTCTGCGCGCCATAGGCCGGGAAGTGCGTGTCCTCGGTCTTGGTCGCTTGCACGCGCACCTTCAGGCCCTTGATGTCGTCGACCTTGCTGATCTCCCTTTTGCTGTACATGTTGCGGAAGCCCATGGTGATCAGGCCGATGACCTGGGCGCCCTGCACCGAGTCCTTGATCATGGCGCGGAAGGCATCGGACACGGCCTTGTCGGCCAGCGCCTTGGCCAGATGGTTCTCGTCGTGGAAGATGAAGTGCAGCGAGAACACGCCGGCTTGCGGCGCCACGCTGGCTGCGTTCGCGGTTGCCGTGATGACGAAGTCGATGTCACCGGCACGCAGCTTCTGCAGCGTTTGCGGCTCGGTCCCCAATTGCGCGCCGGGGAACTGATTGATGCTGAGCTTGCCGCCGCTCAACGCCTTCAGCTTTTCGTCGAACACATTCGCGGCGATGCCGTAGGCGGTCGTCACCGGCTGGTCGTAGGCGAAGCTGAGTTTGCGCTGCGCTGAGGCACCGCTCGACAGCCCCAGCGTCAGGACGCCCGCGGCAAGAGCCGCGACTCCGACCTGTCTCATCGCGAAGTTCATCGCTCTCCCTCCCGGGATCGATCTAGAAGCGAGTATCCCGAGATTATGCTCCAAAGGCCACGCCAACTTCCCTTGACATTCGCAGCAGGCGAGCCTCGATGCCAATGCGTCGATCATCACCGACCGCTTCATGAATCCGGAGCGTAATCAGACTGTGCGCTGGATCCCGCACCGCCACGGCCAGCCTGTAGTCCAGCACCTCGAAGAGCGCAAATTGCCAGGCGTCTGCTTGCGCAGTGTCCGCCGGGTTGAAGCGTAGCGAGCTTGCTGCCCCGAACGTGAACGCGCACTCGTCCAGGCCGCGCAGGATGCCTGCACCCGTCGCCTTGACGTACGACTCCTTCAACGTCCACAACTCTGTAAACCGCGTCGCACGCGCGCCGCCCCCGCACCGTTCGAGCTCGGCCACCTCCGCGGACGAAAAGTGACGACGCGCGAGATCGATGATGTCAGTCCCGCTGCCGACGCGCTCGACATCGATGCCCACGTCCACGTCGCGCGCGACGACGCATGCCACCAGCCCACGGGTGTGGGACAGATTGAACGCGAGCTGAGGCCGCTCTCCTGGCGCACTGGCCAGCTCGGGCTTCCCGTTCGCGTCAGGGATGAACAGCCACTCGCGGGCGTCGCGATGGCCGTGTGCGGACAGCGCGTGGCGAAGCAGCGCGTGCGCCGCGATGAAGTCCCGCCGGTCGCTCGCAAAAGCCAGTCGTGCGCAGCGTGCCCGCTCCTCGGCGGACAGCCACTCCAGTGCGACCGCCATCGCGTCCTCATCGAGGTGGCGAGTGACTCGATAGCTGATGTCTACGTGCGCGCTCACGGCCAGACGCGTTTCTCCCCACTCCCATTTACCACCAACTCGCGGCGGCGGGCCTCGTCTGGCGATTTCACCGTATGCGCCTTGCGAGCGGCGAGGACCTTCATCACATTCCGCATGGCACTCTCCTCGGGGAGCCTGGAATGTCGAGGCAGCGAGATCACACACCACCGACTTGGGCTTGTCAAATGACAACTACGATCGCCGCGACAGAGTGGCGGCCGTCGGCTACGGCTTCCTGTGAGGCGCATGTCCTCGTAAGGCGCAACAGTCGCCTTCTGAACCGTAGCACGGCACACCGGTTGCTCAGCCCTGCCCTCGTCGCTGGCGCACGAGAGCGTCACCGAATCATGACGGTGGAGGCCGGCCTTCCCCAGGCGTAGGAGAGACACCGCTGGCGGCTTTCAGGATTTTCCGCCCCCGTGAATCAGGTTATTACCGGGCTACGGCCGCGCAAACGGAGGAGGGAGAATACGCCCGTGAACCAGGTCATTACCGACTACGGCCTCGCAAGGGGACGAGGGAAACATCTCGATCGGATCCCGGCGTCGCGTCTCGCCACGCGTTTGGAACTGCTCCGAAATACCCTACGACCCACGCCACATGTGCAGTTGGCAATGAAGGGAATGGATCTGTTTGCCAAACTCGAGTATGTCAACCCGGTGGGGAGCATCAAGGACCGCGCCGCCTACTGGATCCTCACGCGAGCGGCCCAGCGAGGTGAGATCTGCGAAGAGACAACGGTGATCGAGTCATCCTCTGGGAACTTCGCCGCAGCTCTCGCAGCCTTCACTCACCTGGTCGGCCTGCGGTTCATCCCGGTGATCGACCCCAATATCTCTGGCGCCTACGAGTCGTTCCTCCGGCGCATCTGTCCCACGGTGGTGAAGGTCGAGGACCGTGACGACACCGGCGGATTCCTGAAGACCCGCCTGCAGAAGGTGAAGGAACTCTGTGCCACTATTCCGAACGCCTACTGGACGAACCAGTACGGAAATCCGGACGCCATGGAGGCGCACTACGAGCTCACGGCGACTGAGATCTGCTCCGATTTTGACTCGCTTGAGTATGTCTTCATCGGCGTCAGCACGGCGGGAACGATCGCCGGAGTGTCGCGTCGGCTCAAAGAGCACTATCCCAACATTCGGGTCATCGCCGTCGATACCGAAGGCTCGGCCATCTTCGGTGGGGCACCGCGCAAACGCCATATTCCCGGCATTGGGTCGAGCATCGTCCCGCAGTTGCTGTCGCATGCCAAGATTGACGACGTTGTCGTGATCTCTGAGCGGGAGACCGTTCAAGCGTGCCGGGAACTCCTCACGACCCACGGACTGTTCGTGGGCGGGTCCAGCGGCACCGCGTTCGCGGCGATCAAGCGGTATGCGGCGAGGATGCCGGCGTACAAGCACCCCACCGTGCTGTTCCTGTGCGCGGACCGCGGCACGCCCTACCTCGACACGGTCTTCGATCCCACGTGGGCGACCAGGCTCGAGTAGCGGAGCGGGAAGCCATGCACTTCGAGCTATCGATCATCAACGGCAAGACCGTGTTCGACATCGTCCGCGCCCATCGGAGTGAATGCATCCAGATCGTTCGGGAGGCGTATCTCGCGCACGCGGACGGACAGAGCGTCAACCCCGATAGCTACTTTTTGCAGTTCCCCGAGAAGCCCGATTGCCGGATCATCGCGCTCCCGGCCTACCTCGGAAAGAACTTCGACGTGGCCGGGCTGAAGTGGATCGCCAGTTATCCTGCCAACACCCAGCGAGGCTTTCCGCGTGCTTCGGCTGTACTCGTGCTCAATAGCTACGAAACCGGGTATCCCTTTGCGATACTCGAGAGCTCGATCATCTCGGCAGCGCGAACAGCCGCCTCAGCCGCTCTTGCCGCGCACTGGTTGAGCGGGCAATCGCGCCGGGCGCATTCGCTGGGAATCGTGGGCACCGGGTTCATCGCCCGGTACGTCTACGAGTTCCTGGTCGACACGGGATGGACGATCGAGGAAGTACGGTTACACGACCGGTCGCCTCTCGAGAGTGAGAAATTCAGAAACACAGCGTGCCGCCTCGAGCAGCACCGCACAGTCACGGTTGTTCCCGACGTCGCCCAACTTGTGAGGACCTGTGATCTGATCCTTTTCACGACCGTTGCTTCGACGCCCCACATCGCCGATGCCACGCTCTTCGAGCACAACCCGCTGGTGCTGCATCTTTCCCTTCGCGATCTCGCACCCGAGATACTCCTGAGATCGCAGAACGTGGTTGACGACGTCGAGCACGTCATGAAGGCCAACACCTCCCCCCATCTCGCGGAGCAGAAGACGGGAAGTCGAAGCTTTGTGACGGGCACTCTTGCCGACATCATGATCGGACGACGATCAGTGAATCGTCGCCGTCCGATCATTTTCTCGCCTTTCGGCCTTGGGATACTCGACCTCGCGGTCGGCAAGTGGGTGTACGACCAGGCGGTCGCCAGCGGCCAGGAGCTGCGCTTGTCCGACTTCTTCTACGAGACCGTGCGATGAGCACTTGGCGCAGGTCATCGTGCTCGGGCATTGGCTGAATCTATGTTGATTGCAGATCGGGGCAGCGCCGCGACGACCGGCGCCGAAAGCATCTTCGCCGAGATGCTCGCTGACGTGCTGCGCGTCGACCGCGTGTCCGTCGATAGCCATTTCTTTGATGAGCTCGGCGCTGACTCGTTGGTGATGGCCCATTTCTGCGCGCGAGTGAGGAAGCGAGGGGACCTGCCGTCGGTCTCGATGAAGGACATCTACCGGTATCCGACGATCAGAAGCCTGGCCGCGGCGCTCGCGGACGTCGCGCCCAGCTCTCCCAGGCCGGCGGTTCCAGCGGCGATCGAGCCGCCGACACCGACCAGCACGCGGGAGTACATCCTCTGTGGGGTGCTGCAGGGCCTGTTCTTCCTGGCGTACTCCTACCTAGCCGTGCTCGCCATCGACACGGGCTACGCGTGGGTCTCGGCGGGCTCGAGTGCCGTCGAGATGTACCTGCGATTGGTCCTGGCCGGCAGCGGGGCGTTCCTCGTCGTCTGCGCCGTTCCGATCGCCGCAAAATGGGTGCTCATCGGCCGTTGGAAGGCCCAGCAGATCCGCCTGTGGAGCCTCGCGTACGTCCGTTTCTGGATCGTCAAAACGCTCGTCCGGTCGAGCCCGGCCGCCCGTTTGTTCATCGGTACGCCCCTGTACCTACTCTATCTGAGGGCACTGGGCGCGAAAATCGGACCCGGCGTCGTGATCTTCTCCCGGCGCGTGCCGGTCTGTACCGATCTCCTGACGATCGGTGCAGGGGCGGTGATCCGCAGAGAGGCGATCTTCAACTGCTACCGGGCACAGGGCGGGCGGATCGAGATCGGCGCCGTGACCCTCGGCCGGGACGTGTTCGTCGGCGAGCGGAGTGTGCTCGACATCAACACGTGCATGGGCGATGGGGCGCAGCTCGGTCACGCCTCCGCGCTGCACAGCGGCCAGGCGGTGCCGGCCGGCGAGTGGTGGCACGGCTGTCCCGCGCAGCGCACGGACGTCAACTACGTGAAAGTCCCGCCGGCTCGGTGCGGCACGCTCCGTCGGGCCGCCTATTCCGCCGCCGCCTTGCTCGCTGTCCTCCTCCTGTACCTGCCGCTGGTACAGGCGGGCTTTAGCCTGGCAATCGTCGCGGCGTCGTCGCTGGCTGAGGTGCTAGTTCCGAGCGCGCGTGCGGGCACGTTGTGGGGGCTCGTCATCGAAGCGCTGATCTTCTCACTCGTGCTCTTCTTCGGCCTCGCGCTCGTCGGCCTCCTGCTTACGGGCGCTGTTTCTCGCGTGTTGAACGCGTTTATCAAGCCGGACACCGTCTATCCGCTCTACGGCTTCCACGACGCGGCCCACCGGGCGATTGCGCGGATTGGCAGGATGAGGTTCTTCACGTATCTGTTCGGTGACAGCTCTTACATCGTCCACTTCTTGCAGTGGCTTGGATATCGCCTTTCGCCAGTCATGCAGACCGGGGTGAATTTCGGCACCGAGGTGATGCACGCGAACCCATCGCTGAGCGCTGTCGGCACCGGAACGATGGTCGCGGACGGGCTGCATCTGGTGAATGACGAGGTTTCGAGCACCTCGTTCCGCGTGTCGCGGGTAGCGATCGGGCCTCAGAACTTCCTGGGGAACGACGTCACTTATCCTGCGGGTGGCAGGACCGGCGACAACGTCCTCCTCGGGACGAAGGTATTGGTTCCGCTCGACGGCAAGATTCGCGAAGGGGTCGGTCTGCTGGGCGCTCCTTGTTTCGAGATTCCGCGATCCGTTGAGCGCGACATGCGATTCGACCATCTCCGGACGGGGGAGGCGCTGCGCCGCGGCCTCGCGGCAAAGAATCGATGCGATCTTCAGACCATCGGTGTTTTCCTCTTCACACGATGGGTAGGCGTCTTCCTGTTCGCCTTACTCTACCTGGCGGCTCTCGAGCTTTACGATGTGCTTCCACACGGGGTGAACGCTGGGTTCTTCGGGCTCAGCGTCGTGGTCACCGCTGTCTACCTCACCGGGGTGCAGCGTTGCATCATAGCGTTGCGCCCAGTGCGGCCGACCATTTGCTCCATCTACCATCCCGATTTCTGGTGTGCTGAGCGCATTTGGAAGGTGCATCCGATTCACTACCTGCACACCTTCGATGGCACGCCCTTCAAGAACCTGCTCTGGCGGCTGATGGGTGTTCGGGTCGGCAGGAGGGTCTTCGACGACGGCGCGCACATCTCCGAGCCGACGCTCACCGCCATCGGGGATGAGTCTGTCCTCAATTACAGGAGCAAGATCCAGTGCCACTCGCAGGAGGACGGCACCTTCAAATGCGACCGAACGACGGTTGGCGCCGGCTGCACGATCGGGGTTGGCGCATTTATCCTTTACGGCGTGACGATGGGTGACGGCTCAGTGCTCGCCGCCGACTCCTTTCTGATGAAGGGAGAGTATGTTCCGGCACGCGCGCGTTGGGGAGGAAACCCGGCGACGGAGATGTGAGATGGGCAATATCAGCCTGCGTGACCGTGACACCGTGACCGCTGCGGAGCGCGGCCGGGAGTTCTGGCGCGGGGTCCTTCTCGCCGGTGGATTCACCGCGGTCCCGCGGTGGACCCTTGACCCAGTGCCCGGGATCGCCGAACACGAGGCGAAGATCTGCAATGAAGTTGTGGCGGCGTTGCGTCGGCTGGCGGATGAGCTGGCGGTGCCGCTCAGCTCGGTGCTGCTGACCGCTCACGCCAAGGTGCTTGGCGCGCTCTCGGGCGAGCGCGAGGTCTCGACCGGCTACTCTTTCGAGGGCCGTTCCCCGTTGCTCTGCCGTTTCACGACCGAACCGCACTCCTGGCGGGCGATGCTGTTGAAAGCCGATCGAGCCCAGTCAGAACTGCTGGCGCACAAGGACTTCCCGGTTGACGATCTCAGACGCGAGATGGGCCTCATCAAGCCGTTGTTTGAAACCGTGTTCTCACTCACTCCAGGCGACGGTGCGGAGCTGGCTGAGGAAACCGTAGTGTGGGTTGGCTTCGTGGAACAGGACGGGCTCGTGTTGCGGCTGCGTTACAGGACGGACGTGCTCGACGCGGACTGCGCCGCCAGGATCGCTGGCTATCACGTGACCGCGCTCGCGTTAATCGCGGCCGATCCGGATGCCGAACACGCGCGACAGACCCTGCTCTCCGCCGAGGAGCTGCATTTCCAGCTTCATGGCCTCGCCGGACCCCGCAGAAAGCTGTCGGACCGCCGGGCGCACGAGCTGTTCGAAGAGCGAGCTCGCGTACACCCGGCCGCCATTGCGGCCGAGCATGGCAACAGACGGTGGACGTATCGGGAGCTCAATGCACATGCCAATCAGCTGGCGCGAGCCCTGCTGGCGCGGGGGCTGTCCCGGGAAGGTGTCGTGGCAGTGGTGACCGGGCGCAATCTGGACTGGATCGCCGCTGTGCTCGCGATCTTCAAGGCCGGCGGCGCGTATTTGCCCATCGAGCCGCATTTCCCGGCCGACCGCATCGCGAGGACGCTCTCCCGCGCGGGCTGCCGGCTCGTGCTGACAGAACGCGGCAGCACCACGATGCTCGACCAGGCAATCGATTCGTTGTCCGGGGTCCAGACGCTCTTCATCGATGCGTTGTACGAAGAGGCCCACTCCGGCGGTGATCCCGGCGTCGCCGTCGCGCTTGACCAGCTCGCGTACATCTACTTCACCTCTGGTTCCACCGGTGAGCCCAAGGGCGCGATGTGCGAGCACGCAGGCATGCTCAACCATCTCTTCGCCAAGATCGACGATCTCAGGATCGGCGAGGGGGACGTGGTGGCCCAGACGGCGCCGCAGTGCTTCGACATCTCGCTGTGGCAACTGGTTTCCGCGCTTCTGGTCGGTGGGCGGACGCTGCTCGTCGAGCAGGAGGCCGTCCTGGACGCGCGGCGTTTCATCGGCAAAATCGTCGACGGCAGGGTCAACGTCGTTCAGGTCGTGCCGTCCTACCTGGAAGTCCTCCTCTCCTATCTGGCGCAGTATCCCTGCGAGCTGCCGCACCTGCGGTGCGTGTCGGTCACAGGCGAGGCGCTGAAGAAGGAGCTTACGCAGCGCTGGTTCGCGGCCCAGCCTGGGATCAAGCTGGTGAATGCGTACGGGCTGACCGAGACCTCTGACGACACCAACCACGAGATCATGGAGAGCGTGCCCGACAGAGAACGGGTGCCGCTTGGCCCCCCAATCAACAATGTGCACGTCTACGTCGTCGACGAGCACCTGTCGCCGGCGCCGCTCGGCGCGCCCGGTGAGCTCGTTTTCGCCGGAGTGTGTGTCGGGCGCGGCTACATCAACGATCCCGAGCGCACCCGCCGAGCCTTCCTGGCCGATCCGCACCGCGAGAGCCAACGGCTCTACCGGAGTGGGGACTATGGGCGCTGGCTGCCCGAGGGCAAGTTGGAGTTTCTCGGCCGCCGGGATACTCAGGTCAAGATCAGTGGCTTCCGGATAGAGATCGGCGAAATTGAGAACACCCTTTTGCGGTTGCCCGGCGTCCGCGAAGGTGCAGTGGTGGTCACCGGCGGAACCGACCAGAGCAAGCACCTGGTGGCCTTCTACGCCGCCCAGCGGCCGCTCGATGCCAACGCGCTGCGGGACCAGTTTCGCGAGTCGCTGCCCGAGTACATGGTTCCGTCGGCCTTCCATTGGCAGAGAAACCTGCCGTTGACGGGCAACGGCAAGATCGACCGGAAGGCTTTAATGGCGCTCGCCGGAGAACTCGATTCTGCCGAACAGGGCCACGACGGGCCGAGTACGGCGACAGAGCACCGGTTGGCCGCCGCATGGGCAGAGGTACTCGGCATTCCGAAGGACCAGATCGGCCGGCGGGATCGGTTCTTTGACCTGGGCGGCACGTCGCTGTCGGCACTGAAGCTGGCGATCACCCTGGAGCGCGCGGTGTCCTTCAAAGACCTCATCGACCACCCGATTCTCGCCGATTTGGCCATGCTGGTCGACGACAAGGTCCGTGCAGCGGCTCCGAGCCGTTCCAGAACGGTTGCTTGATCTTGAGCAGCAGCGGCTGAAAGGAAATCGAGATGTCGTCTTCATCCCCGACCTCAACGCTTAACGTGGACGTGCGACCCGGAAAGCCGCCGATGCTGCGGGTCGACGCAACCGACGACGCGCCGCGCTGGGCGGCCGAGCACCGCGACGCGCTGCGTGCCGCCGTCGTCCAGCACGGTTCGTTTCTCGTTCGCGGTCTCGGGTTGCGCGACGTGGCCGGGACCGAAGCCGTCTTTCGGCGGCTAGGCAGTCTGATGACCGAGAGGGAGGCCTTCGCGCCCCGGCGGAGGTACTCCCACGGCGTGTACTCCTCGTCGAAGTGGCCGCCCAACCAGCACATGTGCATGCACCACGAGCTCAGCTACACGCTCGAGTTTCCTTCCCTAATGCTGTTCGCATGCCTGATTGCGCCGACTGACGGCGGCGAGACCCCCGTGGCCGACTCGCCGGCCGTACTTCACGCGCTGCCCAGCGAGTTGGTCGAGCGCTTTGAGCGGGTGGGCTGGCTGCTAATCCGCAACTACAACGACGACATTGGGGCGTCGATCGCTGAAGCTTTCGGCACCGACGACCGTCGCACCGTCGAGAGTTACTGCCGTAACAATGCGATCCAGTTCGAGTGGCAACCCGCCGGTGCGCTGCGCACCTGGCAGCGCCGCAGCGCCGTCGTGCATCACCCGCTTACCGGGCAGCAGTGCTGGTTCAACCAAATCGCATTCCTCAACGAGTGGACGATGGCCCCGGAGGTGCGCGAGTACCTCGTGGACATCTACGGCGAGGACGGGCTGCCCTTCAATACCCGCTTTGGCAACGGCGACCCGATCGGCGCGGATGTCGTGCAGTTGATCGACGAGGTCTACGAGGCAAACACCACACGCGAGCGATGGCAGGCTGGGGACCTGATGCTTGTGGACAACGTCCGCACCGCGCACGGCAGGGAGCCCTTCGAGGGATCGCGCGAAGTGCTCGTCGCGATGGCCGACGCGGTGCACCTGGCCGACTGCTCGCCGACGATCAAGGTGACCGCCAGCTGACGACGATCCCCGAAGCAACGGCGTCCGCAATGTCCGAGCCGAGCACGGCGCCCCAGTTCGCGGTGATCCCCGGTGTCCAAGTCCGGCAGGCGCTGCAGGGCTCCTCTGTCTGACGCGGACTGGTCTGCGACTTGTCGTGCTCGTCGACCTCCGGGACGGTCGGCGGTCTGCGCGATCCCGCAGCAAGCCTGTTGCGTTGCGCATCGGTCATGGGCCGCACGGAGCAGAAAGCCGCCGAATCAGCACACCGGGGCGGGCCTGACTTTCTACAGAGTTCCACCGTTCCGCTGCCAGAGTTTCGCGCACGCCATCGTGAACGAATACCTGGCGAAGGAGCGACCGGCGGCGGCGAGTGAGCCGCTGTTCCAGGTCCAGTACAAGTGGTACGGCGGTAGAAGAAGACCCGGCGCATGTCGGGTCAGCGCGTCTGGAAGATCATCAAGGATCTCGGCAAGCGCGTCGGCGTGGACACCATCCACCCGCATGCGTTTCGCCATGCGTGCGGCGTCGAGCTGCTCAAGCGCTCCGGCGGCAACCTCCGCGCGGTGCAGGAGCACCTGCGTCACGCCGACATTCAGACGACGATCTACACGCGGCTCGCGCCGCAGGATCTCCAGAAGGTCGTGAACCTGTTCGACGAAAAAACGGAGGTGCTGCGCGCTAGGGGTTTCGAACTGGCCCCCCAAACGGGATTCGAACCCGTGTCTCAGCCTTGAGAGGGCGAGCCCGTGGGTAGTGATTTCACCAACTTCCACGCCGGGTGCCACGGCCCGGTGCCACTCGAGACGCGGAATTGTTCCGAGGATACATCTCTTGTTCGTTGATCTCAGTCGGTCGACCAAATCGCGTGCGATCCCGAAATCTCGCTTCGTGCGCTCAGCGGCCGCTTATCCGCAGCGTCACGCAGAGGGACCAGTGGGCCAGTCTTGGTCGCGGGCTGGACTAACGACCCTCGGGTGTTGCGACGGTGACCCCTCGCGGAACCCCTCGGCAGATCGCCGGTTTGCCGAGGCGTTTTGTTTCGTCCCGTTGGCTGGCGTTGGCTGGCTTTGGGTCGAGCCCGGCGCACAACATCCAAGAACTTAAGCCAAGAAACTTCGTCCAGAAACTGGCTCTACCGGCGCGTTCATGGTCGCGCAGTCAGTCGCAGTTATTGCTGGTTCGCGCTGATGGAATGCAGGTCGGCCCCGTCGAAGGCAAGTTCATTCGCAGTTAATGATTACTGCCTAAGTAATGTCCTAATCGGCTATACTGTCCTGTGGGAGGTGCGGCATGCGCCCACAGGGGAGCCCGGCTGAGCTCGAGCGGCGACGACTTCGCGCGATCGAACTGCTCCAGCGCCAACTTCCCGTTCATGTCGTAGCCGAGCGCCTGGGTGTCGATCGGCGCTCGGTCCGCCGATGGAAGCGGGCGCATCGACGCCAAGGCCGCGCGGGCCTGCGCGCGCGCCCGGCATCTGGGCGCCCGCCGAAGCTGACGGCAAAGCAGCAGCAGCAACTGGCGCGCCTGGTGGTCGCCGGGCCGGAAGCGGCCGGGTATCGCACGAATTTGTGGACGTGTCGACGGATCGTCGACCTCATCCGTCACCACTTCGACGTCGCCTACCATCCGGATCACGTCGGTCGACTGCTCCGTGCGTGTGGCTTCAGCCCGCAGCGGCCGCAGCCGCGGGCCAAGGAGCGCGATGATCAGCGAGTGCGCGAGTGGATTCGGGTGGACTGGGCCACGGTAAAAAAAACTCCGGCGTCTCGGCGCCCACCTGATCTGCCTCGATGAAACCGGCTTCTTGATGCTGCCGGTACTCCGCCGTACGTGGGCGCCGTGCGGCACACCACGCCCCTGCTCTCCGTACGTGCGCGCTCGCACGAGAAGGTCTCCGGGATCGGCGCCCTGATCGTGTCGCCTCGTCGGCGACAAATCACCCTGGCGTTGGCTCTGTACCCGGGGATGAACATTCGCGGTCCGCAGGTGGTGCGCTTTCTTCGCCATCTCGCGCGCCATGTGCCCGGTCCGTTCGTCCTGGTCTGGGATCGCGGGCGCTCGCACAAGCACGCGCTCGTGCGGGAGTGGCTGGCCGCTCATCCGCGCTGCCACATCGTCTGGTTTCCGCCCTACGCGCCTGACCTCAACCCTGTGGAATTGCTGTGGAGCTACCTCAAGTACGGCCGCCTCGCGAACCTCGCACCGGACGCCCTCGACGACATTCAGACCAACGTCTGCCGCGAGCGACGGCGCCTGGCCCGACACCCTGACGTGCTGAGGAGTTTCTTTCGTCATTCGGCACTGCCTTTTCATGTCTGACATAGGACATTACTTACGCAGAGATCATTAGCTCTCGTTTGAGGTGGACGCTGGTCGCAGTTAATGATAGATGTAGCGGCGCGCGCGCGGCGCACGTGTTGGCGGATCTCGTCGGCGGAGTCGGGAGCAGGGTTCGCGAGACGGCCGTACAGACGTCGTCAATCGACTGACTGGAGGAACCCATGACACGCATCGTCTCAGGTGTTTTGCTGGCCGTCGTGACGCTCGTCGGCACTCCCGCCGTGGCTCCAGTCCTGTCGAGCTCGGTTGTATACGCCGAGGTGTCCGATGAGCAGCTCATGGAGCAGCTGCTCAAGATCAAGAGAACACTCGCCGACGTGGAGGAGAGCCTCAAGGCCAAGAAAATGCCGACAGACGCCAGGCGCAGCGAAAAAATAGTGCCCATGATGAACGAGATCGAGAGGCTCCTGGAGGCAGTGCATGCCTATGGCTCGAATTAACTGGTGGCTACAGGTGGCTACGTAAACAAGATCCCGTTAGATCTCTACCGTTGACCTCTTAATCGCTCAGGGGGCGCACCCGAACTACATCCAGGCGCACCTCGGCCACGCCTCGATTCAGAGGACGCTCGACCGTTACGGCCTGTCCTTCGCCAAAACCGTGTCCGCCTCGCTCGGCGGACGTCTGTGCTCTTCTGATGGGTCCGAGGAAGCTGGAGATTGTAGGAGACAAGGGTTGTGGGCATCCTCTGGTGATCGGCCTGGGGCACTGGTTTGGGTCATGGTGTCCTCTTTTGGAGTAGTTCTGGATTGCGAATCTGCGAATGCCTCGCCGATCGTTCCTGGGCTGAACGCGACTGCCAGACCGAACATCGAGCTCGCCTTGAGAAAGCGACGGCGCGATGCTTCATCTGGTCGTTTCATCGTGTCCTCGCTTTGAGTAGTCTTGGATTTTTCGGTTTGTGCGGTCATCGTCTCAATCCTTTCTGCTGTGGTTGCTGGGCACGATTGGCGGAGCGATCGAAACGCAGCACGGATCTCTTCGGAGAAGAGCTGCGGCTGTTCCCACGCCGCAGTGCCCGCCTTTCTCGACCTTGTTGTAATGGATGAGTTTGGGATACGCCCGCTCTGTCCAACTCCGCGGGGCTTGATATTGCTCGCCAGGAAAGACGCTCACGGCTACCGGAATGGAGACGCCCTTGGCGTTGAAAAGGCCGCCTTTATATTCCCAGTAGAGACGAGACGCAGAGACTCCCGTGTTCGTCAGCCAATAACGCGTGATGTTGTCGAGGAGCTCGTCACGCGTGAGTTCGCCCGTGGCGCTCGTGGTCCGGTTCAGAGCCGAGGCGACCGCCGCGGCCGGCTGGCCTTCAGCATCATTGTGGTCGAGAAGCCAGGCGGCCAGGCCGACGGGTGAATCCGCAATGCCGTACAACGTTTGCGGGCGCGACGCCATGTACCTGGCGTAGTCAACTTGCTTGAAAGTTCTGACCAACTGCTCGTAGGGCATTAACACGGTGGGAGCCTTCTTGCCAGGTGGTAGCCCGATTTTGTTTGGGCAGAAAGCGATCTTTATTATCACACATATTGTGATAATATTCATGCGCGATGGACTTCACGGATCTAAAGACTGGGCGGCTGGCCAAAGGCTGGAGTCAGGTCGAGGCTGCGGGGCGTCTCAAGGTGTCGCAGTCGTACCTAGCGATGCTTGAGGGCGGCGTCCGCCGCATGACGCCTGACCTCGCTCGGCGTGCGATGAGGGTCTACGATCTCGCTCCGACCGCGCTGCCGCCTTCGGAATTGAACGTCGCGAGCAACCAGACGGCTTCTGAAACTCTGGCCAGCGATCTTGCTGCATTGGGGTACCCAGGACTGGCATATCTGCGGCCCCGGAATTGGAAGCCTAAGAACCCTGGCGAGGTTCTCCTCAGTGCTCTCGCGCGGGAAGATCTGGAGTCTCGTCTCGTCGAGGCCCTCCCCTGGCTCGTACTGAAATTTTGGCCTCTGGACCGCGATTGGCTGGTACGCGAAGCGAAGCTTCGAGACCTTCAGAATCGTCTTGGCTTTGTCGTCACCTTGGCGCGCCGACTTGCGGAGCGTGCTGGAGATCAGCCTCGGGCCCGAACGCTGGAGGAGTTCGAGACGGTGCTCGAACGAAGCCGTCTTGCTCGTGAGGACACGTTGTGTAGGGCATCGCTGCCCGAGGCAGAGCAGCGATGGCTGGTGGAACATAGGTCTCCGGAAGCTAAGCGGTGGAATGTCCTGAGCGACTGGACGGCTGATGCCCTCCGCTTCGCCTGAGCTGCCTCAGCCCTGGGATACGTTTCTCGCCGCGGTGGACGCGCTACTTCCAGACCCCGTCGAACTCCATTGTCTTGGCGGATTCGTCGTTGCGGTCCGTTACCATCTTCCTCGGCCGACAGGCGACCTCGACTACATCGAGATCATTCCTCACCATGCAATGGAGGTTCTTCAGCGTATTGCGGGGCCGGAGTCACCGTTGGCGAAGAAGTATCACTTGTACTTCCAGCACGTTGGAGTGGCCAGCCTTCCGGAATCGTATGTTGAGCGGATCGAGCTCTTGCCGAGTCGCTTCGAGAAGCTCCGGCTACTCGCACTTGAAGGTCACGACCTGGCGTTATCCAAGCTCGCTCGAAACAGCCCGGTGGATCGGGAGGACGTTGCTCACCTAATCAAGGTGGTACCGCTGGATCGCAAGATCCTCAGAACTCGGTATCAGCAGGAACTTCGGCCAAATATTACTGGCGATCCTGAGATACACGATCGGACGCTTCAAATGTGGATCGACGCCTACTTTGGCTCATGACCTAACCTAACGGTTACCGGCCATCGAAGAGCGGACTCATATGGCAGCTCGAGTCCCGCTCTTAGTGCGGTTCCTGAGCGAGCCGCCGCCTCTCCGGTGGATCAAGCCGTTGATATATGGTTTCAGAAGCCTACCCCTTCCGAGGGTGGACAAGCTTCTCGTCGACTTCCAAGCAGATATGCGACGCATCAAGGGGGCGGGTCGATGACCAAGACGCTCACGATCCGAGTGAAGTCGCTCCATGAAGCGCTTGAGGGCTTCCGGACGACTTTCAAGGCCGTCGCCGCTGGACAGCGAGTTGCCAGACGGGAAGGTGTGTATTTCGCTAGCATCGAGGCTGCTAGGAATCTTCTGACCCCGACTCGTCTCGCGTTGCTGCGAGTGATCCGAGACAAGCGTCCGGGCTCAATCTATGAGCTGGCGAAGCTCGTCGGCAGAGATTTCAAGAATGTCCAGGGGGACCTCAAGCTTCTCGAGAAGTATGGGCTGGTGCGTCTAGATCAGGGTCGGCGTACCGGCAAACGCGTAGTCAAGGCACCTCGCGTTGCTTGCTCGGAGATTGCCCTGAAGATCGCAATCTGACGTGAACTCCGCGGGAGATCTCTAGATAACCTGCCGACGCGACTCGACCATGCAGCCATCAAACATTCGAGAACGTGCGCCCGGTCACGGTCCCGCAAACTCGGCCGGTGAATCGTAACGGGGACCGCTCGGAGGAACTCCTCGAATAACGGGACTGCCTCGGGGAGCTTTGCCGATAAGTTCCGCCGGACCTCCTCGACGGCAGCCTCAGGCAGCACCAGATGCACCGATCTCGCCGAGGACTAGAATTGCGTGACTGGTGCCCGTGCGTGACAGGAGTCCGGCGATCAGGACGTCAGCGTCAGGCAGACCGGTACCGGGTCAGTCTTCTCGGGCCGGGCCACCCAGATCCTTCAGGGACAGCTTTCGCACCTGGCGAAGCCGCTCCATCTCGGCGGCAAGCCGCGGTACAACGAGGAGCCGAGGACTGAGGAGCACCGCGCCGTCGAGATCGACGACCGTCAGCGGGTCGCCCTCATCGAGCTTGTACTTCTCGCGCAGCGCCGCGGGGAGGGTCAGAGTGCCCCGCCCACGGACCTGGATCGTCATAGTCTGCGCCATACCGAAAATCAGTATATCGGAATTCCTGGTATTCGCCTGACAAGCGCTTGGCGAGAACGTCGGAGAACCTGCCGGAGACTCCTCTACGCTCCTCGCGGTGAGCAGAATTTTGGGGAGCACTCCACGACGAGGCCCTGCGGCCTCGCGGCTGAGCTTGATCGTTAGGCATCACAACGCATCGAAAGGAGAAGTCTGATGTCCAACACTGTCCGGCTTCACCGAGTGCTCCGTGCGACGCCCGAGAAAGTCTATCGAGCGTTCCTCGATGCAGACGCAATGGCCAAATGGCTTCCGCCGAACGGCTTCACGGGCAAGGTTCACCACATAGATGCCAAAGTCGGCGGCACCTACAGGATGTCCTTCACGAACTTCACCACAGGCCACAGCCACTCCTTCGGCGGAAAATATCTTGAACTGGTGCCACATGAACGCATTCGTCACACGGACAAATTCGACGACCCGAACCTCCCCGGAGAAATGCTGACAACGGTATCGTTGAAGAAGGTGTCCTGCGGTACTGAGGTGAACATAGTCCAAGAAGGGATACCTGAGGCCATTCCACCAGAGGCTTGCTATCTGGGCTGGCAAGAATCGCTCACGCTTCTTGCGCAACTCATCGAAGCTGAGATTCCGGGGTGACTGGGGGAGGGCTCAACCTCATCGCGACCGCTTGCAGGGACGACTCATGACCCGGAAGCCCTCGTCGGTTCGTGCGGTTCGCTTCCCCGCCGCTTATGGCGCGCCGGGCGGACCGGACAGTCTTCTTCCATGGAGTTACGTCGAAGAACGTGTCCGGGTCGCGTCGAATTACTGGATCACGACGGTCGGGCCGGACGGGCGGCCGCATGCGCGGCCCGTCGACGGCGTGTGGATCGACGGCGCTCTTTGCTTCGGTGGTTCGCCGGAGACGCAGTGGGTGCGCAACCTAATGGCAAACCCGTCGATCTCCGTCCATCTCTCGAGCGAAGCCGAGGCGATCATCCTGGAAGGCACTGCCGAGTACGTCACGGATCCGTCACATTCCCTCGCTGCGCAGTCCATGGCCGCTTCGAGGGAAAAGTACCCGCAGTACTTTTCGGGAAACGACGTTTCATTCCGGCCGTTCTGGGCTCTGCGCCCGACCACGGCCTTCGCCTGGACGCTCCAAGGCTTTCCACGGGGCGCTACGCGCTGGCGCTTCGAGAAGAGCTGAGATCGCCGTATGATCGCCTCTAACCTGCGTTGAGTGCTACGCCTGGCCGGGCGGCGACGCCGGGGTGTTCGGTGGCGTGGTCGAGATTGTGAGTGCGTGAAAGCGACGCCGGCTCACGTCCCCTTGAGCCGGGGTACGAGCACGTCCTCCAGTAGCCGCGTGTGAAGCCGCCCTGCGCGGAATTCTGGCGAGTCGATCACTTTCAGGAGAAAGTCACGCGTCGTGCGCACGCCCTCGACCCGCAGCTCGCCCAGGGCACGGAGCATGCGAGCGATGGCGTGCGGGCGGTCGTGGTCCCAGACGACAACCTTGCCGAGCATGGGGTCGTAGTGGACCGAGACCGTGCTGCCCGGAGCGATCCCGGCGTCAACGCGGACTCCCGGGCCCGACGGGATATCGAAGACGCTGATCCGCCCTGTCGAGGGCAGGAAATTGCGGTCGGGGTCCTCGGCGTAGATGCGGCATTCAATCGCATGACCACGCGGACGGACGTCGCGCTGATCGACGCTCAGGGGGAGCCCGCCGGCGATGCGGAGCTGCTCGCGGACGATGTCGATCCCGGTGACCATCTCGGTGACCGGATGCTCGACCTGCACGCGAGTGTTCATCTCGAGGAAGTAGAAGCGGCCGTCAGGCCCGAGCAGGAACTCGATGGTGCCGGCATTGTGGTAGTGGATGGCGCCGGCCAGGCGGAGCGCGGCGCCAGCCATCTCCTGCCGGAGGGGCTCGTCCACGGCGGGCGAGGGTGTCTCCTCCACGAGCTTCTGGCTGCGGCGCTGCAGCGAGCACTCGCGCTCGCCAAGATGGACAGCGTGGCCGTGATGATCGGCGAGGAGCTGGATCTCGACGTGACGTCCTCCGGTGAGGAAGGTCTCGAGGTAGACGGCCCCGCTGCCGAACATAGCCTGCCCGAGCCGGGCGGCGGCGGTGTAGGCGCGCTCGAGCCCCGCCGGATCGCGCAAGATGGTCATACCGATCCCGCCGCCCCCGGCGGCAGGCTTGAGGATGACGGGATAGCCGAGCTTGTCGGCGAGGCGGCTAGCGTCGTCCGGGCTCTCGACGGCGTCTGTGCCCGGCAGCAGGGGCACCCTCGCGTCGGCGGCGACACGCCGCGCCGCCAGCTTGTCGCCCATTAGGGCGATGCTGGCGCTGCTCGGCCCGATGAACGTGAGGCCGGTTTCCTCGATCCTCCTCACGAGCTTGGCGTTCTCGGCGAAGAAGCCGTAGCCAGGGTGGATGGCATCGCAGCCGGTGGCGCTCGCGACCTCGAGGATTCGATCGAGATTCAAGTAGCTCTCGGTCACTTTCGCCCCGCCCAGGTCCCGCACCTCGTCGGCCACTCGCGTGTAGGGGCTGTCGCGATCCGCCTCCGAGCAGACGGCCACCGTGGCGATCCCGCTCTCGCGGCAGGCTCGGAGCACGCGGGCGGCGATCTCGCCCCGGTTGGCGACGAGAACCTTCTTGAGCGACACCGCGGACGGCTACGCCGCCCGTACCCGGGCCAGCACTGCGCCCATTTCTACCTCCTGCCCTTCGGCCACCAGGACCTCCTCCACCGTGCCGGCCAGATCCGACGGCACCGCGATCTCCATCTTCATCGATTGCAGGGTCACCACCGTATCGCCCGCGGCGACGGTGGCGCCACGCGCCACCGCGATGCTGGCGACCAGGCCGGGAACCGGAGCCACCACGTCCACACGATCCGCCATAGGCTAGTCTCCCGCTGAGATCGGATTAGAGGAGGGCGCGGAGCGGCGCGACCTCGACCCCGGCCTTCACAAGACGCTCCCGCACGGCGCGGGCGATGGCTGGGGCGTTCTCCGCATCGCCGTGGACGCAGACGCTCCGGGCAGCCAGGGGCAACCACCCGCCGTCGCGAACCGGGACCTTTCCCTCTGTTGCGAGCGCGACGGCACGCTCGGCAACCGCCTCGGGATCCCGCGCTTTCTTCGCACGCTCGAGGATGAGTTGGCCCTGGTCGTTGTAGTCGAGGTCGATGTACCCCTCCATCACGAAGGGGACTCCGACCCGTCGGGCCGCGTCCGCCCAGACCGTGCCGGTGAGCAACAGAATGAGCCCGCCGTCCAGCTCCTTCACGGTCTCGGCCATGGACTCGGCATAGGTCCGGTCCTGGCTGCACATGACGTAGAGCATCCCGTGGGGCTTCACGTGCTCCACCCTGGCGCCCTCCGCTGTCGCGAAGCCCTGGAGCGCCCCCACCTGGTAGGTCACGTAGTCCTTCAGCTCCTGGGGAGAGACGTCCATCCGGCGCCGCCCGAAGCCGATCAGGTCCGGAAAGGAGACGTGCGCGCCGATGGCGACCCCGTGCTTCTTGGCCAGACGAACCGTGGTTCGCATGACGTGCGGGTCGCCGCCGTGATAGCCGCACGCGATGTTGGCCGAGCTGAGGAAGGGCATGAGATCGGCGTCGTGGCCAAGGGTCCACCGTCCGTAGCTCTCTCCCATATCGGCATTGATATCGATTTTCGCAGCCATACTGCTACCCCCTGTCGATGGAACGTTCGGAGATCGTCGCGTCGAGGTCGCGGGCCCTCTGAGTGGCTTCCTCGATCGTCACCTCTTTGAACGTGATGGTGTCGCGGCCGGGCACGAGCTGGCCCACTTTCCACGTCGATGCGTAGACGAGGGTCGCGTTGCAGATGAAGCCGCCGAGGCTCGGTCCGTCGGCCACCAGGATGATGGGCTGGTCGCCGCATACGTTGACGGTCCAGACGGCATAGCCATTGTCCAGGATGTTCGATGGATGGCCGCCGGCGATGCCCCCGCTCGTGCGCGCCCATTGCCACTTGTGCGACTCCAGGCGCACGCCCATGCGATTGGAGTTGCGGTCGACCTTCCAGGCGTGGCTGAAGAAGAAGTCCATGTCGGTGGGCGTCAGGTAGTCGGGATCGGCCTGGGGACCGCGCATGGCCTCGATCTCCCAGTGGCTCGCGTAGGGGGGACGCAGGCTCGGCCGCAGTCGACGGCCGATCAGCCGGTCGATGCCGTCGCCGCGACCGAGCGGGACCCGGTCACCCTTCTTGAGCCCGCGGCCTTCGAACCCGCCGAAGCCACCCACCGTGAAGGTCGCCCGGCTCCCCATGTAGTCCGGCACATCAAATGCGCCGCTCACGGCGACGTAGGCCCGGAACCCCGTAGCCTTAACCGTCTTCATCTCGAGCTGGTCGCCCGGCTCCACGCCGACGCTCTCCCAGAGCGGCAAGGGCCTGCCGTTGAGGGTCGCGTGCATGTCCGCGCCGGTGACGGCCAGGACGCGACGGTCGTGGAAGCGGGCCTTGAGCCCGCCCACCGTCACCTCGAGGGCCGCCGTGCCCTGGGAGTTGCCCACTAAGAGGTTGGCAACGCGGAAGGCGAAGTGGTCCATGGGGCCCGCCGGGTACGTGCCGAGGGCGAGGTAGCCTACCCGGCCCGGGAAGTCCTGTATGGTCGTCTGGATGCCGCCTTCGAGAACCTCGAACATCACCCTCCCCCTCCCTTATGGAATCGGTATGTGCTTGACGGCCTCTGCCTGGCGCCGCTGGAACGCCGCCACCGCGTCTTTCACAGAGTCGAGGAAGCGGCGGTAGGCCTTGACATTGAGCGCTTCGTACTCCACGACCTTGTACCGATAGGTGCCGTCGTAGACACGCGCACGAATCGCCTCCAGCTGGTCGTCCGTCACGCGCACCCACTGGATGCGATCGGCGGGCTTCAGGAGGATCGGGTTCGCCTTGAACGCGGGGTTCCGCTGCTGGAGGTCGAAGATCGGGATGGTGCGCCCGAAGAGCTGGTAACCGCCAGGCGAGGCCACGGGATAGATGGCGACGCACGGCCCGCCAATCCCCACCGCGCCCTCGGGCGTCCACGGCCGGGTGGGATTGTACTTCGGCGTCACGATCGCATAGCGGGGATCGAGCGGGAACATGAAGGGCAGCCCCGGCCAGAAGCCGATGCACGCGTTCCACCATTCGGTAGCGCAAAGGTACTGGATGACCTCCTCGGCGTCCTTGAGGCCGTTGTAGCTAGCGATGTACTCGATGTTGTGGCCGTTGATCACGTTGGGGGCGTCTTGCCGGGTGTACTTGACGTAGCGCTCGATGTCGCTTCTGGTCCACTGGTCTGCGAACGCCATCGGCAGCTCCAGCCGCCGGCTGGGGATGCTCAGATTGTCGACGGCGGGGATCGCGTCCTCGAGCTTCTTCAGGGTCTCGACCAGTTCACGCGTCGGCAGGCGGAGGCTATCGTACTGAATCAGCATGCTCCGGAGCGCGGGCACGGTCTCGATCACGCCATCGATGTCGGCCCGCTTGATCGCCTCGTTGAGGCCGAAGATGCGGAAGTTCATCGTCAGATCCAGCACCATCTCGCCGTACTCGAGGAGGAGGAACCGGTCACCGGCGTAGCGGTAGACGACGGCCGGTCGCTCGCCGGCGGCATGAAGGGTGTCGATCACCGAGGGATTGACCTGGCTCGCTTGCGGCATCGCCTCACCTCACGTTGACTGGGTCTGACGTGGAGGACCCCCATGCCGGCGCGAGGCCGGCCGCTTCGCGCACCACCTCCGAAACCGCCGTCCAGTCGAGACCGCCGCGCCCACGGGACGCGGCGGACAGGAAATGGTCATACGCCACACCGGCCACCGGCATCGGGACGCCGAGCTGGTCGGCCGTGCGGAGGACCAGCCGGATGTCCTTGAGACCGAGCGCGAGCTGGAACCCGGGCGGGCTGAAGGCGCCCCGGCTCATCCGTTCGCCGTTCGTCTGGTAGACCGGCGAAGCGAAGAGCGCGCCGTTGAGCGTCTCGAGCACCGCGAGGCGGTCCAGCCCGGCCTTCTCGACGAGAGCGAACGCCTCGGCCAGCGTCTCGATCGCCTGATCGTCGGCCAGCATGGTGATCACGATCCGAGCGCGCTCCGCCGCTTCCGCCGCCGAGGCGGCGACGGCAGCCCCGCCGGCGTCCAGCGGCTCGGCCTTCGCGCGCGTGCGGTTGTGCACGGCGAGGGGGAATCCCGCGGCCAGGAGGTTGCGGGCCATCGGGAACCCCATGTTGCCGAGACCGATCACCGCCACCGGCTCCTTCACGTCGCCTTGTCCTTTCCAGCCCGCCTCCGAGGCCGCGATCAGTCCTCGCGGAGCTTGGCGATATAGCGGTGACGGACCTCATCTATCACCACCGCGAAAATGAGCAGCACACCCAGCACAACCATCTGGAGATAGGACTGGATGCGGACCAGGTTCATACCGTTCTCGAACCACTCGATAAACACGGCCGCGAGGACGACGCTGCCGAGTCGGCCCGTGCCTCCGCGCAAGCTCACCCCGCCGATGACGCAGGCCGCGATGGAGCGGAGCGGCATCGCCGCCCCGATGTTCGCCTCCCCCGTCTCCAGACGCGCCGTCAGCATGACACCGCCCAGCGACGCCAGGAACCCGCAGAGCACGTAGGCGAGGAACAGATACGATCGCGTCGAAATGCCGCTCAGGGCTGAGGCCTTGATGTTGCCCCCGATCGCGTAGAAGTACCGCCCGATCCGCGTCCAGTTGAGAAGGACGTACATCCCGAGGATGACCACGACCGTCACGTACACTGGCACCGGGACGCCAAGGAGCTTGCCGAACCCGAGCGTCGCCCCGAACTGGCTCGGCATCCCATACACCGGCACGCCTCCGGTCATAGAAAGCGCGAGGCCGAAACCGATCGAGGCCATGGCGAGGGTCATCATGAAGGGTGAGACGTTGAGCGCGGCGATGCCGAAGCCGTTAGCAACACCCATCGCCGTCCCGGCGCCGAGGCCGGCCAGAATCCCCAGCGTGATGGCCAGACCCACGGCACTCGCGTTCCCGGCGACGACCGCCGCCATCACGTACGCCGACACGACGCTGGTCACGGCCAGGATGACGCCGACGGAGAGGTCGAATCCCCCCGTCAGGAGGGCGAGCATCTGGGCCATGGCCACGATGGTGAGGTAGGTGGACTGCCGAGCGACGTTGAAGATATTCTGTCCCGACAGGAACCGTGGCTCGGCGATTCCGAAGCCGATCACCAGGATGAGCAGCAGCAGGGGTAGGACCCCGAGGCGGACGAACGTCAGGCGTGCGAGCCGCGCCAGGGCGGGCCCGGGCGCTGCCCGGCGCTCGGCCGTCACCACGCCGGTCTCAGCCACCGGCAGTCTCGGACTCGAAGAAGTGAGACAAGACCTCCTGCTCCGTGATCTCCGCGCCCTTCAGCTCGGCGCGCATTCGTCCCCGGTACATGACGTAGGTCCGGCTGGTGAGGTGGAGGATCTCCGGCAGGTCCGACGAAATCAGGAGGATACCCGCGCCGGCCTGCTCCACCAGATCCTTCATGAAGTTGTAGACCTCGGTCTTGGCGCCCACGTCGACCCCCATCGTCGGCTCGTCCATGATGAAGAGCCTCGGGTTCCGGGTGAGTCCCTTGGCCAGCATCACCTTCTGCTGGTTGCCGCCCGAGAAGAAGACGACGTCGCGCTCGATGCGCGGGGGCGAGATCTTGAGCCGCGCGGCCAGACTGGTGCAGATTCCGCGCTCGCTCCGCCGCCGGAGAAAGAGGCGGCCGCTGAACGACGACAACGTTAACGCGCACAGGGCCATGTTCTCGCGCACGCTCCGTTGGACCACGAGGCCTTCCGTCCGCCGGTCCGGCGGCAGGTAGACGATGCCGGCATCCAGCATGGCTCGCGCACCGGGTCGATTCACGGGGCGGTCGAGGAAGCGAATTGTGCCGCCGTCGATCGGCTCCAGCCCGAACACAGCCCGTCCGACCTCCGACTTCCCTGAGCCGACCAGGCCCGCGAGCCCAACGATCTCGCCGGCACAGACGGTCAGGGAGACGTCGCGAACGACGCGACCGACGGTCAAGTCCTCGATGGCGAGAAGCTGGGCGCCCGGGCTGTGCTCGATACGCGGGAAGAAGGCCTCGAACGTGCGGCCCGTCATGAGTTCCACCAGCTTCTCGTGGCTCGCGCCGCCGACGTCGAGCGTGGCGACCCGGCGGCCGTCGCGGAGCACAGTGATGCGATCGCCGATGCGGTGGATCTCGTCCATGCGGTGGGTGATGTAGACGATCCCCACTCTTCGCCGCTTGCACTCCCGGAGGAGCTGGAAGAGCCGGTCCGTCTCGCGCTCGGTGAGGGCCGCCGTCGGCTCGTCCAGGATCAGGATGGACAGCTCGGACCTGAGCGCCTTGGCGATCTCCACCATCTGCTGCTCCGCACGGGACAGGCGGTTGACCTTCATGCCTGGCCTGAGCGGAAATCCGAGCTGGGTCAGCGTCGCCTCCGCGCGGCGGTGAAGCGCGCGTTTGTTCAGAAAGGGCCCGGTGGTCAGCTCTTCGCCGAGAAAGAGGTTCTCCTCGACGGTCATGTCGGGCACGAGGCTGAACTCCTGGAAGACAGCGCTGATCCCTCGCCGCCGGGCGTCGGAGACAGAGCGGAAGTGTACCGGCTCGCCATGGAGCAGGACCTCACCGGCGTCAGGCCGGAGGGCACCGGCCACGATACTGATGAGCGTGGACTTGCCCGCGCCGTTCTCGCCAAAGAGCACGTGCACCTCGCCCGGTCGGAGGTCGAAGTCCACCTGGTCGAGCGCCTGCACACCAGGGAACCACTTGCTCAGCCCGCGCAGGCGGAGCAGCGGCGGCGCCTCGGCGACGAGCGTTGACGCCCCCCGATGCTCTCCGCTGCTCCCCGGCACGTGCCCGCTCCTAGTCCACGCGGAAGGTCGGCTTGAAGTCAGGCGGCGCCAGCGATGACTCGTAGTGGAACGAGTTGATGTTGGACTTGTCGATCACGTAGATCGCTGGTCCGGTGTGCTTCGTGTACGGCTTGTTCTCCAAGATTCGCACGGCCTGGTCGATCGCGATCCGGCCCTGGATCACCGCCGAGTCCGTGGGCGCGGCCAGGACGGCCCCCCGCTTGATGTCTTGATAGACGCCGGGTGTGAAGTAGTACGCCAGCACCTTGATCTTGTCAGACTTACCGGCGTCGCGCAGAGCCTGCGCCGCCGCCTCAGTGGTCGGTGACGTGCCGACGATATAGTCGATATTCGGATATGCCTGGAGCACGTCCTCCACGAGCTTGAGCTGGATCTCCTTGCCGGTGTCACCATACTTCGTGGAGACGACCTCGATCGCGCCCCGGGCGACCGAGTCGGTGAAGCCCTTGTTGCCGGCGACGACCCATCCCGCGCCGGGAGGGCCCGGGAACCACGCAACCTTCACCGGCTTCGAGCCCTTGGGGTGTTTCTTCACCAGATACTCCCCCGCCTGGTACCCCATCTCCGCGAACGACACGAGGGACTTGGCGGCGAGCTTGGGCGAATTAATACCGTTGATCACGTCGATGACCGGGATCCCTTTGCCGGTGATCTCGTCGATGAGCTTGTTGAGCCCTGTCTCGGAGATCGCGCCGATGATTACCGCATTCGCGCCCTGGGCCACACAGTCCTCGATCTGACTGACCTGCTTGGCGAGGTTCGTGTAGCCCCCGGCCTCGACGAGCTGCATCTTGACGCCGAGACGCCGCGACTCCGACACCACGCCGCAGTCGACGGCGATCCA
>Ga0209378_1000483_pt1 | contig 29694 bp, 27 predicted proteins | sample GraSoiAngelo_156_FD_186170 | JGI IMG/M metagenome (GOLD analysis project Ga0209378, IMG submission 186170) | Grasslands soil microbial communities from the Angelo Coastal Reserve, California, USA - 14_1009_13_40cm (SPAdes) (version 2) | ecosystem: Environmental > Terrestrial > Soil > Grasslands ...
CCGAGCGCGTCCTCCACCGCCTGCGCGAACAGCGCGCCCGTGGGGATCGCGCCCGCCTCGCCCACGCCCTTGGCACCCATCGGGTTCAACGGCGACGGCGTCTCGCGGTGCGCGGTCTCGACGCGCGGCACGTCAGTCGCAGTCGGAAGCAGGTAGTCCATGAACGAGGCGTTCAACAGCTGGCCGTCCTCATCGTAGACCAGCTGCTCGTAGAACGCGTTGCCGATGCCCTGCGCCACGCCGCCGTGGATCTGGCCGTCCACGATCATCGGATTGATCACCCGGCCGCAGTCGTGCACCACGACATACCGTCGGATGTCGACCTGCGCCGTTTCGGGATCCACCTCGACGAGCATGGCGTGAACGCCGCTCGCCGTGCTTCCGCGGTCGGGGCCGAAGTACGCGGTGGCCTCCAGGCCGGGCTCGGTGCCGGGCCGCACGGCGCCCCGCAGCGGGTTGGCCTTCACCGCGAGGGCGCCGAGCGTGATCCCGGCGCTCGGGTCGCCGCGCACGTGTACGCTTCCCCCCGCGAGCACCAGGTCGGCCTTCGATGCCTCGAGCTCTTGGCTCGCGAGCTCGAGAATCTTCTCGCGAACGCGCAGGGCCGCGGCCTGACACGCGCTGCCCGCGACGACCGCGCCGCGGCTCGCGAACGTGCCGGTGCCCCAATGAAATTCCCGCGTGTCGCCCGTTATGACGTGGACGTCCGCCACGTCCACGCCCAGCACCTCGGCCACGATCTGGGCAAACGCGGTGAAGTGCCCCTGCCCCTGCGTCCCGACACCCGTGGCGAGCCGGACGCGCCCACCGGGCTCGACCGTCACCCGCGCCCCTTCGTACGGCCCGATTCCGGTTCCCTCCACGTAACACACGATCCCGATTCCCACGTGGCGGCCAGCGGCCCGGAGCCGCGGCTGCTCCTCGCGGACGAATCGGTGGTAATCGATGAGCTCGAGCGCCTGATCGAGCGCCGGCTCATAGTCGCCGCTGTCGTACGTGAGCGGCGCGGAATCCTGGAACAGGATCTCGTTGTTGAACGGAAACTGGTCCCGCCGGAGCAGGTTGCGACGGCGGATCTCGGCGCGATCGATCTCGAGCTCTTTGGCGGCGAAGTCGAGGAGCCGCTCGATCACGAACACGCCGTGCTGACGGCCCGCGCCGCGCACGGGCGTCACAATCGTCTTGTTGGTGAAGACCGCCGTGAACTCGCTCTCGTAGTTGGGAATCTCGTAGGGGCCAAGCAGGGTGCACTGGCTGTTGATCGGCACGGTGAGACCGTAGGGGTCGTATGCGCCGGTATCGTGCAGGAACACGTCGCGCACGCCGAGGATCTTCCCGCTCTGGTCCAGCGTGATCTCCGCGTCGTGGATCTGGCCGCGCTCCTGCGTGGTAGCGAAGAAGTTCTCCTGCCGATCCTCGGTCCACTTGACGGGGCGGCCGAGCTTCATGGCGGCCCACGGCACCAGCACCTCCTCCGGGTAGTACATCATGATCTTCGGGCCGAACCCGCCCCCGACGAACGGCGCGACGACGCGGACCTGCGATTCGAGGAGCCCGAGCAGCTGGGCCAGCCCGTTCCGGATCGGTATGGGCGCCTGCGTGGTGTCCCATACCGTCAGCTCTTCCGCGCGGGGGTCCCACTGCGCCGCCACGGCCCGGTTCTCGATAGCGGCGGACGCTCCGCGGTCGTACCGGAAGCGGCGCTTGATCACCGTGTGAGCGCGCTGCTTGGCGCGCGCGTAGTCACCCTTTCGTTGGACCGCATGGGCCGCGACGTTCGAGGGCAGGTGCTCGTGCACTCGCGGTGCTCCTTTCGCGAGCGCGGCCTCGAGGTCGACGACCGCGGGGAGCGGCTCCGCCTCCACCACGATGTCGTCCAGCGCGTCCTCGGCCAGGTAGCGGCTCTCCGCCACGACCATGGCGATCGGCTCGCCGACGTGGCGCAGCTTCTCTTTTGCGAGTGGGACCTGCGTGCAGGCGTTGAACACGAGCCCCGCGATCGGGGGGGGCGGCACGAGCAAGGGACCGGGTCGCCAATAGTCGCCGAGATCGGCCGCCGTATACACGGCGACGACGCCCGGCCGGGCTCGGGCGGCAGTCGCGTCCATGCCGGTCAATCGTGCGTGGGCGTGTTGGCTCCGAAGAAACGCGACGTGCAGCATTCCGTCCAGGCGCACGTCGTCCACGAAGAGCGCGCGGCCGGTGAGGAGCCGCGCATCTTCAGTGCGCCGCACCCGTTCACCGATCTGGCGTCGGGATTCCATCAGAGGCCAACCGTACGGCCGCGACGATGTTCTGGTAGCCGGTGCAGCGGCAGAGATTCCCGGAGAGCGCTTCGCGGATCTCGCGCTCGTCCGGATGGGGATGATCCCGCAGGAATGGCACCAGGGTCATAAGGATGCCGGGCGTGCAGAACCCGCACTGCAGCCCGTGGGCCTCGTGGAACGCGGCCTGGAGGGGGTGCAGGGGGCCGCCGCCGCCATCGGTCAGGCCTTCGACGGTGGTCACGGCGTGCCCATCCGCCTGGACCGCGAACATGAGACACGAACGGACGGCCTCGCCGTCCAGCAGCACCGTGCACGCGCCACATACCCCGTGCTCGCATCCCACGTGCGTGCCCGTGAGGCCCAGCTCGTTACGGAGAAAATCGGACAGCAACAGCCGCGGCTCGACGGTGCGCTCGTACCGCGCGCCATTGACGGTGACCACCAACGTCGTGCTCAAGGTCCGCTACGTTACGCCCTGGCCGAGAGCACAGCAAGGCGACAGAATTCGCACCATGCGACGTCGCGAGGCACTCGCCAAGCTCACGGGCCGCGAGCAATACGTCGACGATCTCCCGCTGGAGGGCTTCCTGTGGGGCATGACCGTACGGAGCCCGGCGCCACGCGGCCGCGTCACCGCCGTGCGCTTCGGCAAAGACGTCGACTGGTCCCAGTTCGTCGTGGTGGATCACCGCGACATCCCAGGGCCGAACGTGGTCGCCCTGATCGAGGAGGACCAGCCGGTGCTCGCCGCCGGCTACGTACGGCACGTGCACGAGCCGGTGCTGCTGGTCGCCCACGCGTCGCGCGAGGCCGCACGCCGCGCCGTCCGCTCCATCGAGGTCGTGGTCGAAGCCGAGCCGCCCGCCCTCGACTTTCGGGTCGTTGCTCCCGCCGAGCAGATCCAGTACGGCCCGGACAACGTCCTCAAGCGCCTGAAGATCGAGAAGGGCGACGTGGAGCGCGCCCTCGCGCGAGCCCCGGTCGTCGTCTCGGGCACGTACGAGACGGGCGCGCAGGAGCACGTCTATCTCGAGACGCAGGGGATGATCGCCTATCTCGAGGACGACGTGCTGGTGGTGAAGGGCTCGATGCAGTGCCCGTACTACGTCCTCAAGGCCTTGCAGCATGCCCTGGCGCGCGACGAGACCAGGGTGCGAGTCGTCCAGACGCCTACCGGCGGCGGATTCGGCGGCAAGGAGGAATTCCCGTCGCACATCGCGCTGCACGCCGCCCTCCTGGCGCTCAAGAGCGGTCGCCCCGTGAAGCTGATCTACGACCGCGGAGAGGACATGGCGGCGACCACCAAGCGGCACCCCGCGCTCGTGCGGCACCGCACGGGGCTCTCGCGCGACGGCCGGCTGCTGGCGCAGGACGTCGAGGTGGTGATCGATGGCGGGGCGTACGTCACGTTGTCACCCGTCGTGTTGTCCCGTGCCATCATCCACGCCGCCGGGCCGTACGCGTGCGAGCACGTGCGGATCCAGGGCCGGGCGATGTTCACGAACGCCGTCCCGTTCGGCGCATTCCGCGGCTTCGGGGCGCCGCAGACGCAGTTCGCCGGCGAGCGGCACATGGACGTGGTCGCGCGGACGCTCGCGGTCGACCCCGTGGAGCTGCGACGCGTCAATCTATTGAAGGACGGCCAGACGACGGCCACGGGTCAGGTGATCCGGGACAGCACCGATCGAGTCGCCGTGATGGAGCGGGCACTCGAGCTCTCCCGCTATCGCGAGAAGCAGGGTGAGCACACCGCATTCAACGCGACGCACGAGACGCTACGCCGGGGCATGGGTCTGGCGACGTTCTTTCACGGCGCCGGGTTCACGGGCGGGGGCGAGGTGGCGCTCAAGTCGCGGCTCCGCGTCGCGGGGCGCGCCGACGGCGGCGTCGAAGTGCTGAGCGCCAACATCGAAATGGGCCAGGGCACGTTGACGGTGTTCACCGAGCTCGCCGCCGCGCGCTTGGGACTCGACCCCGACGACGTGACGATCGCGGAAGCGGACACATCGCGCGTGCCGAACAGCGGACCTACGGTGGCGTCGCGTACGACGATGATCGTGGGCGGCCTGGTCGAGCGCGCCGCCGACGACCTGCGCCGCCGGCTCGGGCTCGACCACTCCGCCCGGGGCGCGGACGTGAAGCAGGCGATCCGCCGCTGGCACCTGGAGCATCCTGCCGAACCGCTCTTCGGCGAGGCAGCCTACGAGAAGCCGCCAGGCATCGAGTGGGATGACAAGAGCTACCGTGGCGACGCATACGGGGCGTTCGCGTGGGCGGCCTACGTCGCCGAGGTGGAGGTGGACCTGCGAACGTGCGCCACGCGCGTGATCGATTTCACCGCCGTGCAGGAAGTCGGCAAGGTGCTGAACCCGACCCTGGCCCGCGGTCAGGTGCAGGGAGGCGTGGTCCAGGGCATCGGCTGGGCGCTGATGGAGGAATGCACGTGGCAGGACGGCGCGATGGCGAACAACCAGCTCACCAATTACCTGATCCCCACGTCCGACGACGTGCCCTCGATCCGCGTCGCCTTTATCGAGAACCCTTACCCCCACGGCGGAGGGGGAGGCGCGAAGGGCCTCGGTGAGCTGCCGATCGACGGACCCGCCCCTGCGATCGTGAACGCCGTAGCGGCGGCGACCGGCGCAGATCCGCGAACGATACCTGTAACGCCCGAGCGCTTGATGGAGCTGATGGAAATTGCGGATTTCGGATTGCGGAATGCGGATTGAACGTCGATGAGCTCCCAATCCGCAATCCCCAATCCGCAATCCGCAATCTCGGTCACCTTCACTTTGAACGGTTCATCGGTGACGGTCGAGATCGACCCCGCCGACCGCCTGCTCGACACCCTTCGCTATCGGCTCGGGCTCACCGGCACGAAGGAAGGGTGCGGCGAGGGGGAGTGCGGCGCGTGCACCGTCTACCTCGATGGCGTGCCGGTGAACTCCTGTCTCATCCCCACCTACCAGGTGCGCGACAGAAAGGTGGAGACGATCGAGTCGCTCGATCCGCGCGCCCTCGAGGCGTTCGAGCGGTGCGGCGCCACGCAGTGCGGGGCCTGCACGCCCGGCGTGGTGATGACCGCGTGGTGGATTCGCGGGCACCCCGATCTGCTCCGCACGCACACGATACGCGAGCTCATGGCAGGGAATCTCTGCCGCTGCACCGGCTACGACGGGATCGTCGACTCAATAAAGGAAGCGCTCGGCGAACGGTGAACGCTCTATTGCCCGAGAGCATCCCGGAAGCGCTCGACATGCTCGCGCGCGACCCCGCAGCCGTCCCCATGGCCGGCGGGACCGACCTCCTCGTGCACTGGCCGGTCCGGATCGAGGCGCACGACCGCACCTATCTCGATCTCTCGCGGCTGGAGGACCTGAAGCCGCTCACGTGGAAGGCGGACGAGCTGGTGCTGGGCGCGCTCACCACGTATTGGGACGTGATCCGGGATGAGCGCGTCGGCCGGGAGTTTCCGCTGCTCGTCCAGGCGGCGCGTCAGGTGGGGGCGATCCAGATCCAGGCGCGGGGCACCTGGGCGGGAAACGTCGTGAACGCCTCGCCGGCGGCGGACGGCGTGCCCGCGCTGATGGCGTACGACGCGACCGTCGTGCTCGAGTCGCGGCGCGGGAGGGAGGAAGTCCCGCTCGATCGGTTCTACTCGGGCTACAAGGAGATGCGCCGCCGCGCCGACCAGCTGGTGGTGGCGATCAGGATCCCTCGACGCACCTACTCGTTCCAGATATTCGAGAAAGTCGGCTCACGGCGGGCTCAGGCGATCGCGAAGGTGGGGTTGGCCGTCACGCATTCCGACGCGGGGTGGAGGGTGGTGGCGGCGAGCGTCGCGCCCACCATTCGCCGCTGCCCCGCCGTCGAGCGGCTGCTCGAGACGGGCGCGCGGGCGGGGGTCTCGTCTTCGGAAGATCTCTCCCCCGCCATCGCGCAGGACGTGGCACCGATCGATGACATCCGCTCGAGCGCCCGGTACCGCAACCGCGCGATGGCGCGCGTGCTCTATCACGATCTAAAAGATTTCTGGAGACCGCGAGCGTGACGATGCCGCTACTTGAGCGGCGCCCCCGCGCGGATCCACTTCCCCAGCAGCGCTCGCTCGTCGGGAGTCATCCCCGTGAGGTTGCCGAGCGGCATGGTTTGCGCGTCGACCGCGACCGCCAAAATGCGCGGGGCGCTCGCCTGGATTTGATCCGGCGTGTCGAGGACGACACCGAGCGGCGCGACGGGCATCCCCGGCTGGGTGGGCGCGCTGGAATGGCAGCCCGCGCACCGGCGGGCGACGATCACGCGAACATCCGCGAAGGACGCTCCCGCGCCTCCCGTGTCCGAGCGCGGCCGCGTCACCAGCGCCAGCGCCACGAGCCCGAGCGCTGCCGCGGGCAGGAGCCAGGCGTTGCGACGACCCTGATTGCGCAGGTTGAACCAATGCCGCGTCCCCACCCCGATCACCGCCAGACCCGCGAGGATAGCCCAGTTGAGCGGATGGCCGTAGGTCGCAGGGTAGTGACTGCTGACCATGATGAACAGCACCGGCAGGGTGAGGTAGTTGTTGTGGAGCGACCGGAGCGCCGCTTGCTTGCCGAGCTCCGCGTCGGGCGGTCGACCCTGTGCCATCGCCGCCACCATCTCCTTCTGGGAGGGGATGATCACCATCAGCACGTTCGCCGCCATGATCGTTCCGATCGCGGCGCCGACGTGGATGTACGCGGCCCGCGGGCTCAGCAGGCGGGTCAGGCCCCAGGCGAGCGCGGTGCCGAGGACGAAGAGCAGCGACGCGAGAATGAGCGGCCTGGCGCCGAGCGGCGAGCGACACAGCGCGTCGTACACCAGCCAGCTCGCCACGAGCGTCGCGATGCCGACCGCCACGCCGGCGGCAGGGGAGATCCGCGCGGTCCCCGGGTCGACGAGAAACGACGCCGCTCCTACATAGTAGATCAGCGCGAGGAGCACGAAGCCCGTGATCCACGTGGCATAGGCTTCCCACTTGAACCAGTGCAGCGTGCGGGGGAGGTGCGCCGGCGCGACCGCGTATTTCACCACCCGATAGAATCCGCCACCGTGCACCGACCAGAGCTCGCCCGCGACGCCGGGCTCCGACCGCTCCGGCGGGGCGAGCCGGCTGTTCAGCCAGTTGAAGTAGAACGACGTGCCGATCCACGCGATCCCGGTGATCACATGGCTCCACCGGAGAGCGAGGTTGAGCCACTGGGCGAGGTGGGCTTCCATCAATGGGGAGCAGACACTTCAGCTGCCGCGGTACGTGGTGTACCCAAACGGGCTCACGAGGAGCGGCACGTGGTAGTGCTCGGCGTCACGGACTTCGAATACCGCGGCGTCGGTACGAGTGGCGGCGAGCTCCGTCCAGGCGTCGCCGGCCCGGCGCGCCAGCGAGACCGCGATGCCCGCTGCGGGCCGTCCCCGCGCGGTGTCCAGGACGTGCGTCGTGATTCCCGTCATGAGGCCGCCACTTTTTCGAGTCGGAGTCGTGTGATCTTCGCTTGCTCACCCGCCGCGACCCGCAGCTCGGTGGCCGGGTCGTTCGCGAGCCGCCCCCGCAGCGCGTCGAGCATCTCGCCCGCGCTCTTGCCGGTCGCGCAGATCAGGAATACGTAGCCGAATCGGTCTTCATACTCGCGATTGCCCTGCGCCAACGCGGCTCGCGTCTCGTCCCCCGCCCCCGCCCCCGCCCCACGCACTCCCGCCTGCTCGCTTCGTGCCCACGGATCGCTGGCCCGCTCGCCGATCCGTGGGTGATGGCCGAACGCCTCGAGCCAGTCCTCTCTCCGTAGTGCCCACCATTCGCGCTCCGCGGCCGCGAACAGCGCCGCGTCGCTTGGGAACGGCCGCGCGGCGAGCATCGCGTCGACCCAGTGACGAGAGCCGCAGCTGCGGGCGAGCGCAGTGCGTGCCCGGCGGTCGGGGAGGGAGTTGATGTAACCTGCGAGGCGCTCGCCCGTCATGCGCGGCTGGTCACACTCCATCCACGATCTTCCCCCACAACCTCAGCCTCGCCACCCCGCCATCCGGGAAGATGTTCAACCGCACGTGCGTGACCGGAACCCGGGCGGCTCGGGCGACCGCCAGGCGTTGCCGCGCGTTGGCCCGAAGGCCGGCGCGCGGCACTAGCTCTCGCCAGCCGGCGTCCTCGCCGGGCGGGGGCCGGGGGGGCGCCCCGCCTGGCACGTCGCACCCCTCAAGGCTCGCGCTCTCCGGGAAGTTGCCCTTGAAGTGCGTCGTGTCCAGCTCGACGCGCTCGATCACGCCGCGCCGGCCGAGCCGCAGCACGACCCAGTCGTGCCCGGGCCCGCGGCGCCGGCGTGTCTCCCAGCCATCGCCCATGTCGCGGGGCCGTTCGGGCATGATCAGGTTCAAGGGCTCGCTGAAGAACTGATCGCTCGTCGAGAGCGGCAGGCCGCCGTGCTCCACGGCGACTAGATCGATCGCGCGTCGCGTCGCTCCGATCCGTCGCCAGTCGGGCCGCGCCTCCCCCCACACGCGCAGGCGGGCGACGCCGCCGTCGGGGTAGATCTTGAGCCGCACGTGCGTGTAGCGCGAGCCGCTCTGAACCTTGAACTCGTTTTCAGTGTGCCCCGCGAGCGGCGAGCGCGGCAGCACCTCCGTAAATGCGCGGTCGAGCGCACGTAACTGCCGGCCGCCGAGCGAGCCGGTGAGCATCGCCGCATCGAGTGAGCAAGCCGCGGGATGGTTGCCCCGGAAGTGATTCGTATCGACCGTGATGGCGGAGATCGCGCCGGGAACACCGAGCCGGATCAGACACCAGTCATACCCGCCCTCCGGCCCGCGCCGCCGCCGCGTCTCCCAGCCGTCCATCCACTTGCCGCGGTCGGTGTACTTGCCCTCGATGAACACGCCGCGGCCGGGCGCGAGGAGATTTTCCTTTGGGGCGAAGAATTCGTCGCTCGCGAGCAGCGCGCGGCCGCCGAGCCGAGCGGATGCCAGATCGATCAAGCCTTCATGGGTCGTATTCACAGTTGGACTCAACGGACCCACCTCCCGATTCCCTGCACCGGAAATTCCCCGTCGTCGTACACACACGCCCCCCGCACGAACGTCTGTTGGACCACGCCCCAGAGCGTCATCCCGGCGTACGGCGTGATCGGATGCCGCTGCCGCAGGCGCGCGGGCTCGACGGTGAACGGCGCGTCGGGATCGAACACGGCGAGGTCGGCGTCGTACCCGATGGCGATCCGACCCTTCCGTGCGAGCCCGGCGAGCCGGGCCGGAGCCTCCGCAAGCCAGCGGGCCACGTCCGGAAGTCCGTGGCCCCGCGCGCGGGCGCCGGTCCACGTCGCGGCGAGGGAGAGCTCGAGCGATGCCACGCCGCCCCAGGCGCGGACGAAGTCACCCGTCTCGAGACACTTGAGCTTGGCGGGTGCGGGGGAGTGGTCGCTCGCAACGAGATCCAGCACGCCGTCGGCGAGTCCACCCCAAAGCGCCTCCCGGACCTGCCGCTCGCGAATCGGGGGCGCGCACTTCCAGGCGGTGGCGCGATCCGCGATCTCCTCCGCGGCGAACGTGAGATAGTGCGGGCATGTCTCCGCCGTGATGTGGAGACCGGCGCTCCGTGCCTCCCGCAGCCGGTCGAGCGTCGCGGCCGCCGAAACATGCACAATGTGAACCCGACAGGCGGTCTCCCGACAGAGCGCGATCATCAGGTCCACCGCCTCGAGCTCCGCCGCCGGGGGTCGGGACGAGAGATGCGTCGCATAGCGCCGGGGATCGCCCGTGGACGGAGGCGTAGCCCGCGCGATCGGCGTCGGAAGCTCAGCATGCACGAGGAGGGGGAGGTCGAGCTCGGCGAGCTTGGTCATCGCCGGTCGAAGATGGAGCTCGGCCACCGGCTGAAACTCGTCGATCCCTGACGGGACGAGGAAGCACTTGAAGCCGAGGGCGCCGGCCCGAGCGAGCGGCGCGAGCTGGTCGCGATTGCCCGGCACCACCCCGCCCCAGAATCCGTAGTCCACCGTGGCGCGCCCCGCCGCCGCGCGCGCCTTGAGCTCGAGCGCGGCCACGGTCGTCGTGACCGGAATGCTGTTCAGCGGCATGTCCACGATGGTCGTCACCCCGCCCGCCGCGGCGGCCCGCGTGGCCGTCTCGAACCCTTCCCACTCGGTGCGCCCGGGCTCGTTCACATGGACGTGCGTGTCGACCACACCGGGGAGCACGGCGAGGGTCCCGACATCGAGGTACCGGGCGGCGTTCGGCGCGTCGCCATGCGCCCTCACCGACGTGATCACCCCTCCCGTGATCGCGACCGCGGCGGGCACCACTCCCTGGGGCGTGACGACACGGGTGCTCGAGATGACGAGGTCGGCGCGCTCCATTGGGATTGACGACATCCTAACACCTGGCGTCGTTGCGCGCTTCCGGGATGGGTGGGAGTATGGACGCATGCTGTCGCCATTCGCGCTCGCCCTCGCCGCGCAGCAGCCGCTCACGCTGCAACCCTGCCGCCTTGCTCCTATCGAGGCGACCGCGCGCTGTGGCACCTACTGGGTGTACGAGGATCGCGCCCGCGGCGTGGGACGCAAAATCCCGCTCAAGGTGATCATCCTCCCTTCCCGCAGCGCACTCGCTGCGCCCGACCCCATGCTCGTCGTCTCGCCGGGAGGCCCAGGGACCACCAACAGCGAGACCGGCGTCGCCCTGGCGTCGGGTGCGGCGTGGCGGGACAATCGGGACGTGGTCTTGGTGGACCTGCGCGGGACGAGCGGGCCCAACCGGCTCGATTGCCGCATGCCGGGTTCGGACGCGCATCCCGAAGGGTATCTCTCGACCCTGTTCCCGCTCGCGGCCATTCGCGCGTGCCGCGACGAGCTCTCCCGGCGGGCCAACCTGCGGCTCTACAACACCCTGCTCGCCGTCGACGACGTCGACGAGGTACGCGCCGCGCTCGGCTACGAGCAGGTCAACCTGTGGGGAGGATCCTGGGGAACCCGCGCGGTCTTGATCTACTTGCGGCGCCACCCGCAGTCCGTGCGTAGCGCCATCATCGAGGGCGTGGCGCCCCCGTCCTTCAAGAACCCACTGCCGCACGCGCGCTCGGCGCAGGACGCGATCGAGCTCCTGTTCCAGGAGTGCGATCGCCAGCCGGCCTGTCACGCAGCCTTCCCCGATGTCCGGCACGAGCTCTGGGCGGTCGTCGATCGGCTGAAGCAGGCGCCGGCTGCGGTGACCATCTTCGATTCCGCGGCCGGAAGCCCGCTTACCGCCCGCCTGACGTGGCAGCAGTTCGCCGAGGCGCTACGGGTCATGACCTACAATCTCGCCACCGCCCGGCGCGTGCCCATGGTGCTGCACCGCGCCTATCTGGGCGACCTCGCCCCGTTCGTGCGGACCGGGATCGCGTCGAATCGCGGGTTGCGTACGATCCTGCGGCTCGGCTTTCTCCTGTCCGTCACCTGCACCGAGGACGTGCCGCGGATCACGTCCCAGGACATCGAGCGCGAAACCGCGCGGACATACCTCGGGGACTCGCGCGTGCGCGAGCAGCAGGCGGCGTGCGCCGAGTGGCCCCACGGCGCGCTTCCTCCCGGCTATGGGGATCCCGTGCGATCCGACGTGCCCGTTTTTCTTCTCTCCGGCACGGTAGATCCGGTGTCACCGCCGCAGTTCGCCGCGGAGGCGGCGCAATATCTGTCCCGCAGCGTGCACGTCCTTGCGCCGGGGGCGCACGTTCCGGCCGGGCCGTGCATCGACTCTTTGGAACGGGCATTTCTCGACGCGGCGTCACCCACCGCGGTCGATACCAGCTGCGTCCGTTCGATGGCGCTGCCCACCTTCGTCGTCGGGGATTCGACCAGCACGGGCAACTAGGACTCAGGCCTTTAGTCGCAGCCCCTGGCTCCACGTCGACACGCGGCCTATCATTGGCGCCGTTCCTTCCGTCGAGGCGGCGTGGCGGACCAACGCGAGCGGCTTCAGGCGGCCCTGGCCGGCCACTACACCATCGACCGCGAGCTAGGCCATGGTGGCATGGCGATCGTGTACCTCGCCCACGACGTGCGTCACGACCGCCGGGTCGCGCTCAAGGTGCTGCGACCGGAGATCGCGGCGGCCCTCGGCGCGGAGCGGTTTCTCCGCGAGATCCACATCGCGGCCGGCCTGTCACACCCCAACATTCTTCCGCTGTACGACTCCGGGGACGCGGGCGGCGTCCTCTACTACGTGATGCCGTACGTGGAGGGCGAGTCCTTGCGTGACCGTCTCACCCGCGAGGGCCCGATGCCGCTCGGCGACGCGCTCGCCATCGCCACCGAGACCGCGGACGCGCTCGGACACGCGCACGCGCACGACGTCGTGCATCGCGACGTGAAGCCCGAGAACATCCTGCTGTCGGGCGGTCACGCGCTGGTCGCGGACTTCGGGATCGCGCGCGCGATCAGCGCGGCCGGAGGTGACCAGCTGACCGAGACCGGCATGCTGATTGGGACACCGGCGTACATGAGCCCGGAGCAGGCGACGGCGCAGCGGGCGGTGGACGGCCGGGCCGACATCTATGCGCTCGGGTGCGTCTTATATGAGATGCTTGCGGGCGCGCCGCCGTTCTCGGGCCCGAGCACGCAGGCCGTGCTCGCCCGCCACGCGCTCGATCCAGTCCCGCCGCTCCGGACCGTGCGGCCGGAGCTGCCCCAACGGTTGGAGCGCACCGTCCTCCGAGCATTGGCGAAAACGCCGGCCGACCGGTTTTCGACCGCCGCCGAGCTGCGCGCGGCCTTACTCTCGGCCGACGCACCTCCGGCGCGGCCCCGCGCGTTGATCGGCGTGCTCGCGCTCGTCGTGACGCTCGTCGCGGGAGCCGTGTACCTCGCGCTTCGGCGGCCGGCGAGCGTCGCGCCGCCCCGATCGGTGGCCGTGCTGCCTTTCCAGAACCTGAGTACCGACCCGAGCGACGAGTACTTCTCGACCGGCATGTCGGAAGAACTGACCACGGCGCTCGGCAAGGTCGATGGGCTGCGGGTGGCGGCGCCCACGTCGGCGGGCGCGTTTCGGAACGCGTCCGTCACAGCGCGCCAGATCGGAAAGGCGCTCGGGGTCGTGACGCTCGTCCAAGGCACGGTTCGGCGCGCCGGCGGACGCTTGCGGGTGAGCGCCCATCTCATCAACGCCGAATCCGGCTATGACCTCTGGTCCGACGAGTATGAGCGCGATGTCCGGGATGTCTTCGCGGTGCAGGACGAAATCACCCGAGCGATTGTGGGCGCCTTGCGCGTGAAGCTTGCGGCGAACGGAGGGGCGCCGTTCGCGCGGCCCACCACCACCAGCCCGGAAGCCCACGATCTCTACCTCCATGGGCGGTTCTTCTACGAAAAGCGAAATGAAGAGGGCCTCCGGAGGGCCCTCGTCTACTTCCGCCAGGCCATCGAGAAGGATTCGGCGTACGCCCTGGCCTATAGCGGGCTCGCCGACACGTACAGCTTCCTCTCGGCGTTTGGCTTCGAGACGCCGCGCGAAATGTTTCCAAAGGCGAAAGTCGCGGCGCTCCAGGCGCTGCAACTCGATAGCACCCTACCCGAGGCACACACGTCTCTCGGTTTCATCTCCCTCTTCTACGATTGGGACTGGCCCGCGGCCGACCGAGAATTTCGGAGGGCGTTGAGCCTCGATTCGACGTACACACCGGCACTGTTGTACCACGGCTGGTACAACGTGGCCGTGGGCCGGATCGACGCCGCCGTCAGCGACCTCGAGCGCGCCCGAGCGATCGATCCGTTATCGCTCATTCTGAACACGCGCCTCGGGACGATGTTGTTCCTGGCACGGCGTTACGACGCCGCCCTCACTCAGCTCTCCCGCACATTGGCGCTCGATTCCAGCTACGACCTCGCGCACGCGGCGCTGGCACGCGTGTATATCCAGCTGCGTCAGTGCGACCGCGCCCAGCTCGAGCTCCATGGCCGGACGCGCATGGTGGCGCCCTACTACGAAAGCTCGGCCCTGGGGTACGCTGCCGGAGCGTGCGGCCACCAAGGCGAGGCGACGCGGACGCTCGAACAATTGCACGCCATCAGGCAGAGAGGCCAATACGTGAGCCCGGCCGTGGTCGCGAGCATATATCTGGGCCTAGGTGACAAGGACCAGGCTTTCGCCTGGCTCGACCGGGCGCTCGACGACCGTACCTGGTCCATGTTCATCCTCCGGGTCGATCCGATGCTCGACCACCTCCGGGAAGATCCGCGCTACACGCGGCTGATCCAGCGCGTCGGGCTACCCTAGTCAGGTCGCCTTGCCTCGTAGGGGCGCTCGAACCCACCAAGTCCGGGACCTGGACCGCGCGGTCCGTAGATCAGCTCGGTGGACAGACCGGGCATTGGTCGGATCTGGTGGGTACGAAGAAGGGGCAGGAGATTCATGTAGAGCAGCGCGGGCGCACGCCGGACGGCCGCACGACGATTCTGAAAATCCGGTATTTTGATATCCAGCCGAACCACTTCAGCTGGGTCGCTGACCGGTCGGAGGACGGGGGTGTGACCTGGGCGCGGGAGTACCTCGCATCGAGGCCACCCGCCACGTCGGGCAGGCCAGTGAAGCAAGCCGGCGTCGGAGCCGTACTAGTGTCGTACTGGAGGGGACTCAATCGTCGTAGGAAGGGGCGGGAGGTGTCCATGATTTCCGGACAGCCGGCCCCCCTTCCCCTGACCGCCACCCATTCGGATAATTTTCGGGCCCTATGAAGCTCTCTGAAACGTCTATTCGGCGGCCGGTGCTGGCGAGCATGATCTCGGCGGCACTCGTCCTGTTCGGCGTCATCGGCTACACCCGACTGTCCGTGCGCGAGCTCCCGGACATCGACCCTCCGATCATCTCGGTCTCCACGACCCTGCCGGGCGCCAACGCGCAGGTCGTGGAAACCGCGGTGACCGACGTGCTCGAAGAGGAGCTCTCGACGATCCAGGGACTGCGCACGCTCTCGAGCTCCTCGTCGGAGGAAAACAGCCAGATCACCCTGGAGTTTAACCTCGACCGGCCCGTCGACGTCGCCGCGCAGGACGTGCGTGACAAGGTCTCGCGGGTGCGCGGGCGGCTTCCGGTCGACGTGCTCGAGCCGGTGATCGCGAAGCAGTCGGCCGACGCGCAGCCATTCTTCTGGCTGGCGCTCAGCAGCGACAACTACGACCTGATGCAGCTCTCCGACGTCGCCGACCGGTTGGTGAAGGCGAGGCTTCAGAGTCTCCCCGGCGTCGGGAGCGCCGGCATCTTCGGTGAGCGGCGCTACTCGATGCGGGTGTGGGTGCAGCCCGACGCCCTGTCGGCCCGCGGGCTCACCGTGCAGGACGTCGAGAACGCGATCGTGTCGCGCAACGTCGAAATCCCCGCGGGCCGGATCGAATCGACCCGGCGTGAGTTCTCGGTTCGGTCGCTGGGCGAGCTCAAGACGCCGCGGGAATTCGGTGAGTTGGCTGTCGCCAGCCAGGGCACTCAGCTCGTGAAGCTCAAGGACGTCGCGCGGGTCGAGCTGGGGCCTGAGGACGATCGGTCGATCTTCCGCTACAACGGGTCGCCGTCCGTCGCGATCGGCGTGGTGCGGCAGTCCAAGGCGAACCTCATCGACGTCGCGCGCAACATTCGCGAAGCGCTGCCCAGCATCCAGCAGACCTTGCCGTCGGGCGTAAGGCTCCAGGCCGCATACGACGGATCGCAGTTCGTCACGCACTCGATCAACGATGCGCGTCTCACGTTGCTCATCGCGGCGATCCTCGTGGTATTGATCATCTTCGTCTTCCTGCGCAACCTGCGGGCAACGGTGATCCCCGGGCTCGCGATTCCGGCGTCGATCGTGGCGACGTTCGCGATCATGTATTTCCTCGGCTTCTCGATCAACAACTTCACGCTGCTCGCGCTCACGATCGCCATCGGCATCGTGGTGGACGACGCGATCATCGTGCTGGAGAACGCCTTCCGGCACCAGGAGGAGCTGCACGAAGCGCCGGAGCTTGCGGCGACAAACGGGACGAACGAAATCGGGTTCGCCGTGATCGCGACGACGATCGCCCTCGTCGCGGTATTCACACCACTGGGATTCCTGCGTGGAACCGCGGGCCGACTCCTCAGCGAGTTTGGCATCGCGGTGGCTGGCGCCGTGGTCATCTCGGGGTTCGTGGCGCTCACCTTGACCCCGATGCTCTGCGCCAAGATCCTCCGCATGTCACATTCGCATGGTCAGCTGTTCCAGATGTTCGAGCGCGGCTTCAACGCGCTGGCGGAGCGTTACGCTGCGCTGCTCAGGCGGGCGGTCAACCACCGTGCCGCGGTGCTGCTCGGGACGTTGGCGGTGGTGACCCTGTCGGTTTTCGTATTCCTTCTTTTCCCGCCGACTCGCCTGCACAACGAGCTGATCCCCGAGGACGATCGTGGGTTCTTCCTCGTGGTTGTGCGTGGTCCTGAGGGTGCGTCGCTCCCCTACACTGATGGCTACGTGCGGCAGGTCGAGCAAATCATCGGCCATACTCCCGATGTCAACGGGTACTTTACGATCGTCGGCGGGTTCGCCGGAGGGGTGAACAGCGCGTTCATCGGCGTCATCCTCAAGGACTTTGGCGAGCGCCACACGACCGTCCAGCAAATGATCGGAGGGCTGTTCCCCCAGCTCATGGGGATCTCCGGCGTTTTGGCGTTCCCGTACGCTCCCGGAGCAATCGGGTTTTCGCAACCGATCCAGTACGTCGTGCAGAATCAGGATTTCGCGAAGCTCCAGCAGATCATGGGGCCGTTCGTGCAGCGCGCGCAGGCGGTCAAGGGCCTCGTGAACGTCCAGACCGATCTCTACGTGAACAAGCCGGAGCTGCGGGTCACGTTCGATCGCGATCGCGCCGAGGATTTGGGCGTTCCGGTGCGCGACGTCGCGTCGGCGCTCCAGACGTTCCTTGGCGGCCGCCGGGTCAGCACATTCACGCGCAACGACAAGTTGTATTACGTGATGGTGCAGCTCGATCCGAAGGATCGCGCGACGCCGAGCGACATGCGGGGGATATACCTGCGCGGCAAGGGTGGGCAGCTGGTCCAGCTCGACGCCCTCTCCAGTGTCCAGGAAGGCGTGGGCCCGAGGCAGATCAACCACTTCAATCGTGTGCCGGCGTTCACGCTGTCGGCGTCGCTCACGCCGGGGTTGGCGCAAGGCGAGGCCCTCGACTCGCTCGATGGCGTGGCGCGCCAGGTGTTGCCGCCCGGAAGTACGACGGCGCTCGCGGGCGAGTCCCGTGAGTTCCGCGAGAGTGCTGGCGCCTTGTACTTCGCGTTCGGCGTCGCGCTGCTCGTCGTGTTCATGGTGCTGGCATCACAGTTCGAGTCGATGGTGCACCCCTGGACCGTGCTCCTGGCGGTGCCGCTCGCGATTACCGGGGCGCTGGCGACCCTGAAGCTCGTGGCGCTACTGCAGCCGACGTCAGTGGGGCGCCTGCTCCACTTCTCCGGCGCCACGATCAATCTGTACAGTGAAATCGGCATGATCTTGCTGATCGGGTTGGTGAGTAAGAACTCCATTCTGCTCGTCGAGTACACCAACCAGCTGAAGGCGCGCGGGCTCGACACCGTCTCGGCCGTCCTCGAGGCCGGTCGGATTCGGCTGCGCCCGATTCTCATGACGTCGGTAGCGACGATCATGGGCGCGGTACCGGTCGCGTGGGGAGTGGGAGCCGGCTCGGCAGCCCGCAGGCCGCTCGGATACGCGATTGTCGGTGGCGTGTTCTTCTCGACGGCCCTGACGCTGTTCGTCGTGCCCGTGGCGTACCTCGTGTTGCCATCGGTGGTTGCATGGCTCGCGAACCTGTTCCGTCGGCTGGGGCGCTTGGTGTTCCGTAGGCGCGAGCACGTACCGGTGGAGGCCGACTGATGCTGGCGCTCCTTGCAGCACTCCAGTTCCAGCTGCAGGCTCCGTCGTTGGCGGCCGCGCGGGACGATTCGTTCCCGACGGTGACGCTGCCCGAGGCGCTGCGGCGGGCCACCGGGCTCGACCCGAGCTACGTGGCGGCCGTGGGGCTGGTCGACAACGCCAGGTGGGCGCGGCGCAGCGCCTTTGCCGTGTTCTTGCTCCCCGCCGTAGCGGTGGAGACGGACGCGACGAAGAACCTGCCCGCGTTCTTCAACTTCGGAACCCTGAGGCCCGAGTCGTACGCCGTCTCTGCGCAGGTGGCGGCACGGTTCGACCTGTTTACGGGTGGGCAGAAGGTCGCGGAGCTTACGCGCTCCGCGGCCGTTCTCGATGCGGCCCATGCCGGGGAGCTCCAGGCGCGATTCAATGCCGCCTTCGAAACCGAGGCGACCTACTACGCCGTGGTCTCGGACGCCGAGCTCTTGCGAGTCGCGCGAGAGCGGGCCCAGCGCGCAGAGCAGCAGCTCGGCGTGGCGCGCGCGCGGGTCGTGTCGGGCGCGGCGGTGCAGACCGACTCACTGCAGCTGCGCCTCGAGCTGAGCAAGGCGCAGGTGGGACTGTTGGTGCAGCAGACCGCCTTACGGGTGGCGCGCCTGTCGCTCGGGAGCCGGATCGGTGCGGTCGGGCCGGTGGACGCGGTGCCGCTGGACAGTGTCCTGCCCGCGACGCCGCCGCTGACGCTCGATGCCGCGGTGGAGGAGGCGGCGAACCAGGGGCCGTCCTACCGGCAGGCGCGCGCCCTGGAGCGGGCGGCTGCCGCGGTGTTCCGGGGCCGGCTGGGCACATACCTGCCCCGCGTCAGCTTGACGGGGGTCGGGATCGGGTACTCGAACAGCTTCTATCCGAGAGCCGCGAAGTTCACCCAGCTGACGCTGACGGTCACGCTCCCGATCTGGGATAACTTCCAGCGCCAGACGTTGATCAGCCAGGCGCGCGTGACCCGGGACATCTTGCGAGCGCAGCGTGATTCGGCCGAGCGCTCGATTCGGCGCGACGTCACCGCGGCGTACGACGGCTATGTCACGGCGCGCGCCGCCGCCGACATCGCCGCTCAAGCCGTGGCGGTCGCACGCGAGTCCTACCGGGTCCAGCAAAGCCGCTACCGCGCGGGCGCGTCCACGATCCTCGACCTCCTGAAGGCACAGTCCGATCTAGACGACGCCGAATCCGGCTTGGTGGCAGCGCGGTACGCGGCGCGATTGGCGCTCGCCGGTCTCGAAACGATCGTCGGCCGGCGGCTATTTCCCGAACAAGAATACCGGTGAGCTTCATGATCACGACTCGTAATGCGTTTTGGATGCTGGCGGCGCTTGCACTCGCGGCAACCGCCTGCAAGAAGGGGAAAGCTGGCGCCGCCGCCGCGGGAGGTGGCGGAGCCGGAGGACCCCAGATGGGCATGCCCGTTGAGGTCGTCGTTGCCCGCACGGACACGGTACGCGACGAGATCGCCGCGACCGGACAGATCGAAGCGGTGCAGTCGATCGACCTCCGCCCCGAGGTAGAGGGCCGGATCGTCGAGATCCTGATCCACGAGGGCCAGGAGGTCGACCAGGGCACCCCGCTGTTCAAGGTCGACGACGCGCAGCTCAAGGCGCAGGTGGCGCAGCTCGCCGCCCAGCGCGATCTGGCCCAGCAGGCCCTGGCGCGCGCCAAGGCGCTAGCCCAGGAGAACGCCTCCTCCGCAGCGGATCTCGAGCAGGCTGAGGCGTCGGCGCGGAGCGCGCAGGCGCAATTCGACCTGCAAAACATCCGGCTCGAGCGGACCACGGTTCGGGCGCCGTTCGCGGGCGTCGTGGGACAGCGTTACGTGAGCTTGGGCGACTACGTCAACACCGATACCAAGCTGGTGTCGCTGCACACCGTGAACCCGCAACGGGCGGCGTTCCAGGTGCCCGAAAAGTTCGCGCGCCAGCTCCGTCCCGGTCAGGCGGTCACGTTCCGGGTCGCGGCGATCCCCGGCCGCGAGTTCACCGGCGAGGTGGACTTCGTGGACCCGGTCGTGCAGCTCCCAGGACGGACCATCATGGTGAAGGCCCGCGTCCCCAATCCGGCGCGCTTGCTGCAGCCGGGGATGTTCATCGAAGCTCGGCTGGTAACGGCGGTGCGCCCACAGGCAGTCGTCATCCCCGAAGACGCGGTCGTGCCGGCCGAGGGGTCTAGCTTCGTCTGGGTCGCGACTGGTGGGAAGGCGGATCGCCGCAAGGTCAGTCTCGGCGTGCGGACGCCCGGGTTCGTAGAAGTGCTCGACGGGGTTAAGGCGGGGGAGCAGGTCGTGACCGGCGGCCTCGAGCTACTGGCGCCTGGCGCGCCGGTGATGCCTAAAGTGGTGGAGCGCCGCCCGCCATCGGCGCCGGCACCCGCGGCCGCCGACGGGCACTAGGTCAGGCCGAGCCGCTGCCGCAGGTGAGACTCGACGCTGGGCGTGATCACACCGCGCTCTAGGGCGTCGGCGAGCGCCGCGGTGACCGCCGCCCGGTCGGCATCGAGCGTCTGCTCCCGTAACTCCCGGATCACCCGCGCCAGCCGGGTGTCGTAGTCTCCCGACTTCAACGCTCCGGCGTCCATTTCCTTTTTCAATTTCTCGAGCTCCTTCATGAACCGCTGGAGCGCCACCGGTGCCATCGGAATCCCCCTGGAGATGTGATTCTGCGCACCAAATATAGCCGCCGCGAATCGCCCCGGGTGAAGGGGAGCTAACGGAGCGGATGGCCAACGGCTATGTTGAGGGCGGGAGGGTGAGACCACGATGGGCGAGGCGGCTCCGGAACAAGCTCTGCTTCATGCGGTCTTTCTCCGCCGGCTGGCCGAGGCGTCGTTGGAATCTTCCTCCCAGGCGCGACTCGGTCACGGCGCTTTCCTTACGCTTCGGCTGGTGGACTCACTCGACCCCGCGCAGCAAGCCGCGCGCCCGGACGCGTTCGCGTACCAGCTCGCAGGCCTTGATCGGGCCTGTCGTCAGCTCCCCGGCGACTCCACCGAAACGGCCCATTTGATCGGGCTCATGCACGCGACTGCGGACGCCTTCCGAGCGCGTGACACGCAGCTCGTGGTGCCCGCCCTGCTCGCCTACGCCCACTACCTCGAGGACGAGCTGCTCCTCGAGGAGGCTCTCGATGTTTTGGAGACTGCGTTACGGGTCGGCGGCGAGGCCTTGCGGGACTCGGATCGGGTTGCGAGCCGGCTGCGGGTGGCGCGGGTGCTGCGCAAGCTGAACGAGTTTGGAGCCGCCGAACAGGCCTACAGCCACGCTGCGACGCTTGCCGCTGCAACGGGGGACCAACACTCTGTGCTGTTGAGTCGGATCGGGAGTGCTAACACGCTCGTCGCTCGCGGGAACCTGACATACGCTGAACGCAGGCTCCGAGAGATCCTTCTGGACGCCGAAGGTCTTGATGACCGGGACGCTCAAGCGCGTGCCCATCAAGGCCTCGCAGTTGTACTCAGTACGAGCGGACAACCCGCCCAAGCGATTCCCCACGAGTGGCGCGCGTTTCAGCTGTACGAAGACGATCTCTCGCGTATGCGGGTACTCAGCGATCTCGGCATCATGCTGCTCATCATCGGCGACGTCGACAGCGCAGAGCGTGCCCTAACTGAGATCGTCCGAAGTGGGGCGAATCAGGATGTCGTAGACAACGCGATGATCGAGTTGATGAATTGCGCGTCGTACGAGCGGGACCGCGTCGGTTTCGAGCGCTGGCGGGACCGATGCTGGGAACGGCGCGAAGAAATGCCGTCAAACGTTCTGGCGGACTTCTACCTCAAGGCGGGGATCGGTCGTGCGCGGTTCGGGCAGTTCGATCGAGCAGAGGTGCTGTTGCGTACAGCACTGAAGACTGCGGAAGGCGCGGGCCTCCACGAACTCGTGTTCCGGATTGAGCGCATTAACCGCGGCCTCCGCGACTGCTGCGAGGCGTGCGAAGCACCATCACAGTCAGTCGCGGAGCCTAGGTGTCAAACAGCTGGCGTCCGCGAGGTGTCAGCCGCCCTGGCCCACCTCGCAACGTGATGCGACTGTGTTGTTGTTAGCCGCAACTCAATGGCACGTGTTGCTGTTGCTGTAGTCGCAGCCATGCTGCGGCCCCGTGGCGTCGGCACATGCCGAAGCGCCAAGAGCGAACGATACGACGAGCAGCGCGATCAGGGTGCGAATCGTGCGCGACATAAGACCTCCGAGAACTGTAGGTGAGGAGTAGCCAGCTGCAGCGCAGCTAAGCTCGTCCGTGCGAAAGGGGTTGTTTAGGGCGTTTTCGCGGCATCGGGGGGCGTTTTTGCGACACTTATGCTGGTTCTAGCGGCTGTCCCCGAGGTCCAATATCACAAGCTGCGCCGTGCCATTGCGGCACGGTTCCCCGTGGTCCATGCCCGAACCTGGGACGAGGCCCTCGCTATTATCCGGGCGCGCCCCGTGGAGTTGGCCGTAGTCGACCCGTTGCTGGCGGGAACGGCCAGCGCCCGGGAGATCGAGCGCCTTCGGCTCCTCTTCCCCTCCCTCCCGCTCCTGCTCTACACGAGCCTCTCGCCCGCGACGGCCGCCGTGCTCCTCGCCCTCGGGCAGGCCGGCATCCGGGACGTCGTCATCTTCCGTTACGACGACCACGCGAGTCGTCTCTGCGAGCTGCTCGCACAGGAAGAGGCTCGATCCGCCTCCCGACAGCTCCTCGAACAGGTGGCCGAGGTCCTGGCCCCGCTGCCGAGCGAGCTACGCTGGGTGCTCGAGGAAGTGCTGCGCTCGCCGGCCGAGCTCCAGACCGTGCAGCAGGTCGCGGCGCGGGCCCGGGTGGACCGGCGGACGTTCGAGCGGTGGTTCGCGCGTCTCGGGCTGCCGTCCCCGCGCCACTTCCTTGCGGTAGCCCGCGTCCTCTACGCGCACCGGCTGCTGCAGGATCCGGGGTTCACCATCGAAGACGTCGCACAGCGCCTGGGCTACGCCCAGACCAAGACCTTGCAACTGCATGCCCGCTCCTACCTCGGCCTGACCGCGGGCGAAATGCGGCTCACCCTCGAGCCGGCCGAGGCGCTCAAGCGCGTGGCGCAGGGCTTCCTGCCGGTGCGTCGCGCGCACGCCACGGCGTCGTGAGCGCCCATCCGTTCACCGTGTTGATCGTCGAGGACGAGGCCGCGCTCCGACGGGTCCTCGAGCGCGCGGTCGCTCGCGAGGGACATCGCGTGCTCAGCGCCGCGAGCGCCGAGACCGCGTACGACCTGCTGGGCTCCGAGCACGCCGACGCGGCGCTGCTCGACGTGCGGCTGCCCACGATGTCCGGTCTCGCGCTGTACCTCGCGCTGGTCCATCGGTCGCCGACACTGGTCGGGCGCATGGCGATCATGACCGGCGACGCCGACGCGGAGAACGTGCGCGCGTGGGTCGAGCGCAATCCGTGCAAGGTGCTCCGCAAGCCGTTCGATCTCCGCGAGATCGTGGAATGGCTGCGCTCGGTGCTGGAAGTGCCGAGCCGCGAACGCGGCAACGCCTGAGCGGGGGGGCGGGGGGCGATGGCCGACAAGACCTTCGACAAGCTGCGCACTCTCCTCAAGACCTACGAGGAGCGCACCGTCAAGGCGCGGGCGGGGGCCAAGCCGACCCACGATGAGGGCGAGCGGCGCCGGCGGGCGTGCGGCGACCGGCTGCAAACCGTGGTGCGCTCCGTCCTGCAGAACTTCGCGGTCGAGCTGCGCAACGCCGGGCACCAGGCATCGGTCGAGGATCACACCGACACGGCGGACGCTTACCCGAGCGTGTCGCTGTCCATCACTCCCCGCACGGCCGCCGGGACCGCGCTCGCATCGATGCTCGCGTTCAAGTGCGATCCCCGCCGGGGGATCGCGGTCGCGCGCGACGTGCGCGTGCCCACCGCCAAGGGACGCGTGGTGTCCACCAGCACCGACCGGCTCGGGACCATGAAGGTCGAAGGCGTGACCACCGAGTGGGTCGAGACCAAGGCGCTGAGCTTCATCGAAGACGTGCTCAAGGCCAACTAGCGCGCGCTCGTGTCCCAGGCTTCCGTCGGCAGGTCGGCCGGCGGCGCGAGCGACTGCAGATACGTCACGAGTTTCCAGACCGCGTCGGAAGAGAGCAGCAGGCCGCCGTACGCCGGCATGCCGTGCGGCCGGCCGTAATAGATGGACTGAAAGATCGCCCCATCCGAGCCTCCGAAGCGCCAGCGCCCGTCGGCGAGGCTCGGACCCACCCAGCCGGCCGCGCCGCCCCCATGACAGCCGTCGCAATTCATCGCGCCGAAGATCGTCTCTCCCTGCGCCGCGGACGCGCGGTCGCCCCGATACGGGTTCTCGAGCGTCACCCCCGCGGGTGCGGCACCGCCGGCAAACACGTGCTGGCCGTATCGGACCGCCGGCGGCGCCGGCGCGGGAGACCGGCAGGCGGCGAGGAGCGCGAGCGCCGGGAGCAGGGTTCTCACAGGCCGAACAGCCACACGATGCCGCCTTGACTCGTGTGGCGTGCGAGGTCGGGCGAGAAGTCCGCGGGTGGCCGCACGTCGGCGGGATCGTCGGAGCGGATATCTCCCGCCAGCAGAAACCAGTCTCCCCCGATCCCGGCGTACACGGCCACGTACTGCTTGCCATCCGCCCCGGTGAAGCTGATCGGGTTCCCCACCACGCCCGAGCCTACCTTGAATCGCCAGAGGAGATGCCCGGTCCGCGCGTCGACCGCCTTGAACCAGCCGTCCAGGGTGCCGTACAGATGCCCGGTCCGCGCGTCGACCGCCTTGAACCAGCCGTCCAGGGTGCCGTAGAACACCACGTCCCCGCCCGTCGCCAGGACGCCGCTCCACACCGGGTAACGCTCTCTGATCTCCCACACCCGGCGGCCGCGCCCGGCATCCCAGGCGATGAACGCGCCCAGGTTGCCGTCCCCCCTCGACCCGGCGTGATATGGAGTAGCCGCGCCGATGAACGGCGTCCCCGCGATGTAGGTCGCCTGCGCGGCCAGGTAATCCATGCACATGTTGTTGGTCGAGACGTAGAACAGCCCGGTGCGGGGAGAGTAGGCCGCCGGTGCCGCGGGAGTCTTGCCGCCTTCGAGCGTGGGACAGATATGCTTGACGTTTCCGCGTGACGCTCCGGTCAGCTTGGTCGAGTCCAGCACGGGACGGCCGGTGGTCAAGTCCACACGCCTGGCCCAGTTCACCTCGACGAACGGTTCGGCCGAAAGCACTTCGCCCGTGGCACGATCGAGTGTGTACGCGAAGCCGTTCTTGTCGAAATGGACCAGCGCCTTGCGTGGCCGGCCCTTCACGGTCAGGTCCACGAGAATCATTTCGGCGTTCGCGTCGTAGTCCCAGCTGTCGTGCGGCGTGAACTGGTAGGCCCACACGAGGGATCCGTCCGCGGGACGGCGGGCCAGCACGCTCGCCGTCCACTTGTTATCCCCCACCCGTTGATCGGGATTGTATGGCCCAGGGTTCCCGACGCCGTAGTAGACGAGGTCAAGCGACGGATCGTACGACATCCAGCCCCACACCGGCCCACCACCCCTGCGCCACACGTCTTTCCCACCCGTTGATCGGGATTGTATGGCCCAGGGTTCCCGACGCCGTAGTAGACGAGGTCAAGCGACGGATCGTACGACATCCAGCCCCACACCGGCCCACCACCCCTGCGCCACACGTCTTTCGGCCAGCTGGTGAGGGCCAGATCGGTCCCTTTGTCGTAGAACGGCCGGAACGTGCCAGGCCTGGCCAGCACCAGGGAATCCGGTCCGATGTTGTAGGCGGTCCAGACGATACGGCCGGTCGCCAGGTCCAGGCCCTTCGCCCAGCCGTGGATGCCGAATTCGCCGCCCGAGGCACCGACGATGACGCGGTCCTTGACCACGAACGCCGCCACGGGGGTCGTCTCGCCCTTCGCCAGGTCCGCGATCTTCGTCTGCCACAACTCCCGACCGCTGGCAGCGTCGATCGCCACGGTGCGGCCGTCCAGCAGATCGTAGACCACCTTGCCCTCGGCGTAAAACGCGCCCCGGTTGATCGCATCGCAGCAGGCGATCCCGACGGCGTTCGGGTCGACGTCCGGCCGATACTTCCACTTGAGCGGGTATCCGTCCTGCGTGAGGTCGAACGCGTACAGGACGTTCGGGTAGGGGGTGACGACATACATCGTGTGACCCACGACCAACGGTTGCCCTTCGTGACCGCCCAGCACCCCGGTGGAGAACGTCCACACCGGACGCAGGCGAGCGGCGTTCGCCGTCGTGATCTGGGTCAAACCACTGTAGCGGGTGGCACTGTAGTCCTTGGCGGGCATGGTCCACTGCGCGTCTTGCGCGACCGCGCGACGAAGGAGCGCGCCCGCACACAGCGCGAGGAGGAACACATGTTTCAAGCGATGTCCCTACGCACCATCCGGCCGACGATCACGGTGATGTTATCCGTGCCGCCGCCGTCGAGCGCGTCCTGCAGCAGAGCCTCACAGGCTGCCTTTGCAGACGTCATGGCGAGCAGTCGCTGGCGAATGCGCTCGTCCGGCACGTGCTTGGTCAGCCCGTCCGAGCACAGCAATGCCACATTCTTCCAGTCGTTCTCGATCGCCGTGACCACGGGCGACGTCGCCGGCCCCCCGAGCGCGCTCGAGAGTACGTTTGCGAGCGGGGTGCGGACTGCCTCGCTGCGCCGAAACACGCCGCGATCCACGAGGTCCTGCGCAAGGGTCTGGTCACGGGACAGCTGAATCAGCCGGCCTTCGCGCAGCAGGTAGCATCGGCTGTCACCCACCTGGAGCAGGTAGGCACGCGGCCATACACCGATCAGCAGGGTGAGGGTCGTGGCCATGCGCTGGCGCGCTGGGTCGTCCGCGCGCTGCTGCAGGATATCGGTGTGGACCTGGTGCGCGGCCGCCTCAAGCGCCCGCGCAAATGTGTGCTCGTCGTCCGGATCGGCGGCGTAGTAGCAGTGCGTGGCGTGCGCCACGTACTCGGTGATCGCTTCGACCGCCAGGCGGCTCGCCTCCTCTCCTCCCTCGGTCCCTCCCACACCGTCGGCCACCATAGCGAGGAACGCCAGACGCTCCGCATCCCTCGGCACAACGTTCACACTCGAGAGGCTCGTGTGCAGCACCTCCAGGTGCTTGCGCAGCGAGCCGATGAGGAAATGATCCTGGTTGGTGCGGCGGACTTTACCGGGGTGCGTGAGCCCGTAGACGTCGATCTCGTCGTCGCGCGGTTTGCGGTCCGCCGCGGCCGGGGGGGCCGGCGCGGTCCGCGCGATACCAGGGGGAGACCCCACGACACGAGGTCGGCGCGTGGTCACCCGGACAATAGTGACCTGCTTTGCGCCCGGGCGCAAAGCGCCTGGGGCGCGTTTTCAGGAGCCCGGCGTCCCGCCGCGCGCCGCGGCGAGCTTTGCCTGCTGCTCGGCCGACAGCGCGTTCTTGATCTGGATGAGGAGCGTGATGTGCGCGCGCTTCACCTCGCGCTCGATGCTGAGCAGTTCGTCCACCTGCGCCAACGCGGCGGCCTGATCGACCGCCGGCCTGTCGAGCAAGGCCGCGAGGCGATGTGTCTGCTCCTGCATTCGCCATTGCAGGTCGACGACCTTCGTTTGAAAGTCCTGAATCGCCTTGGTGATGGTCGCGCGCTGCTCGGCGCGCAGCGCGATGTCCTGCTGATGCTGCATCACGAGCTCGGGTGGAAAGAGCACCCGGGCGAGTGGATCGTCGGCGGGGGACGGAAGCTGGGGCCCCTGAACCGGCTGTTGGGCGGCGGCAGCGACACCCAGCGCCAGTGCGAAGGCGACGGCGATCAACGTCTTCATAGAGTCCTCCGGTCGAGGCCCACCCGGCCGAGCCGTGGCACCGTGCGCAGCAGATCAGCGCCGGGGAGCTTGAGCAGGAAATCAGTCGGAGCGTGCAGGCGCACGGCCGCGAGATCGATGGTCATATGCGGTCGGTCATGCCCCCTGAACACGAATACGAGAGCGGCGACGACCAGCGCGGCGGCCGTCGCAAGCACGAGAAGCCGGCCCCGGCCGGGAGCCGCACGACGGCCCCGCGCGGCCGCGACGGTCTTCGAAAACGGGGGCAGGCCCGCCGCGTCTTCCCGCCGCAACGCCGTGAACCGCTCGCGCAGCTCGTCCTCTTTGGATTCGATCACTCGCGTTCTCCGTCCAACTGCTTCTTGAGCGCCGCTTTGCCGCGCTCGTAGTGGGTGCGCGCCGTGCCGAGCGAGATGCCCGCGACATCGGCCGCTTCGGCGATCGACAGGTCCTGATAGAACACCAGGTACAGCACTTCGCGCTGGCGGCGCGGCAGCCGGACGAGCGCCGCCAGCAGCCGGCGCGTACCCTCCGAGCGCGTCAACGCCACCGCGGGATCGGGCCCGTCGTCGGGCGTCGCAGTCACGCTCGCCATCGGGAGCCACCGCCACAACGCGCGCCGCCGCCGCTGCTCCGCCGCCGTCCGGCGCACGACCGAGAAGAACGAGGTCCGGAAGGTCGCGCGCCCGTCGAACCGCGCACGCCCGTCCAGGGCCTTCAGGTAGCTCGCCTGGAGCGTGTCCTCCGCGGCCGCCCGGTCGCCTCCGCAACACGCGAGCGCCCACCCGAAGGCGGCGGGATGCAGGCGTTCCAGCTCGACCTCCAGAGCCTCCGGTGACATCGCACGCTCGGTGGTGTCAGGGATTGGTGCCTCGAGAGGGGAACCTATATGACACGACCGCCTCCCGCGCCGATAAGCCGGGAGGGGTGAATTCGAGAGGTGGTCTAGTGAATCCGGATGACGTCGAGGCGGGGCACGACGGATGCCGTGACCAAACCCGGCACGCCCATCAGGTCCAACGCGAACGGAAGAGCGCGTGGAGCCTGGACGATGTCGACGTAGAACCCCGAACCGGCGTGCAGCGTCCCCACGACGTTCACCTGAGTTCCACCGTCCACGGGTGGCGTCAGCGGGAACGCCACGCCGAATAGCGATGGGTAGACCTGCCGAAACGACCAGGATCGGTAGAACAGCCCTGGAGGTGGCGAGAAGCCCGGGAGGTCGGAGACCCAGTTCGCGAGCGCCCACCGGGTCGCCGTCGTCGTAAAGGGCAATCCGGTTTGCGCTGCCACATTGTCCGTACCGGTGAGAGTGGTCTGCTCCAGCTTGTTGGTGATCCCATCGCCGAACTGATCTACGAGATAGCGCGCGTAGAGCCAACCGGCGCCAAAGTCTTCCAGGACCGTGTCGCTCGTCTGCAGCAGGAAGTGATCGCCGGGGTCGGAGAGAAAATCGTAGGCGTTGCTCAGGTCATTAACGACGTAGGTCTCAAAGGTCGCGGAGTCTGGGAGGAAGCTCCGCGCACCGAGCTCCTCGGCCAGGGAAGACAACGCCTCGTCCAGCCACAGGTCTTCCAGATTACCGCGGAGGATCAGCACGTGCTGGTTGAAGCTGATCACGTGCTGCAGCTCGTGCAGGAATGTCCCGGGGAGGAACGATTCCACATCGGCGGTGGTGTGGACGCAGCTCACGGCGCCGTTCGGGTCCGCGACGATGGTGTAGAAGATCTCGCCGTCGTTGTACTGCGCGGCAGTG
>Ga0209378_1000486_pt1 | contig 29538 bp, 29 predicted proteins | sample GraSoiAngelo_156_FD_186170 | JGI IMG/M metagenome (GOLD analysis project Ga0209378, IMG submission 186170) | Grasslands soil microbial communities from the Angelo Coastal Reserve, California, USA - 14_1009_13_40cm (SPAdes) (version 2) | ecosystem: Environmental > Terrestrial > Soil > Grasslands ...
AAAGAGCACGCATGAGTAGTCAACGAGTTCGCTTGATTACTGAGGTGCAAACTGCTTCAGTGCGGCAAAATACAGGGGAAGACAGCGCCGAATCCTACCGCTGGAGCCAATTTTAATATTTTGGGAGTGCGGCGACACGTCGCCGCTTTTCGGTTTGCTTTCGCTGCCTTCATTGGCATAAGTAAAGGCGCGGGGTGGAGCAGCCTGGTAGCTCGTCAGGCTCATAACCTGAAGGTCGCTGGTTCAAATCCAGCCCCCGCAACCAACTCCTTTGCTGCATGCCGGCAGCTTATCGCGTTTACGTTCTCCAAAACCGTGAAGGTAGATTCTACATCGGCATCACCGATGATGTCGCGCGAAGAATGGGTCAGCATCATGCCGGCGAGTCGCGTTGGACAAAGGGACGTGGGCCTTGGAGGCTTGCATGGCAGAGCGAGCAGCTGTCTCTGAGTGACGCGAGAAAACTGGAGAACCGGTTAAAACGACAAGGCCGCGGTACGGGTTTTTATTCGATGACAGGTTTGCATTCGGAGGGCTCATAATCCGGCAGCTGCCGGATCGCTGGTTCAAATCCAGCCCCCGCAACCAACTCTTCCGCCTACTCAATCACGCGGATCTCAAACACTGCGCGCGCCCAGCCATTGCAAGGCGAAACGCGCTACTTCTCGCGCATTCTTTAGCCGCAGCTTCTCCTTAATGTGCGCCCGGTGAGTCTCCACCGTTTTGGGACTGAGATGCAACTGCTTCGCGATCTGTCGCACTTCAATCCCTTTCCCGATCAGCTCCAGAATTTCCAGCTCACGATCGCTCAGTCTCTCGACCGAGTCAGTCTCGCCCTCAGACTGGCGATGCGCGAATTTTGTAATCACCTGGGCCGCCATTGCCGGGCTAAGATAAGGACGTCCGCTAAAGACTTCGTGAATTGCCTGGAGGACGTTGGCCATGGCCTCGTGTTTCATCACGTAGCCGTGCGCTCCCGCGCGCAGCGCGCGCAACGCGTAGAGCGATTCATCGTGCATCGAGAGCACCAGAATTGATAGCCTCGGGAATTCGGCGCGAATGTTTTTGATCAGCTCAATTCCGTTGGCACCGGGCAAACTAAGATCGACAATCGCAAGATCGGGATGCAGTTTGCGAATCACCTCCATCGCTTCCGCGGCGTCGCCTGCTTCACCGCAAACCATGAAACCTCCGTCCGAATGGATCAATTGCTCAAGACCTTTTCGAAATAGCGGATGATCATCGACGATTACAATCCGCTTCGCGTTTGGCGAACTGCACATTGTCTGCTTGTCAGTCGATCCAGCGGATTTCATTTGCGCTATAACCGTCCGGTTTGTAACCAAGATTTACGAGACCGATCTTCGCCTGGTGGAATTCCTCCACGGCGTGTCATTGCAGTCCCTTTTTAATCGCCCCCTCTAACGATTCGCCACTCGACGGGTTGCCAGATGCTTGAATTTTATATTCCTGGCCACTGGTGCCTTTGCGGTTTTGGCTAGGCATGGCCTTAGCCGAGGTTCTCTTTCTTGTGTGATTTACTTGGCTGGAGCGCGCCGTCTCGGCAAAGGCAAATAACAGGAAACACGTGTGCCGCCTCGCTTTGGAGAGTCGATTTCCAGACGCCCACCGATCAATCGAGCTCGATACTTCATGATGTGAGCGCCCAGGCCTTGCTTCAATTTCGGCTCATTGGAAAATCCGATGCCGTCATCGATTACGCGCAAAACGATTCTCTCTCGCGATCGCTCCAGTTTGATGACAATTTCGCGCGCTTGCGCATGGTTGTTGGCGTTGATGACCGCTTCACGCGCGATGCGATAAAGCTGCGCCGCAGCGATGTCATCCTCGATGTGAAATGATGGTTTGACTTCCAGCCGGCAGGGTACCTTCCAGATTTCCCGGTCAACTAAGTCTTGCAAAGCATTGACCAGTCCGGCCGCATCGACATCGCTCCGATGTAAAGCGCGGGAAAGGTTGCGCGTGTCGGTCGCAGCATCGTTCACCAGCTCCGCGATTTTTTCGATATCACTTACTTCGATGACGCGATGGTTCTTCAACCGCAACGCCACTGAGCGAGCCATGAATGCGACTGCCGTGAGGTGCTGGCAAATCCCGTCGTGCAACTCCTGGCCTAAGCGCTGTTGCTCCCGGTCACTGATAGAAAGGATTTCTCCTTCCAATCCCTTACGATGCTCGATCTCATTTTTTAACTCGGCATTTGCGATGCGTAATGCCTTGGTGCGCTCTCGCACGAGTCTTCCCAGTAGGTCTTTCGATTTTTGCAGCGCGGCTTCCGCTTTTTTGTGCTGCGTGATGTCATGTACCGTGCCGATGGTATAGAGGGGCTTTCCATTCGCATCGCGCACAATTGAGCGCAGCATTTCAGCCCAAACAATCGCTCGATCTTTTCGGATGTACCGTTTTTCGATTTCATAAAACGGAATCTCGCCCGCGATGAGTTGACGGTGCAGTTTGATGTCGCGCGGATAATCTTCTTTGTGCGTTACATCTTTGATGTTGCGCTGTAACAGTTCGTCTTTGCTGTATCCTAGGAAGCGGCAAAACTCTTCATTGACGCCGACGTATTCGCCGTCGGGTGAAGATTCGACGATCCCAATCGGTGCGCGCTCGTAAGTTGCTTGCAGCCGTTGCTGGCTTTCGCGCAACGCTTGTTCGGCGCGTCTACGCTCTCGCAAATCGATGACGGCCGTTTGATAAAGGCGCGCGCCGTCTTTAGATGTCAATGTTATCGGCGTGCTAGAGAGTTGAGCGGGAATCGGCTCCCCTTTTCTCGACTTCAGGAGCAGCTCGGTTTCAACGCGCTGTTCGGATGTTCGGCAGTAAAGCAAATGGCGCAGAAATGAATCCGAATCGGCGACGTAAAGCGCAAATGGTCTGCCGATTAACAAATCCCGCGGAGATCCCAAAAGCTCGGTCGCCGCCAGATTGGCTTCTTCAATCCGGCCCGCTCGGTCGAAGCTCACATAAGCAATCGGCGCAAAATCGTAAAGATCGACATATCGCTGGATGGCCGCTTCCAGGTCGTTTCTTGGATGACGTAAAAGACTAACATCAGGTGCGCCGTTGCTGTCGCCAGCGCGAGCGCGGTGTCGCACCGGCTTGCGGGTCCTCTCATGTGCGGTCCTTATTTTTTTCATGAGCCCACTAAACTGGCGATCCCAGCGCTGAGCTTAATCGTAAAGCGGCGCTGTTTAAAGGCAAAAAGGTGGAAGCCGTTGTCCTCAACGCGTTGGCACAATAAAATGCGGGCATTGCCGCCCGGCTTTTTCGATCGAATTCAGACCCCGGTCACTTTGAACCGCCAGTTGCGCGATAGCTTCTGCCTGCCGGAGCCGGCGGACGCAGTCCGGCCAGATATTGTGCATCAAACGCCCGCAAGGCTGCTTTGACCGTGGACCCGATCCCAACGATTCCTTCTTCAACACAGGGACCAAGCAGTGCAATCCAAAGTTCGCCGCGAATAAATAGTCGAGGACGGTGCACTGCCGATGGGCTGCCCGGATTTGCGGCGCAATAAACTTCCATTTCTTCCATCGCTGGCCGTGTCTCATCCATGGGACGCCCATCTGAAAATTGACCGTTTCTCTTCATCACCGTTTGAAACGCATGCCTTCGAGGCATTGGATGTGGTTTTTTAGTTGTAGCCGGAATCGGTGATTCCGGCGGACATGGAAGCTTGCTACCGCTTATCTGAGCTGGGATCGTCGATCCCGGCTACAGCACAGCGCAAGCGGCTAAGGTTTTCACCGATATACGAATCCGCCGTGCGGCTGATTGCGTGCCTGACCACTACGCAGGCATATTACGGCTATGGCGCTTGCTTCCGGCGTTCACGTTTCCGATGAGGAAAAGCTGCAGATATTGCGACGGCTCGATCAATTCCGGCACTGGCACTCACTCGACGACAAGCGTTATTGCCTGGTGTGCGGCAAAATTATTACCGGTCATCAGATACAGTTGATGGGCGGCACGCGCGGGAATGGACCATTGCGGATGATTTGTCCGATGGAGGGTTGTCATTCGATACCGATGGATTGGGTGCTGCCAACGGACGAAATCTTGGCGAAGGTGGAGATGATGGCAGGCGAAGAACGCAAGGCTCCTGTATCGAGTTCGGCTGATCGCGGCGGTTCAGGGCACCGGATCGCATCGAGTGCTCAAATTCGCAGTCCATCTCAAGCGAGCTTCTTAAAGGCCTGACTCCCTCCGGGGCGAGCTTCTGCGGGACCGAGCCTGGGCGGCCTCGCAGAGCTCTCCCCCTACTAAAGAAAAACATCCCGTAGGATTTTGCCTGATCACACAATCATCCGCCGCCCCGATTGTGCGTTTTTGCCGATCGATCAAACTATTTCAGCGAGACCGAGGCAGCATGAATGTTCATCTCAAATCCGAAGAGCGACTGTCGATCCTGCGCGCCCAAGACCAATTCAGGTGGTGGAGTTCGCTCGATGATGAGCGCCAGGGTGGCTTTCAAAGATAAAACAGCCGTGATTGACACTCTCGAGAGAGCAGGAGTACTAGCAACCACCGACGAGGCGCTGATGAAAGATATTTCGCACCGGCGTCACGACGCGCTTGCCGAGTTGTATGGCAGGCACGGCAAAAGACTGCGAGCGACGATCGACGGCGTCGTTCATGAAGAGGCTGAAGGGGATGATGTGTTGCAAGAAATTCTTCTCCAAATCTGGAAGGAAGCCGATCATTACTCACCAAAGGCGGGCAGACCTCTTGGCTGGATGGTGACGATCGCGCGCCGGCGCGCCATCGATCGATTGCGCCGGCGCCAGGCTTATTCCCGCGCACGGGAGCGTTACGGGCAAGCGTTGCGGCAACGGCCGCGCAATCCGCGCCGGGAGGCCTACGCTCCTTTTATTCTAAACGATCTGCGTGGCTTTCTGAAGAAATCCATGCGAACGCTGCCGCCGCTTCAGCGCGAGGCGCTGGAGCTGGCTTTTTTCAAGGGGCTAAGCCACAGCGAGATTGCCGCCGCGACGAATGCGCCGCTTGGGACAGTAAAAACGCGTCTTGAACTAGGCCTGCGAAAACTAACGCACGCGCTGCGACCCTTACGCCACAAGGTGTGATTTTGGTACGACGCCGGCTTAGCTTGTCCTGAGGAAGCCCAAAGGAAGCGCGCCGAAAGGTCCATTATCCGTGGATCCCTATCGAAGCAAGATGATAAGCAGTACAATCAGCAGAATGAGACCCAAACCGCCGCTGGGATAATAGCCCCAGCCCCCGCTGTAGGGCCACGTCGGCAGCGCGGCGATCAGCAGCAGGATCAGGATCAAAAGTAAAATGAAGCGCATTTTTTTTCTTTTTAGCTAGTTCGCATCTGATGGGCATGCCGCGCGCACTTTCCGGGACACGGCGGCTAAAATTCAACAGAATGATCCAGGCCGGTAACAGTTTTCAGAAATTGCCGGCGCAACAGCGGAATTCGCACGAGCCAGTTCAATAGCGCCGAGCATATGAGGCGCTTCGTTGCTGTTTCTCCAAGGACGATTCGCGACAACAGTTCGATTTTTTTTCACGACGCCTTTATCCACAGTCTTTCTTAAATCTTCGTAGCGTCGCATTTGGCGGGAAGTAACGAGCCGGCTGAAAATGTTTGCATCTTCCAACCCCAAATTCATTCCGCGCGCGCCGATTGGCGAATGAATATGCGCTGCATCGCCAGCGAAGAAAACGTTGCCCACCTGGAACTGCCGATTGATGCGGTGGGAAATATGGAATGCAGATTTCCAAATGGGCGCGCCAGCGGGTTCGACGTCTGCGATTTCTTCCAAAGTATTTTCCTGCGGGCTTATGACTCGCCAAATCGGATTTTGTTTGGGCGGTTCGGTGATGTCGTCAATGACGCGTATGAAGAAGATGAATCGATTGCCGTCGAGAAAAAGGACGTGACCCAAATCTTCCTCAAATGGCGTTGAGAGCGGCAGGTCGGCCAGATGCCATGGTTTTTCGAAGCTGCTTCCCGGAAAATCGACATTCAATGTCTTTCGCGCTGTGCTATGCGCGCCGTCGGCTGCCAATATCCACGATGCGAATACCGTTTCGCGGGAATTATCGGAGCAATGTCTTAGTTCAGTCAAAACGGTTTTGGCTTCGTTGCGACACCCGATCAGTTCGACCCCGCGCTCGATTTTGCCGCCTGCATTTTCGAAAGCCACGGCGAGCAGTCGTTCGGTTGTTGCCTGCGACAGTCCCAAAATGAATGGATACTTGTGATGCACCTGGCCTTTGAATAAAAGCTCCCGCGCCGGCTTGCCACGTTGCGAGAAACGAACACCGCGGAAGGGCAAGCCCAGCGCCAGCATCTTCTCAGTGACACCAGTTGGTTCAAGGATCTCCAGCGTTCGCGGATTAACGGCCAATGCTCTCGACTCCTGCGACGATTTTTCAGCAACATCAATGATGCGCGTGGCAATGCCGCTTGCGCAAGATAGAGAGCTGCACCAAGGCCGACAGGTCCGGCGCCGGCGATGAGTGGAAGGGTTTGTCCATTAACGAATTCTTTTCCGTCGCTCAGAACTAGTGTGCGTTCCCGAAATGGATCCATGCCGCCATTATCCCGAGCGCGCAGCGGCTGCTCCGACAAGCTCGGGCTCCTTCACCGGCGGCCGCTTGATCTCCATTTCGCGCTCAGGCCGGCGTTGCTTTGGAACAGGCTCAATGCGCTTCAACTGTCCAGTTTTTGCTGATTCGTAAATCGCGTTAATTACCCGCACGTCGGCTAGTCCTTCCTTATCCGAAGGCTCGGGCGCTCGATCATTCAGGATACAATTGGAGAAATAAATTAGCTCCGGAGCGAATTGGTCGCCTGGCTTGAAGATTTTTTCCGTGGTTTTGCCATCGATCGTGGTGACGCATTTCAATTCGCCGAGATATTCGTAAGCGTTCTCCAATCGCAGCCTGCCCTTCGTGCCGATCAGATCGTATTGGGCAACATCGGCAGAGCCGAAACTGCACGTGAACATCGCCAGCCGCTCGTCTGGGAAGCGCAGGAGTGCGCCGGTCATTTCCTCGACTTCGGCAAAACGCTCTTCGCCGTTATTCATTGTGAGGCCGACGACTTCAATCGGTTCGTCGCGGAATAAGTAGCGGGCGGCATTGATGCAGTAGATGCCGATGTCATAAAGCGTCCCGCCGCCGAGATCTTTGCGGACGCGAATGTTACCGGCCTTCACCTGCAATCCAAATAATGAGCCAAAATATCGGAGTTCACCCAGTTCTCCCGATCGCGCGAGTTCCACGGCGCGCAGGTTTGCGTCGTTGAAATGGAGACGATACGCGATCATCAATTTTACGTTATTCTGCTCCGCCGCGCGCATCATGGCCCGGCAATCTTCCTCGGTAGTGGCCATTGGTTTTTCGCAAAGGACGTGGGCACCGGCACGTGCCGTCCGCTCGGTATGTTCCCGGTGGAGAATATTAGGCGTAGCGATATAGACGGCATCGACTTGTTCCGCGTCGAGCGCGTCTTCCAGGTCGTCATAGGTATATGCTTTTACGCCGTAGCGCTCGCTCAGTTCCCGGTCCTTTTCGGGATTTCCGGTCACGAGCGCTGCCAGCTCCGAATTTTCCGCGTGCTCAAATGCAGGCAGCACGGCGGTCTGTGCGATGTGTCCCAGTCCGACAACGGCATAACGAATTTTCTTATTCATGGCATTCCCTCGTTTGTTTCCCTACAAAAGGATTTCGGGCGGGAATCATCGCGCGCGTGCATCGGCGTGTATCGCGAGAGGCAACTGATCCCGCGTCGGCGCGCGAAATATTTATTATGACGAAACTGGAATTCAAAGGCAGTTGGAATGAAGTGAAAGGAAAACTGAAACAGAAATATGCGCGGCTGAGCGATGACGACCTCGCATTTACTGAAGGCAAAGAGGATGAGTTGCTGGGGCGACTTCAGCAAAAACTCGGCAAAACGAAGGAGGATTTGCGAAGAGAAATCGAGAGCCTGTAAAGCAGCGCTTGTAGGGTAGGCGTACCGCGCCCAGGCCGTTTCGGCGTTACAACTTTTGAAGTTGTGGTATATTCTTAGGATGCAAACCCCTAAAATTACTGCCTATCTCAAGACCTATTGTGGCTGGAGCGCCGGCGTGCGCGCCGTTCTCGCGAAATACAATCTGCCTTACACGGAGAAAGACATTATTCAGAATCCGGCGTTTCGCTGGGAGATGGAGACCAAGAGCGGACAGCCGCTTTCGCCGTGTGTTGAAATCAACGGGCAAATGCTCGCCGACGTGAGCGGGGAGGAAGTTGAGCAATATTTGATCGACAACAAGCTTGTTCAGCCGAGCGACGCCGCGACCGAGGTTCCTACCAATGCGCCCTGCGCAACCGAGCAGCACGAGGGCGTAGTGAAGCTGAATTTGTAGAATTTGTAGGGGAAAATCTGTAGGGGAAGCTGTCAGCTTCCCCTGTAATCGAACCTGCAGGCGACCCATTGGTCGCATTCGTTTCATCGAAACACATCCGCGCGGGATCGGTTACTTTCGCGCAACGCAATGTGTGGCTAGATTGTCTTGCTTCTGAGCGATGAAACTTTTTGCCCGTCTCCGGTCCGGAAAAAAGAAAAGCGGGCATCCTCTTTTCCGCTACGGCTGGAAGATCACGTTGGCGGCAATTGTCGCGGGCAGCGGCGTGGTGATCTTTCTCTTTTATGGAGCGTGGGCGCAGACGTTCGACATGAAGAAGGTCGGCGAAATGCCGGAGCGGAACACCGTTTATGATGTCGATGGAAAAATCTACAGTCGTCTTGCCGGCGCGAACCGTCTGAAAGTCTCGCTCAGCGAAGTTTCACCGCTGTTCATTGAGGCAGTGCTGACGCGTGAAGACGCGCGCTTCTACGAACACAAAGGGATCGATTGGCGGGGAATTCTCCGGGCCCTCGCCCACGATGTTCTGAGCGGGTCCGCCAGAGAGGGCGCCAGCAGCATCACCCAGCAGCTGGCCCGCAATAGTCTTCCGTTGGGTGGCCGCACCCTCAGTCGAAAGTTGCTCGAAGCAATGGTCGCGTTCCGAATTGAGCATCAATTCACCAAGCAGCAGATTCTCGAACTTTATGTAAATCGAATCTATTTCGGCACCGGCTGTTACGGAGTTGAAACGGCCTCGCAACTTTATTTCGGCAAAAGTGCATCGAAGTTGAATCTCTCCGAGGCTGCGCTCCTCGCCGGATTGATCCGAAGTCCGAATCGGTTTTCGCCGCTAAGAAACCCCGAAGGTGCGGCGATGCAGCGCAACGCGGTGCTGGATCGCATGGTGGCGTTGAAAAGGATTTCGCCGGCGCAGGCCGAGGAGGCGAAAAGAACAAAAATTGCCGCACATCCAAAGCGTTTGCCTTTCATCCAAGAAAATTACGCGATGGACGCGGTGCAACGCGATTTGAACCAGTTGTTGACGCAGGACCAGATCGACAACGGCGGACTCTCGATTTACACAACGCTCGATCCGGCGGTGCAAAACGCCGCGCAGCAGGCGCTGGAGACGCAGCTCACGAAGATCGAGCATCAATCCAATTTTCATCATCCGCTGAAAGCGAATTATCATCCACCCGAGAACGGAGAAGGCGATTCGTCCATGCCGTATTTAGAAGGGGCGGTCGTGGTGATTGACAATGAAAGCGGCGGGATTCGCGCGCTGGTCGGTGGACGGGATTACGCGCAAAGCAAATTCAATCGCGCGCTCGCTCCGACTAATCGGCAGCTGGGCTCGGCCTTTAAGCCATTCGTTTACGCGATCGCGTTTACTCACGGACTCCTCCCCGGAGGTGCCATCAGCGATGGGCCGATTCAACCTGGCGAAATCGACGGCGCCGGGAATTGGTCGCCGGCAAATTCCGATGGCACCTACGGCGGCATCATGCCTTGCTCCTACGGCCTCATCCATTCGCGCAACACCATGAGTGTGCGAGTTGGTCAATTCGCCGGACTCGATTCAGTGCAAGAAGTCGCGACCACGCTCGGGCTTTCGCAAAACGTTCCGCACGGGCCGGCGATTTACATCGGTTCCTTCGAGACAAACCTGAAAGATCTTACTGCGGCTTACTCGGTTTTTCCAAACTCTGGGGTACGCAAACAGACTTACATCATTGAGCGGATCGACGACCAGCTGCACAAACCGATTTATCGCGCCGCGCATATCTCTGCGCCCGCGCTTGATCCGAGCGCGGCTTGGATGACGTCGCAGCTCATGGAGGAAGTCCTCACCCGCGGCACCGCTGCTGGCGCGAGATCATCGTTGGGCTTCAGATTACCTGCTGCTGGAAAGACTGGGACGACCAACGATTACAAAGATGCCTGGTTCCTCGGTTATACGAGTACGCTGACTTCCGGCGTGTGGGTGGGATTCGATCAACCGACAACGATTATTCCACACGGCTACGGCGCCGCGCTCGCCTTACCCGTGTGGACACAGGTAATGAACAAAGCGGCAGACCATTATCCGGCTAAACCGCTCGAACCAACCGTGCCAACCACTCACGCAACGGTCTGTTCCATTTCCAATCAACTCGCTACCACCGGTTGCATGGCGGCCGGAACAGCTTACGACATCGACCTGCCCAGCGACAAAGTCCCAACTACCGCGTGCCAGGTGCATGGCGGCGAGCAATGGCCGTTTGCACAGCAGGTGCCGAATCTTCCGCAGAAAGCATTAACTTTCCCGGGTCGTTTCTTCAAATCATTCCGAAGACTTTTCGGCGGAAGATAGTGCTTGTCATCCTGAGCGACATAGACGGCGAAGGATCTCACATTCAGAGTGCAGAATACCCAGGCGCGGCGGCGTGATCAATCAGCTCGTGTGCGATCCTTCACTTCGTTCAGGAAGACTGCGTTTGTTGAGCTTCTTCCAATCGTCCCAACTATCGATATCAACGCTCGAGGGCGGTCTGCGCCTCCGCCGCGCGTGAAGTATTGGAAATAATCGCTGACAATCTCAGCAAAGCCGGTTGGAGTTGGGGCTGTCTCAGCCGTGAATTCTCGGGACAACCAATCTTCGTTGCTGATACTCATCGCGACGACGGCAAGCGTTTCGTTGTGCAGGCGGATGAAAAACTGACTGCGTTTCTTGAACTTGAAAGTCAGGCGGGAAGAAGAGGGGCAACCGTAGAGCTTGCAATCAGTCCTTTGAGGGCGAGGTAGATCTTGAAAGCGGTCCTGAATAACATCCAAGAGCCAAGTTACTCAGAGCCGTGACCACTTACTTCAAAAGCCAAAGCAGGAATAGAACTAGCGCTACCAGCGCCATAAGCCAGAACAATAGCTTCCATTTCCTGCAGCGGTCCCTCCCAGGCAGCTTGGGGTCATGCAGAACCACCGGCGGACGGCTGGGTTGGCCAATGATCACTCCCGGACTGTTACCGGAGCCCGGATCCCAGTTTACAGGCGCAGTATAGGAGCCGTCGCCGTTGTCACGGACTGGCCCTGTTAAGATTGTCCCGGGCGCACCGGTAACCGAAAGTCCGTCTCCTCTGCCCGGACCGAGATTATTGCCGTACTTGTCTTTCGGCACCAGCGTAATTGTTCCCCTTCCTCCGCTGACGTCCGTAGTCACAATCGTGGTTGAAGGATCAATGCCGGGCTCCACGTGCAACGACCAGAGTAGTTCTCTCGTCGCCGTGCAGGTATCGCCGTAGCTGGCCTGGAAGTGGAAAGTGTAGTTCCCTTCGACGGTGAGCAGATCTTTGAAAGAATTGCCGAAGAGCCCCGCAGTTTCGAAGGCCCCGGTGTGAATGATGTCGCCGTACATGTCAAAGGTGTGCTGCGTATAGCCCACGACCGGCTTGCCGGTGCGCGATTCGATTGCCATCAACGTGGCATGGCGCGGCGGAATCGTGTCCGCATCGATTACGACCGAGGGACCCAGTTTTTCTTGCGACAGCAAGTTACCCACACTGGCATCGGGCCGTGAGACCGCCACTTTCACTTTGGCATTGGGGGGGAATCCTCCCTGGAGATAGCTCAATCCCACAAGTGGATTGATGACATCACCGGTGTAGTATTTGGCGTTATCTGGCGTGCGCCGTAGAACTGCGCCTCCGCTCACGATCACGGTTACGAAGTAGCGCACCTCGGGCAGTGGCGCTGCAAACTCACCCACCTCACCCGCGCGGAAAACGGTGACTTTCCACGTTCCATCGCGTTCGCCTGCGTGAGGCAACGGAACGCGCAGGAAAGTCCATGTGCGAGAGGCAGACGATTGAACACCTGGCGAACCGCTGGTCACAGTAGCGCCTGAGGGCGTGGTCAGTTCGATTCGCAATCCTGCATCGCGAAGATCCCAGCCAACAACGATGGTGATGATTTCTTCCTCGCAGACGTTGAAGGGGACCGGCGCTGCTGTCGTCTGGCCGCTACCCAGCACAAACTCGGGATCCATCAGCAATCCCGCTTCAAAGATGTTGCCAAACGCCAGCGCAAAGAATTTCTGTAGCTTCAAATTTGTGTCGGCAAGAACATACTGCCCGCGGTGTTGGGTGGCGAGCGTGGTAAGCATGGCGCCGTCTATGCTGGCCGGTGTACCGTAACCGATGGCGTCGATGGTAATGTCAGTTGGAAAGGAGTCTGTGGGATTTACCATAGGCGGCGTGTTCTGCAGTCCGTCGGTGAACAGCAAGATATTACGGGGATTGGTGCCACCCGCGGGCAACTGTCCATACGCCGCATTAAGGCCGCCGCCAATAGTGGTCGATCCTCCTGGCATAAGCCCGCCGACGATTCCTCCAGTGAACGGAGCAGGGCCGATTAAGGTGTTCTTGTTGGCTACCGTGACATCGGCCAGTGGAAAGTCCACCGGCGAACTTGGGGTAGTACTAAAGGAAACGAGACCGACACGGTTACCTGTGCCGGCATGAACCAGTTGCACGAAGAGCGAAGCGGCAGCACGAGCTTCCTCGATTTTTGGCTGGCCGCTGGTTCCCGGCAATGACATGCTGCCCGAGCGATCGAATACCAACATCACATCGCGTGTGATTGCAGGAGGGCTAGCAACATCCTGCTGCATTGTGGCGATCGGGAAATAGCCCAGACTGCAGGCGACACCACTGCTGAGTATGCCGGTGATTCGTCCTGCCGTATCGAAAAGCCCAGAGCCGGAACTTCCACCAGACACGTCCAAGTTTACTCCGATTCCATTAACCCCGCTGGAAGTGACGGTAGCAAAGCCGGGATGTGGGATCGAGAGCTTCTTTATCGAGCCATTAGGGTGGTGAATACCGAACATCTGCTCTCCGACGGCAGGAATGTCTGCCCGCATGGGAACGGGTGTTATGCCGAGCCCGCCAGGTGGCAGTTTGAGGCGCAGCAGGCAGTAATCGTTAGCCGAGCCATCGGCGAAGCGCTGCCGGATGACTTCCTTGACCTTGAAGAACCGCCCATTGTAATTGTTAGGCACATTGTTGTTGCAATCGGTGGCGTAGTTGAAGATTACCGAGGCGCTTTTGGCGTCCTCAATCGGATCCGTCATGCAGTGGCCGGCGGTAACGATTGTGTCTGCGCTCACCAGCGTGACACTGCAGGTGGACACAACGAACCCGAGTACCTTGTTGGCGTCCACGTGCACAATCATTCCGACGGCAGGCGCTACGGTGTTGCGGATATCGCCGGGCGGCTTGATGCAAGCGGTATTTTCCCAGTTTGGCAGATTGCTGCAGAACCAGAATGTCGCGAAGTCCGGTTGCTGATAACCCGATGGGTTAAGGAAGGGATCGCAGTTGGACAGGCTGTCAAACTTCGGATCGACATATGGCGGGTCAGGATCCTTGGTATGCCGCTCGCCGCGGCCGTATTGGTCGAGTTGAACACCTCCTGTAGCCGCTCCGTTGGTGATATAGCGAATGGTGACCGTGGCGCCGACTGCATAAACGTTAATCGGGCGCGTCCAAAAGTCCGTGCCATCAGCGGAAGTGAATACATCCATTTCACCGCCGCCGTAGCCCAAATCCACTTCCAGCCGATTAGTTGCGGGGAAACTCGCGCCGGTGAAATGCAGCATCACCAACTTGGTCCCTGTGGGTGCAGGAGTGTAGGCGAAGTTAACGGTCCAGGTATTAGGACTGGTAGGTGGCCCAAAATCGGGCCCTATTTTCAGGACCGGCGAGACTGGCTGCACGGTTCCCGTAACGTGCGACATAATGTACCTTTCCTTTTTGAACCTCTCCCGCCCAGTTGGATCCAGGCGATCGCGCCAGACGGGTGTCCCAGCGAAGACCCAACCCCACGAACGTCTTCAGGGCGGCTGAAGATTCGTTGAAACGTCGGGTGGGCGCGCGGTCGACAATACTTTTACTTAATCTCGCATCATCGTGTCAAGCTTCTTTTTGATCTTTATTCAGGAACTTGTGATTTGCCTTGGGGCTGCGAATCACAGCCGGTTGGACGTGGGCTGCGTATCAGCCGTGGATTCTTGCGGGAGGACAATCTTCATTGCTGACGCGTATCGTGATGACGGAAAACGTTTCGTTGTGCGAGCGGATGAGAAGTTGACGGCGTTTCTGGAGCTGGAATTGGCTATTTGCGCCATGCGAAGTAGGCCTGGCTGGCAAAAAAAGCTGGCTTGGAAATCGCCTCCAAGCCAGCTCAGTGGATTTAATAATCCTACGTCAACTTAGTACCAAAAGTGGTAGTAATGATGATGACGGTGGTGGCGGTGATAATAGACTCGATGCCCGTTGTACCAGTAATACGAAGGCCCGTAATAGTAGCCATAGTACGGATAGGGCCGGTAGTATCCGTATGGATAATAGCTGTATCCGTAAGCCGGGTAGCCGATTCCGACCGAAATCTGCGCGTCAGAACGCTGCACGGGAACGAAAGCCAATCCACTTGCCACCAATGCAATCAAGAGAAGCTTTTTCATACAGTTTTCCCTCCTTGTTTGTTGTTTTGGCGCAGGAAATGGAACTTCCTGCTAAGCATTTGCTCGACGCTTAATGAGTACGCGTCTCTCCTCTGTTAGTGAATCGAATGCGGACGCTCTCGTGGTGGCCAAAATAAGAGCTAAAAACGTGAGCGGTTCTCAATAATGAATACCCGATCGATCGCTATGGAAAAGAAATCATCGCTGACAATCTCAGCAAAGCCGGTTGGAGTTGGAGCTGCGTCTTGTCGTCTCCCAAAATCAATTCTTTACGCGGGTGTCTACCGCGATCCAGTTTACTTCCCAAGTCTTTCCGCCGTCGTCGGAAAATGATTGTTCAAAACGGCACGAGGTCGGCGTGATGTCCGAAATAACGAAGCGAACAAAACTCGCTCGCCCATTCAGTGTCTCCCGATCGAAAAACTCGCCGCGACCGTTTTTGAATTCGCCAATCGTAGGCTGAGTTAAGATGCCGTCGTTGGCGTTAGCGAAATTGAGGCTCCATTGATGAGACCTGGGGTTATAGAGTCGCAGGTTCAATCCTTCGAAGTGACCTGGCGGACCATCGGCCTTGAGTTCCACCAGATTCGCGCGGCCGCCCCAAACTTTTCTGACAACAGTCGTGCCCTCATATTCGACCCAGGTATTTGAGCCGGTTAATGGATGGAGCCGGCGCTTGAGATGAGTTTTCCAGGCACCGATATGGAAATCGAAATCGTGTTGAGCATGATCAGGTTCAGAAGACGTCGGTTGAGGCTTTATTTTGGACGCGGCAATCTTTTCTTCTGAAGGTTCCTGACGCATGAATATCATGACCCAATTCGTCTCCCAAGTCTTGCCTCCATCATCTGAGAATGCTTGTTCAAAACGACTCGAATTCGGCGTAATCTCGGAAAAACCATTCCGCGCAAGAATCATTCGGCCATTGAACTCCTCCTGGTCGAAGAATTCGCCACGACCATCCTTGAATTCACCAATCATCGGTTTGTTGAGTATGCCGTCGCTGCTGTTCGCCCAATTCAGACTCCATTGGTGGGTTTCGGGATTGAATAAGCGCAAGCCAACGCCCTCGATGTGGCCGCCGGGTCCGCTCACATTCAACTCGAAGAGACTGGCCTTGCCATTCCAAACCTTGCTCACGACTGAGGTCCCATCGTATTCAATCCACTCTTTCGAGCCGGTCAGTGGATGCACGAGACGCGAAACGTGGGTCTTCCAAGTGGCAAAGTTGAAGTCGAAATCGTGTTGCCCATCCCGCTCCTTGGGCGTTTGTTCAGAATTTCCTTTCGACGCAGCTGAACTTGTGGACGACAAGTAGTGACCAATTTGCAAGGTAACAGCCAGCGCACATAAGAGAAGACAAGCGCGAAAATATTTGTTTGTATTCATTGCTAAAGTCCTCACGAAATTCTCTGTCGAAAGCACTAATCGATAAGGTTGGCTCGCGTCGTATCGAGCTCGTGATCGATCAACGGCTGCATCTCTTCTACAAACTGCACCGTGCGCGGCTGGCCGACATGATTATCAAGCAGTTTACGATGTACTAGGAGTAGTCGTTATTGAGGGGCAAAAAGCCGTGCGGTTTGTGGAAGCCGTGCGGCTTTTTTTGGTGATGTCCCAGGCCGCACGGGCTCAATCGACAACGACGTGATCAACCATACGTAAACCGCCTGTGTTTACATAATAAACACGCACGTGAGTGCCGGGTTTGATCGCGGTTCGGATCACTTCGCCGTAGTTGTTTACAACGTGACCGGGCCCGTTGAGAACATAACTGCCCGGAGTATCCTTGCTAACAACGAGAGTTTTGAACGGCTGGTAAATCGCCGCCGACCCTTCCTCAGTCGTTGTGATGATCGGTGCAGTTACCGTTATTGGTTGTTCTATCGCAGTTGTTGTTTGTCTCTTATGCGTCGAACCCGTCTGGGCAAATGCCAGTGGCGCAACCAGCAAGCAGGCGAGAGTGAGAATTGTTTTTTTCATAATGCCTCCTTTTTGATGACCAAATCTCTGGAGCTCCTTTGGATCGAACAAGAGCCAGTTCGTGTCTTTGCCACAGTCCAGTTTGACTTCGCCCGAAGCACGATTCGGCCCTAACCGGTTTATTGCTAACGAACCTTGCGTCGTGTCCGCGAGATGATCGCTCGGGCATCGATGGGCGAGGTGGATCGAGCTCGACGCTTTCAAAACCACAAACCTCATTCATGCATTGCCCGATTTGTGGGTCACAACCCTCGTGGGGTGGGTACCCCTCAGAACCAGCACTCGCAGAAACAATTCTTTTTTCATCCCAATTCTCCCCCACTTTCCGGCGCCTATGCCTCGGCTCTTGAGAGTACACCCGCAAATGGAAGAGTGATCAGCAGGAAACGAGGGCAGTTGGCATGTCTAATAGGAAATCGCGCCCGCAGAAGCGGCGCCGGCGTTCGATTATAGCATTTGAGATGATTCGCCTCGACCGGACGGCAACGGAACCGCTCCATCAGCAGCTTTACCGCCAAATTCGGGACGAGCTGAAATCGGGCAGGTTCAGCGATAGTTCATCTCGACTTCCCTCGTCTCGGGCTCTGGCTATAGACCTGGGAATCTCAAGATCGACTGTTACACTCGCATTTTCAAAACTTCATGCTGAAGGTTATCTTCGCTCAAAGCCCAAGTCCGGAACATTCGTTGCGAACCTTCTCCCGGAAACCTTTTTGACCGCGGACCAACCGAAGACCTACCAACCAATCCAGCGCCCAATTCGCATCTCCGATCGCGCGAGAGCAATTCCGGATGGACGCGTCGGAAGTCAGTTTGACCTCGGGGCAACGGGCGCAGGAGCAGGCGTCTCGCTGGTCGCGAGCATTCCCGCAGTCGATGAATTTCCGATGGCTGTGTGGGAACGCCTCAGAGCGCAGGTTCTGGCGAAAAAAGGCGTCAACCTGTTGCGCTATGCGTCGAATCGCGGCGACGCCGACCTGCGCAACGCAATTGCAGCTTACTTGTGCGATTTCAGAGCAGTGCGCTGTCATCCGGATCAGATCGTAATCGTGGCTGGTATGCAGCAGGCGATGCTGATCAGCGCAATGGCTGTACTAAATCCGGGTGAAGTCGCGTGGATCGAAGACCCCAGTTATCAGCAGACCCGAAGGGTCCTTACTTTGGCCGGCGTTAAGATAGTTCCCAAGCTGCTCGACAACCAAGGAATCGTGATTGCGCGATCGCCAAAAGAACCACTGCCGAGGATCATTTACGTAACGCCCTCCCATCAATTTCCTCTCGGCGTTACGATGAGTTTCCAGCGTAGGACCGGCTTGCTCGATTTTGCGCGTGCTCACGACGTCTTTATTTTCGAAGACGACTACGACGCGGAGTTCCGCTTTGCCGGGCCACCACTCCCTTCGTTGCAAGGGATCGACAACTCCAGCCGAGTGATTTACGCGGGAACGGTGAGCAAGATTCTTTGTCCCTCTTTGCGTCTGGGATACATCGTTGCGCCAGAGCCGCTGGTTGATTCGTTGGCCAAGATCCGCAGTGCGATGGATCAACACTCGTCTCCGATCGACCAGGCGACACTTGCGCGTTTCATCACCGAGGGCTTTTTCCTGAGTAACATCAAGCGGATGCGAAAAATCTATGCCGAGCGGCGAGACTTCTTCATCAAACAATTCAATGAGTTGCTTGGTGACCGTTTCACTTTGCAGGTTCCGGAAGCCGGATTGAACGTCGTCGCCTGGCTGAAGCGCGAGGAAGAGTTCCCAATGATCAGGCGTGTCACCCTTGAAATTGGAGTGAGGCCGTCATCGTTATCATTCTTTTGTATTCAGGCGAAGCTAAAGCCAGCATTCGTCTTCGGTTTCGCGGCCTGGACACCGACACAGATTCGGGAAAGCCTTGTTAAGCTCGCATCGGCACTCAGGGATAGCTACGGCTGCGAGTAAAAAACTCACTCTTTAGAGTCACAGGCTTGAGTATAGTTGTACGCCGTTTTCCATTCCGTCCGCACACTGTCTCCATTGATGCAGTTCGCCACGCACAAACGGTCCTGAACAATCAGTAAGAGCTGCCGAGCACAAAGCAGACGGGCCGCTCGACCGCGCGAACAAAATTGCGCTTCCACTCCTTGAACTCCCCGGTGTGCTCGTGCGTCTCGATCACGTTGCCTGCGTCATCATAAACGCGAATCACGGCATCACTCGACGGCGAAGCGATGAAATTGATTCTCGACCGTTCAGAGGATGTTGGCTGTTATCGGTGGTCAAACGCACGGTAGAGCGTGCATCGCGCCTGCAACAAGGCATACGACTAAAGTCCTATAGACTGCCTGATTATTGTTCGTAGACTTTTCGCCTAATAAAACCCAAGTAACGAAGAGCCGAGTTGCGGCCTCAACGCGAGGCTGTATCCGAATGAAGGAAATTTACCATGTCAGTTGCGACGATTGAGGTCCGGTTCCCAGATAAATTCCTCAAACCCGACGATGTAGAGGAGCGCAGGGTTTTGACCACGCTCGAAGTCATTTATGAGGGCGGCTCGCTTCACGGCAAGACCGCCGATTTCCCCACGCGCGACCCCTCCCAGGTCGTGGTTGGCCTCCACCGGCGTAATTTGCATTTCCTTGAAACATATAAGCGCACGATCTGCATCGATATTCGCACCCGCCGAGTGATCTTTCGCTGTGCCGATGTGACTTTTAAACGCAACAAGAGCAGTTGGCGGGACCGGCTGTTCGCGGTGTTTCGCATGCGCAAACTGAAACCCATCGCAAATTTTTTGCTCACGGGTTGGCATCGCCCCGCAGTTTTACTGATTGGTGTCAGACAAGTCGCTACAACCGCATAGAAACGCTCGTTAAGCCCTTACCCTTACCCCCCCCGGAGCGATCCGAGACATTTCATTGCGGACGCACATCGCGGCGACGGAAAGCGTTTCGTTGTGCGCGCGGATGAAAAGCTGACTGCGTTTCTGGAACTCGAATCGACGGTGCCATTCAGGAGAAATGTTGGGCAACAACAGCACCGCAGAGTGCAGGAACAGGAAGCAACGATCAGTCAACTAAAGTCCACTTCTACGAATCGGGAAGCGACCATCTCGCAGCTCAAATCAACTGAGGCCAAGCAGGAAACAACTGGCGCGGAGCAGCAGAAAGAAATTAAAGCTCTCGCCGCAACTGTGAAACAGCAGGCATCGCAAATCCAAAAGGTGAGCGCACAGCTCGAAATGAGTAAATCTGCACCGCAAACGGTGCTCAACAGTCAGTAAAGCTCCCGAGTCCAACCAAGCAGCCGTATTTAACAATCAGCCGTCACGCTTTACCGCGTGGCGGCTTTTTGTTTCGCTCCGCGCTCACCACTCTTTGAAATCGCCCGCGTGCCCGTGCTGTTCGATCACATTGCCAGCATCATCGTAAACGCGGATCACAGCATCATGTGAACGGCTGTAAAACTTGGCGTAGCCGATTGCATCGCTGATTGCGTTTGGCCCGCGATACCACAGCGGACTGTATGGTAGCGCATCGCTGATTAGATCAAAGCCGCGCTTATCAGCTCGCGGCCGAAGCTCGTAAACGTGTACGGAGGTTGTCGAATGTTTAAGCCTGTTTGATTTAGGCCAGCGTTGCTGAACCAAGTTTATGGAAGCCTTTAGGACGCGCCGGGCTCGTTTCGTCAAGTTAACAACGTTTCGTTGTCGCTGCGCCAGTGTTTTCATGAGCGGGGCGAACTATTGGAGGCGGATGATCTTGCTCAAGGCGCACGATTTTTGTCAAAGCTGATTTCGCCCTGCAGCTGTATAAGTTGGACGGTAGAAGCTCACAGTCGCGGCGAATTGTCTTGCCAAGCCGACGAGATTCTTTCAAAACTCGCTAAACGGATCTGAATCACGCGGAGGACATTTCCCCCACTAGGTTTCTTCGCCACTTCCGGAGCCGCAATTCCTAGAATCAACGCAGCGGGAGAAAGAAAGGAAGAACGATATATGAATCTCATCAAATTACGGACATCGGTTGCAGTTTGCTTTACCTGTATCGCCGTGACCCTATTCTCCACTTCGCTTCTAGCACTCACGCCCGAACAAAAGAAAGCTCTTAGGCGATGTATGGACGAATACATCGACAATTTAGTTTGGTGTCTCGACGGTCACCCTGACTGGGATTTTCGGAAGTGCGACGAACCTGCGCGGTATGGTCTGCAACTCTGCATAAAAGCAGCAGGTCTTCGCAAGGAGACTCGGACGCCAAAATTTTCGAGTCCGACGCCTCCACCCTCGAAAAAGTAGTGGAGCTTTGTCATAGCAGTGCCTAAAGCGGACTCACCACTCTTTGAAACCGCCAGTGTAGTCGTGCGTCTCAAATAGCATTGCCAGGCAGATTTGGTGGCCTTCCATCTGCCGGCGCAAACCAGCGCAAAACTTGAACAATCTCTCGCAAATTACGGTGAGCCTTCGGCGTATTGAGAGGGTCAGTAACGGTGGAACTATGAACAGGCTCAAAGAATCTCTGACCGTGTCTCACGAAATCCACACCTACACCGAGCTTCGGCAACAGATTCACGACGACCTCCGGATCCAACATCCCGAATGGTCGAGCCAAATGGCGAGTCCCCCATGTGTGATTTTTACGAGGCGCGCCTCATGGCACTCCTACACTTTGACGCGAAGGGGTTAAACTGAGAGTACAGAAGCTTTATGGCAAAAAGATCTGTCTTTCAAGAAATGTATGACTGGTTTTATCGCCGTTATGGCGAAACTTCCAAGGAAACTCTCCTGGAACTGATGAAAGACGATGTCGACATTCAGCGCCTCAGGCGGCTCTCGCAGCGAGAATTGGCGGAATTTTACTGTCGAGGATTAGTGTACTCAGCAGCTGGTCCCGACCGGATACTGTAATGCGTTTCGGTTATTTGCTTTCACGTCGGCGTCTAACTAAGCCATGCAGGTGAATAATGTTAAAGAAATACCGTTCGCATTCCATCCGACTTTGAGCTGAAAAGACATCAGCGGACGTGAGCGAATTTCAGGGGACGTGTTATGACTTTACCGCTCCCCTGTTATGACCGAGGTCGCGATTTACCCTGGTTCTGCGAGGCGGAGAGCGGGTGAAGGGAATCGAACCCTCGTGTGCAGCTTGGGAAGCTGCCGTTCTGCCATTGAACTACACCCGCGACGCGATTTTGATTTTAGATTTTCGATAGGCGATTGCAACCGAAACAAGTCGTAAGTGCAAAATCGCCGCTCGGCATATTCGATTTTGATGGTTGACATGAATTGCGCGAATTAAGCACGAATGATTGAAGCAGCGTTTGTGGAGAATTCAACAATCTGCGCAGAAGCAGTTGAAAACTGCGCTGCGCAAACTAGTTACTTCCATTTCCTCATCTGCTCGGGAAACGGGCATTGTGCGCAATCGGAGTTATCCTGCATGCAGAAGTCGTCGTAAATCTGGAGCAACCCTTGCTGGTGCGCGACGGTTCGCAGAAATTGCTTCCGGTGCGAATCACTTCCAAAAAGACGCGTCGCGGCGGTTTCCAGTCTGCGATTGGATAATTGCGCGGGCAGCTTCGCGTATTCTGCCCAGACATCAATCCGCCATGTGACGGATTCGCCGTGGCGAATATCTTCAGAGAGCCAGAACGGAAAGAGCACGTTCGCCAGAATTTCCGCAATACGCGATTCGCCGATGAGCGCCATCGGGTTGGGCGACGCAGCGGCGGTGAGTGTGTAATGAAAATTCCAAAACGGATGATCCAATTTGCAGAAAAATTCCCTGGCTGTAGAGGCAGGCGCGTCGCCTGCAACGGCTTTGCTTAACGCTCGCCGAAACCATAGCCACTCGCGCGCCAAAGCCGCCAGCGCGGCCAAACGGCGCTGCGGATGATTTACCGGACGGGTGTTGCTGATTCGCCAAATCTTGGCGGGCAAAATCAATCGTTGGAGCGCATCGCGATGCGGCCACCAGCGGTCCCATAATTGCCGCACGTACTCGCGCGTCGATCTTTTATAAAGATCCAGATCCGCCGTTTGCAGGAAACCGGCCACGCCGAAGAGCAGCGATTCAATATCCTGCGGAGTTTCGCGCAGAAACTTCAGCGGCAATCGCTGCGCAATCAGAGTGAACGGCAATTTGTTTTCTTTGTAACCAAGCGCGGCCGCGATTTCTTGAAACAACGCTTCATCGCGTCTGCGACTCTCGATCTTGTTGCGAATCCGATTCGCCTTTTGCTGCAAGCGAAATTGCGCGGCCGCATCCAGCACGCTCCGAACGCGGTCTTCCGGCAGATCTTTCAGTGGCGCCTGACAGCGTCCCGGTCGCGCGAGTGGCAGGTTTGCACCAGACGCGTCCGGTAACATTTTGGGATCGATCCAAACCTGAGGCACGTTGCGGTTCGATTTTGTGCGGGCAAAAAACTCGCGGTCGCTCTTCTCGGCGAACACGTGGAGCACAGTCTCTTCAAATGCCGGATTCGTCGCGTGCCCGTGCGCTTCCCAGTTGCGATCGACCAGATCGATCTCGATACAACCGCGAATTGGTTTACCCCCGTTGATCCGAATCGCAGCATCGCAAAAATCGGGTCCGGCTTCACGATTCCAAACACCAAACTGGACAATCTCGATCTTGTCGCCGTCGGTGCTGACAAAGTGTTTCCCAAAATCCCCAGTAAACCAGCGCGCTTGCAGTTCCAGTTCCGATGGAATCCGCGGCGAGACGAACAGGGCCCGCTCGCGAACACGACCGATATCGCGTAATTGTGCGTAACGATCTGCAAGCAGCGGCTGCATGCTTCCAGTTGTATTGCACCGCTCGAGGGAGAGCGATTACTAAAATCGCCTCGGCGGCTAGTCGCCTCGCCAAGGCTACGGCGAGCCGAGAGAAACCGCCGCTGCTTGTTCTTGCAACGCTGGTTCGGTCAGCCGCTCGCACAAATACTGCACGATCTGCTCGACCAAAGCAGTATGCGGTCGCGGGAAAATAAACAAATACTTCGGGCCCTTTTCGCCAGCGGGGAAAATGACCAGGTTCTCAGAGAGAAACTTCGGCTCGTGAGTTACGACCGAGCCCTCCAAGTTAATTGTGCGCGCAAATGGACGCCCACTCTTGCGCGCCACGAAAATCATTTTGTGTGGGTCTTCGTTCGTGGCGACGAGCGCGCCGAAAAGATTCGCTGGAATGCGCCGCCCGCGTCCGCTAACGCACGGCGCAGCCCAGGCGATTGTTTCGTCCAGAATATTTTCCTGGCTGAAAACGGACGCCAGCCGCGGCGGCGGGCTAATCGGCAACTTCACTGGCACGTTACGATCGGCCGGCCCATTCAATTTTTTCCAAGCCAGCCAAATCTTCGCTTTCATGGCGCGCAAAATTCTTGGGGCAAAATAGAAGAACGCAGCGATGCCGACTAAAAGGATCAGCAAAGCAAGCAGCGGATTAAAATGCATGAGAGCCAGTCCCCCCAACACCGCGGCATCTTCTCCCAGACTCAAGCTAATGTTCGAAAATGGTTCCGGTGAAGTATTGCTGGCCAGGCGCGTAGCAGCTTTCGCTGTGTGGGCGACAAGGGTCGTGCCGCCAGCAAGCAGGGCGACGACTACAGTGAACGCAGGGCTTGGATGACCGAGCACCTGAATTGCAAGCAGAGCGCCGCCAATCGGACGAATGACAGTGTGAACAACATCCCAGGCGGAGTCGATCCATGGAATTTTATCGGCGAAAAATTCGAGGAAATAGAGAATACCGGCGACTGTGATGATCCACGGGTTGCCGAGGACCTCGAGCGATTGATACTGCGGCGCCAGAGTGATCCAGTGAAAATGGATGGCGAGTCCACTGACGAAAACCGTGAGGTAAAGATTGATGCCGGCGAGCGCGGCGAGCCCGAGAGCGACAGCAAGCAAGTCAAGTTTCTCCACGAGGGAAAATATCCTCGCACGTGAGTTATTGTCACGCGCCGATCTGATTGGAGGGCGTTTCTGCGAAACGCCGGCCCTTAATGGCGTCTGACACAGACGCCCTACAGTTCATTTGCCGCGCGCGACACCGGCCTCTACAATCGCACCCATGCTCGACATTCGGCTGATTCGGGAGAACCCGGATTTTGTTCGTGAGCGGCTCGCTACGCGCGGCGGCGGTGACGAGGCACAGATCGACGAAGTGTTGCGAGTCGATGCGGAGCGGCGCAAAACCCAAACCGAATTGCAACGATTACAGTCCGAACGCAATCGTCTGAGCAAGGAGATCGGCGGAAAAAAATCGCGCGGAGAGGCAACAGATGACCTCGAATCGAGTGTTCACAAAATCGGCGAACAGATCATCGATCTTAACGCGAGCGCAAACGGATTGGATGGCCAGCAGAAAGATTTGCTGCTGGAAATTCCGAATTTGCCGCATGAAAGCGTGCCGATTGGCAAGGACCCGAGCGCCAATCGCGTCGTGCGCAGTTGGGGCGAAAAACCGCGATTAACCGAGCCAGCCGATCATGTTGCACTCGGCGCAAAGCTAAAGCTCTTCAATCTGGAGCGTGCAGCAAAATTGAGCGGAGCCGATTTTATCTGTTTCACCGATGCGGGCGCGAAACTGGAACGGGCGTTGATCAATTTCATGATTGATCTCCACACGCGCGAGCATGGTTACATCGAGATTAGTCCGCCGTTTTTGGTGCGGCGCGTTTGCATGATCGGCACATCGCAGCTCCCAAAGTTCGAGGCCGACATGTACGGCCTGGAAGAAAACCAGCTTTTCCTTGCGCCAACTGCGGAAGTCCAACTGACGAATCTTCATCGCGATGAGATTTTGAGGGTTGCCGATCTTCCTAAAAAATTCGTTGCCCACACGCCGTGTTTCCGGCGCGAAGCTGGCGCCGCGGGACGCGAGACGCGGGGGATCATCCGTGTGCATCAATTCGACAAAGTGGAACTGGTCAAAATCACAACGCCAGAAAAATCATACCAGGAACTGGAGTCGCTCACGATTGACGCAGAACGCGTGTTGCAATTGCTAGGTTTGCACTATCGGGTGGTCGAGCTTTGCACCGGCGATTTGGGTTTCGGTTCGGCCAAGACGTACGACCTCGAAGTGTGGTCGCCGGGACAAGACGCTTACCTGGAAGTTTCCAGTTGCTCAAATTTCGAAGATTTCCAGGCGCGCCGGATGCAGCTTCGGTTCAAGAATCGCGACGGGGAAAACCGGTTTTGCCATACGTTGAACGGTTCAGGCGTGGCGCTGCCCCGATTATTCGTGGCACTGATCGAAAATTTTCAGCAGCCGGATGGGTCGGTGCGCATCCCCGAAAATTTGCAGCCCTATTTCGGAGCGAGCGAGATTCGTTGAATTGTAGCAGCGTCTGTGTCAAACGCCGAAGCCGCCAGTGAGTTTAGTCATCTCCGATTGAGCGAGCGCCTTGCCCTGTTCCACCGCCTGCTTGACCGCACTTAAGACCATTTCCTCGAGAAATTCGACATCATCTGGATCGACAACCTCCTTGTCGATCTTGATCGCAACGACGTCGCCTGCGCCGTTTGCTGTCACTTTCACTTTTCCGCCGCCTGCGCTTACTTCGACAGTTTTCTTCTCGAGCTCGGCCTGAGTTTTAGCCATTTGCTCCTGCATCTTCTGCGCCTGCTTCATCAATTTGTTCAAGTTCATGATGCGGAAGTCACGATTTGATTTGAGCCTTGAAAATCTCGATGGCTTCCTGGATCAGCGGATCGTCTTTGAACAATTCAGCCGACTTCACCTCGCCGGAAAGATCCCCGAAAGCTTTTTGGGGTAGAATTCCTTCCTTCGCCACGAATTTTACCGACCAATCGCGTCCGCTGGCTTCCCTCAGGAGCGTTTCCAGTTGACGGCGATTGTTTGCGCTGGCCAGCGATTCAATCTTTGATTTGTCATCCGGCGAATGCCCGAGCAAAAAATTGCGGCCATCAATTCCGATCGGACGAATTGCTTCGCTTAATGTCCGCAAAAATCCCTTTGTTGGAATTTTCGCGACGACCTTCTGCCACAATTCATCTGCGTCCAACATAGCAGTTTCGGCAACGCGCGTTGCTGTAGTGGCAGCCGTGTCGGCTGCTAGGTTTTGAGACGAAGGCGACCCTCCTTCGCTAGGCTTCCGCGCGGCACGCACGCCTGCCGCCACAGATGGCGATTCTTTTTCTGAAACAGCCTTGCCATCACGAAGCTCTCCGAGTTTTTCGATCACCTCATCCAGCGTTGCCTGCCTGAGACTCTGGATCGCTTTGATGATTGCGACTTCGAAATGCAGTTTTTTGTTCGGCGCCCATTTCATGCGGCCTTCGGCTGCAGCAAATTGATCGATCAACTCGAGCAGCCGATCGTTTGTGATCAATTCCGCATGTGCGGCGAGTGATTTTTGCGCCTCGGGATCGACATCTTCACTCAGCGCGTCCGGCTTCGCCTTGAACACGAGCAGATCGCGCAGGTAAGCGATCAAGTCCGACATCAGTCGCATCATGTCTTTGCCGGCTTCGCTTTGCTGATGGAGGAGGTCGATAGCATCGGGCGTCTCGCCCCTTAAAATTCGCCCGGTAAGATCGATAACGGTCTGTTTGCTCGTGAATCCGAACACGTTGAGCACATCATTCTCGCTGATTTTTTCTCCGCAAAATGCGACGAGCTGATCGAGCATCGATTCCGCATCGCGCAGACCGCCTTCCGCGCCGCGCGCGATCGCATGCCCAGCCGCAGGCTCCAGCGTGATTTTTTCCTTGTCGGCAATGAATTGCAGATGCTGCGCAATCAGATTAGCGGGAATGCGGTGAAGATCGAAGCGCTGGCAGCGACTCAGAATGGTCGGCAAAACCTTCTGCGGCTCGGTCGTGGCGAAAATAAATTTCACATGCGGCGGCGGTTCTTCGAGCGTCTTCAAAAGGGCGTTGAACGCCGCCGGCGATAGCATGTGCACTTCGTCGACGAGATAAATTTTGTAACGACCCTTCGCCGGCGCATAACGAACGTTCTCGCGCAGTTGGCGCACGTCCTCGACGCTATTGTTGCTGGCGCCATCGATCTCGATCACGTCGAGGCTGTTGCCGCCGGCGATCTCGCGGCAATTGTCGCATTGTCCGCATGGCGTGACGGTCGGTCCTTTGAGGCAATTGAGGGATTTGGCCAAAATACGCGCGGTCGATGTTTTGCCGATGCCGCGTGGCCCGACAAACAGATACGCATGCGCCAGCCGGTTCTGTGCGACGGCGTTTTTCAACGTACGCGAGACATGCGTTTGCCCGACGAGATCGTCGAAAGTCTGCGGCCGATATTTTCTTGCGAAAACTTCGTAACTCACAGGCTCAATCTAGATGGAAAAGTTGATGGTTGGTAGTTGATAGTTGATTGATCCGGAGTGGCTTTGAAAATCGTCCGCCGTCTCGTGCTCCCGCTCGCTTGCCGCGCCGTAGCCTTGTGCGTAGGCGGGGTGCTCGTAATCGTGCTCGATTCCTCTGGACGCGAGCCACAAAAGTCTCCGCCGGGCAGACCGACCACGGAGACCAAACAAATTCGCGCGCGTGATCTCGGAATTCCGTTCGAAGGCGCGCCGGGAAGATTTAACGCGATCACAGATGTGGCTGGCGTTGAAGTCGGCTATGCGACACTCATCAGTGGCGAGGGAAAACTCGAAGTTGGCAAAGGCCCTGTGCGCACCGGGGTTACCGCGATCCTGCCGCGCGGTCACGCGTCGCTCAATGATCCAGTTTACGCGGGCTTTTTCAGCCTGAACGGCAACGGCGAAATGACTGGCACGGCGTGGGTCGAGGAGAGCGGCTTTCTAGAAGGGCCGATCGTTATTACAAACACGCACAGTGTCGGAGTGGCGCGTGACGCGGTCATTCAATGGCGTGTCAAACACGGAGCCGCCGACGTGACTGGTTACTGGTGGAGTTTGCCGGTCGTGGCCGAAACGTGGGACGGGTGGCTCAATGACATCAATGGTTTTCACGTTAAGCCGGAGGACGTCTGGCATGCGCTTGACTCGGCGCACGGCTGCGGAATTGAAGAGGGGAGCGTCGGCGGCGGCACCGGCATGATCTGTTACGAATTCAAAGGCGGAAACGGGACGGCCTCGCGCAAGATCGACATCCAGGTTTCGAAAGACACGCCACCGCGAAGTTTCACAATCGGTGTATTTTTACAGGCGAACTTCGGTCGTCGTCCGCAGCTCACAATCGCGGGTATACCAGTGGGCAGGGAAATTCCTGGTGAAGTTTATAAACAAGAGAGCGGCTCGTGCATTGCTGTCGTTGCGACAGATGCGCCGCTGTTGCCGAATCAATTGAAGCGGCTCGCACGCCGCGTGTCGCTCGGTCTCGCACGCACCGGCACAATTTCCAGCAATGGTTCCGGTGATTTGTTCATCGCGTTTTCAACTGCGAATCCGAATGTCGCCAGCGCAGATCAAATCACGCATGACGTGAAAACAATTCCTAATGATCTGATGGATCCACTTTTCACGGGCGTCGTCCAAGCGACGGAAGAAGCGGTTGTGAATGCATTGATCGACAATCACTCCATGACCGGCCGCGATAATCATCACGTCGATGCCTTGCCGCCCGATCGCCTGCGTGCATTGCTTAGAAAATATAATCGGCTCGCGCGCTAACGTTTGCATACATGCACATTCACGAACGCGCTTAGCAATCGCTAAGCGTCAAACAAAAAGTCGC
>Ga0209378_1000489_pt1 | contig 29361 bp, 32 predicted proteins | sample GraSoiAngelo_156_FD_186170 | JGI IMG/M metagenome (GOLD analysis project Ga0209378, IMG submission 186170) | Grasslands soil microbial communities from the Angelo Coastal Reserve, California, USA - 14_1009_13_40cm (SPAdes) (version 2) | ecosystem: Environmental > Terrestrial > Soil > Grasslands ...
CTCGCCAGGATGCAACATTGGGATGCCTTTCTCTTTTGGTATGAGCTTGCAGCCTGGCGGAATTATGCTAGACACGGGTACGAGGTTACAGTGTTGAATCCCCGCATCCCGGAGAGCTAACTCGAAGGAGGCCAAGTTCTCCTTGTGTTTTCCAACACCCTTCGTTAGAAAGAAATATTTCGGAATCATTTCCTAGAATAGACAAGCAGGGCCATATCTGCATAAAGGAATTTGCTCGAAGGCGACCGATAGTGATAAGTGCGAATACAGTTGAGAGGTGAGTCTTAATGCCAATCGTTAGTGTTGGTCAGGAAAACTCTGGGAGTATTGATCTCTATTATGAGGATCACGGTGCGGGTAGGCCCGTCGTACTGATCCATGGGTATCCGTTGAGCGGTGCTTCCTGGGAGAAACAACTCCCGGTCCTCCTCGATGCGGGATACCGTGTAATCACCTATGACCGTAGAGGTTTCGGCAAATCGAGCAAGCCAACCATGGGCTACAACTATGACACGTTCGCGAGAGATCTTCACAAGCTCGTGAGTCACCTCGACCTGCGTGATTTCGCGCTGGTCGGCTTCTCGATGGGCGGCGGTGAAGTTGCACGCTTCATAGGACAATACGGATCTAAGGACGTCAGCAAAGCGGTATTCATCTCGTCAGTCCCACCATATCTTTTGAAGGCACCGGACAACCCAGAAGGCGTCGAGAGGAGCGCGTTCGACGGGATTCAGACATCTATCAAAGCAGACCGTTACGCATTCTTCACCGAGTTTTTCAAGAACTTCTACAACGCCGACCAATTCTTGGGCAAGAGGGTCAGCGAACAAGTCATACAGTCCAGCTGGAATATCGCCGCTAGTGCCTCAGCAACCGCCAGTCTAGCCTGTGTTCCAACTTGGCTTGAGGATTTCCGGAAGGACCTAGCTCGCGTCCAAGTGCCCAGCCTGGTTATTCACGGTGATGCAGACAGGATCGTTCCCTTCTCGGCCTCGGGACAGCGGACAGCGAAACTGGTCCCGGGAGCACGTCTAGTCGTGGTCAGGGGCGGGCCGCACTGCATTTCTTGGACACATGCCGACGAAGTCAACAATGCACTGCTGAGCTTTCTGAAAGAAGAGAAGAAGCTCGAACTGACGACCCCCGTTTAGCCTCGCAAGTAAAACGACATTAGAGAAAGATAGTAAACGTTTTTTCAGTGCTCTAGGCGAACCTCCGTCCTATGACGCCTATAGCGTCAGATGGGCTGTCTCCTATTCCACAGTCCGTAGCTACACCGCTGACCCGTGCAGCGATTTTCCTTGTTGTCACTGTTAATTTGGGTCCTGGGCACCGAACCGTCATCCGACAGTTCTGTGCTGATCTAGCCGCGCTCCTCCGCTCCGTAGGATTTCGCGAACAGGAGGGAACTCTCTCATGTGTCGTGGGGTTTGGGTCCGATGCCTGGGACCGGCTATTTGGGAAGCCACGGCCAAGGGAGTTACACAAGTTTCGCGCTATCCGGGCGGGAGAGCGCCATGCCGTCTCAACACCGGGCGACATACTCTTCCACATCCGGGCGCAACGCATGGACTTGTGTTTCGAACTAGCGACACAGATCACTACTCGGCTTGGAACTGCAATCTCTCCGGTTGACGAGGTTCACGGGTTCCGCTTCTTCGACAGCCGCGACCTGATCGGTTTTGTCGACGGGACAGAGAATCCTAAGGGAAATGATGCAATCGACGCCACGCTGATAACAGACGAGGACCGAAATTTCGCCGCCGGAAGCTACGTGATCATTCAGAAGTATCTCCATGATCTGGCCGCCTGGAATGCCTTACCAACTGAAAAACAGGAAAAGATTGTCGGTCGCACGAAGCTGAATGATGTGGAGCTGGACGATAAGGTCAAGCCCTCGTACGCGCATAACGCGCTGACCAGGATAGTGGAGAATGGGAAGGAAGTCAGGATTCTCCGGGACAACATGCCCTTCGGTCAGGCCGGTCAGAAAGAGTTCGGGACGTACTTCATCGGCTATTGCCGCTCACCAAAGACGATCGAAGAGATGCTTCAGAACATGTTCGTCGGCAAGCCGCCAGGCAACTATGATCGACTGCTGGATTTCAGCCGGGCGGTCACAGGCAACCTCTTCTTCGTCCCATCCGCGACATTTCTAGAGAATGTTGGGGCCGGCTAAGCGGACGCTAGCAGTAAACCTGGCTGCAGAGCGAACTTTCGCCTTTGCAATCTCTTGTTCCCGTGTCCTCGGTTGCGCGTTCGTCTCAAGCGATCGGAGAAGGCCAGTTGAGACATGGGCGATCTCATCGACCGCTGATAAGAACGAGCGTTCATTTGCTTTCGACGGTTGACGAAATCCGCTGATCTTTCGGACGAACTGTAGGGAAGCGTCCCGTATCTCTGCGTCTGTGGCTGGCGGGTCGAAGTTAAAGAGGGGTCTGATATTCCTGCACATTCTCAAAGCCTCAAGGTATCAGTGCTTCTAGGCGCGTTTTAGTCTAGCACCCCGTCTCGACCTCAGTTTCCATACAAGACCTGAGCTTAACAAAATGGTTATATAGCTATATGGTTATGCATAGGAGCTATGAAATCCTCACAGGCTACGGCAAAACGCGCCTTAATCACAACACCAGACGATACGGAAATCCGAATAGAACGCACTTTCGACGCGCCCCGCGACGCCGTGTTCAAGTCATATACAGATCCGAAGCTCCTCGCTCAATGGATGGGGCCACGAAAATACAAGATGACCATCGAACAGATGGACGTCCGCCCCGGTGGACGATGGCACTTCACCCACATCGACACGGACGGGACCAAATATGGTTTCCACGGTGAATTCCGCGAGGTCGTGCGCCCTGAGCGCATCGTGCAGACCTGGAACTTCGAAGGGATGCTAGGTGAGTCCCTTCAGACAGCCCTCTTCCAAGAACACAATGGCCGAACCACAGTCACGTCCATCGTCAAGTTCGAACGCAAGGAGCATCGCGACGGCATGCTAGCCAGCGGTATGGAAAGCGGAATGAACGAGGGCTACGACCGCCTCGACGAGCTCCTGCGGACCACGCATTGAACGACGACGCACTCTCCGCGACCCTCCAGGCCGTAGCCGACCCGACTCGCCGCACTATCCTCGCCCGGCTCGCGCAGGGCGAGGCCACTGTCCAAGAACTGGCCGAGCCTCTACCGATCAGCCAGCCAGCGGTCTCCAAACACCTCAAGGTTCTAGAGAGGGCGGGCCTCATCGAGCGCCGACGGGAAGCACAGCGACGCTGGTGCCGACTCCAGGCCAGACCTTTGCGGGAGGTTGCTGTTTGGGCTACCGAGTTCCAGCAATACTGGGACGAGAGTTTTGACCGATTGGACCAGTTGCTGAAAAAGGAAAAAGGCAATCGGCAGTAATGATGGGGGCCCTAAGTGCTCGTTGCTGACCCGGCTGGGTCGAAGAGCTCACACAGTCTCTCGCTACCACATCCGCTGATGATGAGACGCTCCTTTGCATTGTTGAGGAGCTTCTGGGTCCAATTGACATCGCCACCGTCAACGAGCTCCTGTTCACGACCGTTGGAGGGGGTTGCGAAGATCTTGAAACACAACTCGCCATAGTATCCCCTGCCTTGCTTCCGATCTTGGTCGATTCCGATTCTGACCTTCTTATGCGCGGACTGAAGCTTCTCAACCACTCCCGATTGGACTGCCGCCCGTGCGGCTTTTGACCCGAAGTCAGAAACGGTAACCCGGAGAGATGCTTTGGTGCCTAGAAACTTCATGAGTGCCAATAGATAGAATCCGATGTGGAGACCGACTGTTTCGCTCTCGAACAGGAGATTCCCTGGGTCTCGGCCTGCGCTACACAGAGTGAAGGTTCTGAAGTGTTGTCTGGTACCCGGACCGACCCCGAATTTCTGGCCTCTTAAGAGGCGGTGACTCGCCGCAAGGTGGATAGCAGCGGCTTTACCTGAAGAGATGTTCCTCTGCTCCAGGCGTCGAACTGCGCACTCAATCGCGAGCACATTCGTCGAATCGGCCACAACCTCCGTATTCCGAATCGTCGAAACGGTCCAATCCTGGCTGATCGGGGATAGCACAGAGCCTGTTCCTAGCGGGCAAACCGGTGAGAGTTCGACAGACTGGAAGACTTTCGGTAGTCCCGAGAACGCGATGTGATCCCATTCAAGAAGGCGAGTTGGACTTGCAGTAGAAGGCCGGGCGAACCGGTTTGAGATATGATCCTTAATCAATTCCTTTGGGTCGCGCTTCTTTGCCCTGCGGCCATACACCTCCAAGAGTAACGATTGCAGATCGGTAGGGGCGAGACGATCAACGAGAACATCAGTTAGGTTCGGGACCCCCGCATTCCTCTCAATTCTCTCTATGATTCGGCTTCTCCCAGCGATATCGGGGGACGATGAACCGGCAGACGAGTCTGTCATAGCTCAGATTGGAATGTGCCTGGTCATTAATTGTTGATATCTCGATCTTGATACGAGAGGAGGTAGCGGTGGGAGCTTCCGCGGAAAATGTGGAGTTTGGTCTGCCGTCGTTCGTACTGTGAGCTTGTACGATTGGATTCAGTTTGTTGAGTGAGAGCGGGTCGCGGGTTTCCTGAGGAAATGCAGTGCAGCGACAGCGAATGCTCCCAAGCTTCCCAGGATTATGCCGGTGACGATCCACCCATTCGTTGTTGTGATTAGTGAAGGAGGTGCCGCGACGTCGTAGCCGAAGTAGCTTCCCGAGTTATTGTTGACACTCTTAATGCCGTTGCCGTTAAAGGCCACAACATAGAATGCGACGTGGCCTCCGCTCGCCAGTGCCGGTATCTGAGCGGTGGCAGTGGTGGTTGTGGCATTGTATGAGGCGAGAAGAGTCGTGTTGACCATTTTCCAGTTGTCAGTCGTGTAAATGATGGTCACGTTTTGCACATTTGAGTGCTGGTCAGTAACGTTCACGTAGACTGTTGCCGGGGCAGTGTAGGTTGGTGAAGATGGTTGGATAACAGGGGTTCCGATGACGGGTGGAGTATTTGGGGGTGCGTGCGCGAGAAGGGCGACGTTGAGAGCCATTAAGGACGCTATTACAAGGCACAGAGAGAACGCGATTTTCTTCATGCTTCGTCCTGCATAGTATGTGCAGACGGGAACTTACCGTGAGTGTAACTTGTTCCACTGTTTCAAAAGTTCTCGCGAACTCCTGTAAATCAGCCGCACAGAACCTGCACTGCGGATTCTATGTGCTGGCTTAGCCATGTGTTTTGAAGATGAGGATGAGACATCGATTTTATCTCCCGTCTGATAGAACCGGTGGGATTCCTCCGCTCCGCCTCTTCGAGATTCGAGGAGTGATGATGAAAGGGCCTGCCTTCAGAATTCCTCCGTTCTTCAGCGATTCTTCCTTAGCTACCTCCATCTCGGCATTCCACTGGAACCACTTTCGCATCTGATCTTCACGAGCGAGAACGCATGCGTCGATAGTTTTCTCGAGGAGTTTAGCCAGCGTTTCATTATAGGAGGGGCCAACGCGATCGATTCCTTCACCGGCCCTTGCGTCCCATGTCTGCCAGATGTTAGCGTGCAGATGCCTCTCTGGATGAGGATCTTCAACACCAACTATCAGCGCGTAGCTTTCCAGGTTGCCCAATGAGCGGTGAAACTTGGAATTGTTCTCTTTCCCTTCTAGCCTCAACTTTTTTCTCAATCGGTCCGTCCGGATTGAACCCTCGGCCTCGATAGTTTCCAACAACTTCTGTTCCAGATCCGAAAAGGTCTTCCGTCTTACTATGGGGTCCTGATGATGTTTCACTATGGTGCCAAGGATAGGCCAGAGCTCATCTGATACGAAGGTCTTGGTTCGTCTGAATATTCTAGTAGCAAGAATGTCTTCTCTTCCCTCAACCTCCCGAGAAATGCGAGGCACAGATTGACCGGATATCTTGATCGACCACCACTCATTCCATCCAGTGAACCCTTTCGCAGACGGCTTCCAGGGTCTGCCCAGTATGGCGCTGATGAAGCTTGGAAGCTCGTTTCCTCCTAGCGCCGAGACGAGACCCTTATCATGGATGAACATGTAGATCTCTTCTTGAGTTTTCAATCGGAGGGATTGCTTTAGCCGGTGTTCTCGATCCCGGATCTTTTCCGCTCTCTCAATCAATTGTCTAGCGTTCGACCGAGAAACACCCTAGAACGAATTTCTTCGAGTCTCTCTATTTCTTGGGTCCTCTGAGCCATCCTCTGACGCCTAATTCCTTCTCTTTCGAAGACAGCTCGGGCCCCGTCTCTGTCACGCCTAGAAAACGTCGAGTCTCGACTAGAAAGTCCTTCCAAGCTGGCTCTTCCTCCAACAGAATGTGATTCTTGCTCTCTAGTGGAATGAAATGGGCTCTTGAGATCAATGTTGCCAGATCTCTTCCATCCTCGAACCGGTTCACTAGATCGCCTCGGGTGTGAATGACGAGTGTTGGCGCTGATACCTTTGCGAGCTGGTCAAGGACGTCGATTTGAGCGAACTCCATCAGGAAGCGCACGGCGTTTTCTGGCGACGTGGATTTTCGCTGCAACTCGTTAAACCAGCTGGCTTGCTCGGCCGTCCCACCTGGGACGAATAGAGATGTGAAGAGTTGACGGTAAGCGGGGTTGTCTTTTCCCCATCCCGCTCTTGTCAGCGTCAGCATCGCATTTCCCTCTTCCTGTTCTGCAGGCGATGAGTGGATCTTGGACCAGCCTAGAGCGCTGGCTCCGTATAGAATCAGGTGGCTTACCCTATGAGGATGCCGGGCCGCGTACGCGATGCTGACCGCGCCTCCCTGAGAAATTCCTAGTAGTGCAAACTTGTCAAGACCAGCAGAATCGACAACTGTTTCTAGATCGTGCACCCAGTCCTGGAACGTAGAACTCTTGACAACACGGTCGGATAGCCCGCATCCCCTATCATCATAACGGACGTATGCATTGTACCTTGACAGTTCCCTAGTCCAATGACGAAAAATCGGGCTGTCTAGATCGAACTGTAAGTGTCCTAGCCAGTTCGCGGCCTTAACCAGAGGAGGCCCATGGCCGAGCATGGAGTACGCAAGTCTGACTCCATCCTTTGTGGTGCAGAATCTGATTCTCTGTTCCACAGGAAGTATCTCACGCTATTTCTACTTGCCCATATGGTTTAAGATTGCTAATCGGACATGTTCCACGCTACTTCTTGTGAGAGTGAAGCTCTAGACTCATGTCAATTGCTTTGGCGGAGTGAGTTATCGATCCGATGGAGATCACGTCCACGCCAGTCTTGACATAGCTCGAAAGATTTTCTCTTGTTATACCACCCGACACTTCTATCAAAAGACGACCTCGAAGCTTCTTAGCTTCCAAGAGGGTCAACGACTTTTTCACCTCTGGTGGTGTCATATTGTCCAGCAGAACTATGTCAGCTCCAGCCAACCCAGCCTCCACCGCCTGACCTGGACTAGTCGCTTCGACTTCTATCTTCTTGGTGAAGCTCACCCTGGCCTTCGCTTTCCTGACAGACTCTGTTATGGAACCGGCCAGTTCCAAGTGATTGTCCTTGATCAGGACAGCATCGTCAAGCCTAAGACGGTGGGTATCGCCGCCACCCAGTTCGACTGCTCGCTTTTCGAAATTCCTGAGACCTGGAAGAGTCTTTCTAGTGCAGGCGATTCTGGCCGAGCTCCCATTCTTCTTTACGATGCTCACAAGTTCGGCCGTTGCGGTGGCCACCCCCGACATGTGAGATAAAAGGTTCAACAGCACACGTTCCACTTTCAAAAGAGAACTCGCAGAACCATGCACTTCTAGAATGATGGTTCCTGCCGGGACCTCTTGTCCGTCTCGGATTTTCACTTTTCCCTCGCAGCCTAGGAGCTTGAGGAGGATGATGGATTCTGACAAGCCTGCAATTACGGCTCGTTCTTTACAGACCACCTGTCCAGTAGCCTTTGTCCTGGAATCAACAAGAGCGTCAGTAGTGATGTCTCCGTGGCCAATGTCCTCGTCTAGAAACTTTTCTAGCGTTTCCTCAATCAACATCCTACACGTCACCTCGTTCTAGCTGAGACGTTGAATATTCTTCCGATCACGTGACGGAGCGATTTGGACTTGTCCGTTTGGAAACGTCTTGTCGAAGGCGCCGTGTTGGAGGTGCCAGTCGAGGAAGACTGCGAGAGCAGCGACTTCGCTCATCGGCTGGTTCGTCACCGAGACGTTCCAGTCTGCGAATTTGAAGACTTCACCTGGCATTTTCTCTGACCCAACCACCACGAGTATGTCTTTGTCAGCCTTGCCAATCTCGTGGATTACATGAGGCAGCTTCAGGCCATACGCGGTCAGATGCACCACCTTCCCACCCTGATCCTTCCAGTCTCGAATGGTTTTCCTCCATGGTTTGCCGGACTCGATGGAGAAGTTTCCGCCGAACCTCTTTCCAACCTCCCTGATAGTAGCTTCAACCGTCTTATCCTCCCTATCGGCTATGATTACCCCGTCAGCGCCGAGCGCTCGAGCTGTGAGACAGACGTGAGTCGTAACCCTCGAATCCCTGAAGAACCTGTGCCCGATGCGGAGCACAACTATCCTTGCCATGATTAAGAACCGGGCTTTAGAGCCTAATACGTTAAATTGGAGAAGCGCACAATATAGGGTGTCAACGAGGGATTTTTGCGAGTATGGGGTCTAATCATGATGATCTTGCACGACTGGCAAGCTTCTTCGGTGGACAGGAAGCTCTCAGCGTCGTCCAGGCACTATCCGACGCTGGAACGACGACTGATGATATTATCGCGGTAAATGCGAATGTCAAGCTGAACGCCGCCCGCAGGGTCCTCTACAAGCTCTACAACCACGCTCTCGTCACCGTCATCCGGAGCAGGGATGAGAAGACAGGCTGGTTCATCTATCACTGGAAGCTGCAGCCAGACCAGCTTGACGCGTTCGTCCGAAGCAGGAAGAAGAAGGCTCTGGAGAAGATGCGATCCCGCCTCGAGTACGAGAAGGGACACAGCTTCTTCATGTGCAAAGGATGCCTCACCGTCAGAGTGACCTTCGAGGAAGCCATGGAGTCCGCGTTCCGGTGCAGCAGCTGCAACGGCCAACTCATCAGCGAAGACAACAGCAGGACAGTTCAGGTGCTAGAGGATCTATCGAAGAAGATAGAGTCCGAACTCCAAGAACGGCCAGCAGCGTTCCACGCTGATAAGATCTGATTCTTTCCGGAGCAACAGCAAGTGGTAGAGGAGTGGCAGATTGCCACCCTCGCCGAGAAAATTCCCCCGCAAATACTCAAACAAGGCTTACAGTTCATCGCTAGGGCCCTCACCGAGAAAGCAAACGGCCTCGAATTGGAATCGGATTTTGGTCAACAAGGCCAATGGCTCCAGGTTAGGGCTAGGGGTGAAGATGCGGACGCGTTTCTTAACCTCCTCAAGAAAGAGTATGGTGAAGCCTCGGTCTCACGATCAAGTCTTGAAAAATGGGACATCGTAAGAGGCTTCGTTGCAGGGGCGGGTCGAATAGGTTACGGGGTCTATGTCGACATTGGAATCCAAAACCCCAAACCGAAAGACGCGCTTTATCCACTGCACAGAATGCGAGCGCAACTAGCCGATGGAGAGCCGAGGTCGGCTAGAGAGATTCTTGACGCGAATGCCCTGGTCGACTTTGTCCCACTGATGATGATCGTGACCGAGCTTGAAGGCGAGAACATCTCTGTTGAACTAGATGATCAGGCGAGGGACAATCTTGTTTCGTGGAGAAAATATCCCTTTGACAGAGTAATAGCTGTAGGAGCCGACAGAGCCTTCGTGGAGAGTGCCGTGAGGGCGTCAGGATTGCAAAGCGACATTGTGAAAGTGGAGAGTCTCTCTCTCTTCGTCCAATCAGTCCTATGCAAGATCGGCACCGAAGCGCCAGGAGTGATCGCGAAGATCGGCAACCGCCTTAGAGGGGTAGGCTTGAAGTCCTATAGAACCCCTGTCAAACTGTAAATTTCGTCACAGCGTGTTGTCGTCCATGGGGTTGCCGAGCATTGAGTTTTCCATAGAATCATGGGCAACTTCGATGACCTCGACATGACTGCGACTCTTCTTGTCTCGTCGCCTAGCCGGCTTAGCCTTCACGATACAACACTCCGATTACGGCGAAGGTGTGAGGATAATAAGCTGATTTTCTCTTCTGTACAACCGGGCCTGGAACGCGGAAGACTCTGATAGAGATCTATATCCGATCCGGAATGATTCTGTTGGCGTTCGTAGTTTCGACCGTGGTTCCAATGTAGCGATCACTGTATTTTTGCCGGCCGTCCCCATGTGTCCCGAGACCTACTGCCACGTCAAGGAGGAGAAGTATGAAGGCGATCTTGGAGACATTTCTGACAAGTGAGGACCAGAGGTCGACCCCATTGCCGTCCAGTCGTGCGACTCTCAAGCCCACGAGCTCCTTCCCAATTGTCCGCTCGAACAATGTTTCAGCTAGGACAAAGTAGGCTAGAACGATCAAAGCTGCAATTCCGCCCAGCCAGAACCCCCAGAACCATACCAAAGGGAACGTCTGACCGAAAAAGAACCCTGTGAGCGCAGGAAGGGCTACAACGAGTAGGAGAAAATACACTGCAACCGACACTATGGCCACGTCAACAATGTAGGCAATAATCCGTTTCGCCCAATGGTCCTGGAATACTCTGTCGTCTCTCAGCTGTTCGAAGCCTGTCTGCCCACTAGAGGTCATCGTTGGAGAGGGCTTGGCTGGTGCACCGCAGCTGTGACAGAAGGAAGAGTTGTCGTATAGCTGAGCGCCGCATTTCCAGCAGTAAGCCATTGGTCACAGTCACAGACATTGTGCATGGTCTTCTATATCACTGTGAGGGTGTATTACTGGCAACTTCAGACTGTCTGTGGAAGTGCGTGTGTTTCGATGAGGGTTCGGAACTTCTTGTTCTTGGTCATCTCGTCCGCAATCGTATCATCTTCTCTGCCTTCGCGGTTCCAGACAATATAGCGTGCCTCTCCTCCACGCGAGAGTTTTGCGATAAAATAGGGCAAGTAGAACAGTGTCCCGTCGAGGAGTTCTAGCTTGTCGAGATCGAGTCTTGTCGGGAGTTGCAGCCCATCGGCGAACATCTTCCATCGCAACAACTTCGTCTTTCTCAAGAACTCAATATTCTCTTTCAGGTTTTCTCTCGTAGGATTTCCCTTCGGGAGAGCCTCGTACTGTTTCGACCTCTCTTCTGACTGTACCTCATAATCTCTAAGGAGATTCTTGAGTTCGGCCAACCGCTCGCTAACCAAAACCGTAGAGTCAACTCCGTTAATGACTGATGCAGAGTCCAGTTCCATATCAGCAAGAATCGAAGCCAGCTCCACCAGCTTGGGGTCGAAGCCGAAGTTCGCCTCCCGCAAAGCCAAGACCGTTGACCGGCCCTCGCTCATCACCATCTGCTTTGACAGGAGGCCCTTTTCCGCTGGAAACCGGTAGGTGAAATCGAGGTAGGGCAGAAAGATCTTCTTGGCGAACACAACCTTCTCTTCCGTTCCGCCTAGGATTCCTTTCTTGGCTCGTTTTCTGTCCGTGTCACGTAGGAAAACCTCTTCCGGCACCGCCAGTGGGACTGCTCTGACCGTCATCTCTTCTGGAGCCGCTCCCTCCTTCAACCGCCTTATCTCTAAAGGTTCCAGCGGCCCGCGATGGTAGCTGATCAGCCATCTGGAGCTGAGAATTCTGGATTCTCCTTGATCGAAGAGCTGGTAATAGAACTGGCGCGTCTTCAACCCTGATATGACATGGAATGCGTCTGCGCCAAGCGAGAGACCTGTCCGGACCCTCTCAATATCCTGCTTGGTTGATAGGTTCCCGATAAACCGGAAATTCGCGTTCGATATGACCTTGTAATCCGCTAGATAATGCTTTATCGACGGTGCCGGGGGGCTCACCGCTCCCGGCTCTCTTGCTACTTGTTTTCTGGTTCTCTATGCTTCACTAGCGCGATGTCGCCGAGGGTTAGCTCTCTCGGCCCGGCTTGCCTGACTGGAACGGTGGAGATCTCAAGCTCTGCTCTCGGCGCGAGCAGTTTCACCCGTAAAATATGTTCTAGCTCCTTTGTCAACCTCATCGTAGGCAGTATCTTGCCTAGCTCGATCTTCTGGATCACCGTCAGCTTCTCTTTCGCTTTGAAGGCGAGATCCGTCTGGGACAAGCCTATCTTCTCACGACCCTCCTTCACAATCATGGGATAATCCTCGACAAGATCTGAGTCCTCAACCGCTTTTGGCAGGCTCTCTATTGGGGTTCGAGTGTGGGAGGGCACTGGTCCAGGCCGGGCTGTTCTCTGTCTTCTTTCAGGAAAACCCGGAAGCTCCTTTCCCAGGCTGGAGCACTTCTGGCAGACGATCAGGGTTGCGCCTTCAACAAGGGACCGGGCGGGCTTGCCGACTATCTCGCTCCCGCAAACCTCACAGTACAATGGCTGCTACAAGACCTCGTGGCGGAGAAACAGTAGAAATAGGCTCCGACCCAGCTTAATTAGCTATCGGAAGGTTCTGCTAACTTATCGGTGGATAGGTTAGCTTCGGGGCATCGACTCCAGGGATTACCGTAGGCGTCGGGTTCCCCTTCACAGCTTCAACTGCTCCGCCTTGCGCCTCATTGATTGGAGGCCGGGAACGTGCGAACCTCACCCGTCCCCGCCGAGCCAGGTTTATCGCTGCTACCCTGTCCCGGTCCATCACCATTCTGCACTTTTCACACCAGAGCTTGCGTTCCAGTCTCTTATCCCCTTGGAGTCTCTCCCCGCATCTCGGACAAGTCAGACTGGACCCTCTGGTCTCACGCTTAGACAAACGGATTACCGGAAGGCCCGTCCATCGGGCCTTGTACTCTATCTGCTTCTGAGCTTGACTGAAAGACCATGCGTTCATCCTATGCCTGTATTTTCTGCCCTGCCAATTGCCTCTACGGTAGAGACTTCGTATTCCTCGAATATCTTCGAGGACGATTGCTTCTCTACGCTCAACAGCCTTTGCGACTATTGTCTTCGTGGTGTTATGGAGTATCTGGCTAGTTCTGTCCCTCCTCCGCTCTCCATACTTGGAGGAGACCAGACGCCGAAGACGAGCATCATCCCGTTTGAAAGAGGCCACAATGCGCCCTGTGGTTTTGACAATTCTCACCGTTTCTGAAAGGTCGTAGCGGGATACCCATTCGTCGTTGCCCGCCGTGAGATTACGAAGATTACGGTCCACGCCCACCGTATGGACGCATTCTATCTCCGGAGGTTCACGAGCGATACAGAGACTCAGGCTGTGAGGGGTAAGCGTGAAGGAACGAACTGTGACGCCCGTTTGGGAGATAACCGCCAGGGTATGGTTGGTCAATGGTATTCTGAAACGTTTCCTTCTCGATACTGGAATACGCAAAGACCTGTTCTCTATTTTGAAACCGTAGCAGGAGATGAGCTGTGGTTTGACGGAGTACGGGGTCTTGGACGCGTAGCCTCTACGGATAGACTTTTTCCTAGCCGCAAGTATTCCTGATGCTCTGCTTATCGCGCAGAGCTTGTAGCAGCTGGGTGAATTGTAACAGCTAATTGGTTGTAGGCGAGCAGCGAGAGTCCTCTGAGAGAGCTAGTATCGTTTGTGAGACCTATCCGTATCGAGTCGTTCACCATGCTCCGGAAAACATCCAGCAACACTAGAAGACATTCCGGTGGAGCAAAGTTCTGCCGGACAGATTTTACAGCGAACACGGGTACCAGACATAGAAACCAAAAACCTACTTAAGCCATAGAGGCAACCGACGATAAGTTTAGCGGAGCTATCGGAACAAGGATGCCCCTCGTACCTGTCAAGCCCCAACTTCACGAGCTGCGACGGATTCGCGCTGTAGCGGCCTACCAGTTCGGCAAGGGAGCCCAGAAGGCCTTTCCACCCTCAATACTAATCGTGCGATCCCCTAACACCCATAGAATACGCCACGTCTACAACGACGGAAAGTTACTGGCCACATACCGTCCCAAAGACGGACTCCTGGCTCTAACCGTAAATGGAGGCCTCGCCCTCAAACGTGTGTTCAAGGCTCCAAAGCTACGGGTCAAAGTCACTCCGGGGGTAGAGCCGTTCATCCGAAAGGGTGGAAACGTGTTCGCCAAACACGTAATCGGAGTGGACCCTGAGCTACGGCCTGAAGAAGAGGTTCTCGTGGTAGACAAGAAAGACCGGTTGTTGGCAGTTGGAAGATCCTTCTTCAACGCGATAGAAATGCAGAGCTTCAAGATCGGAGTAGCAGTAAAAGTTCGACATGGAGCTGCAGATTCTGAATAGGCTGGTTCCGTTAAGTCTCTGTGGGATTCGTTCTCTCAGTCATGGGTTGTTGACTTAACTTGCCTCCATCGACTTTGAGGATTAGGGTCGCGTTCTCCGGTTCCCGTTCCTCTACCATTGCTTTCACCTGGAGGCCCGTTGGGGCTGAACCTCAGCCCTCTCGCGGCTATTTTCCTAGCCGCGTTCTCGTCCCTGTCTAGTATGGCTCCACAGTGTGGACACCATAGTCTTCGCTGGGTGCTCTCTAGGGTCTTGTACCCGCATATTGAGCACCGCTTGGAAGTGTTCCTAGCAGGAACGTAGATTACCTTCACTCCTTCCCATCGAGCCTTGTACTCTATCTGTCGTTGAAGCTCTCCAAAGCTCCAACCGTTCATCCTTGCGCGACGGTTTCTGGATTGTCCGTTGCCCCTACGGTAGAGCCTTCTCATCCCAGTCAGCTTCTCCATTACTATTCCATACCGTCGGGCCTTCGCTTCGTCAACTATTCTCTTGGACACGCTGTGGAGTAGCGGCTGGACACGATTCCGTTGCTTCTCGCCGTATTTGCCGAAAAGGCATCTTCCTATTCTAGCATCGTTCCTCTTGAACCGGCTCTTGACAAAACGATAGGTAGACTTGACTTTTGTCGCTTTCGAGAGATCGAATCTTCGAACTGTTCCGTCTAGGGACGCAATTGTCACATTGTCTAGGTTCCGATCTACGCCCACGTATCCTTTCGGTTCGATCTCGATTCTCTCTTTCGTGTAGCTGATACTGACCGAAACTGGAGTTAGAGTGATGGAGCGAGCGTCAAACCCTGAGAGGGCCTTGAGCGTGTGGCTGTTCAGTTTAACATAGACGTATTGTCTTGGTTTGATCGGCAGTCTCAGGAGGTTGCTCTGTATCTTGAACCCGTAACAAGTGGTCAGCATTAGCTTTCTAGCATATGGCATCCTCGTTTCGGGATTCCTCCTTCGAACGCTTCTATAGTTGCGAAGTATTCTGGTTGCCGTGCTTATGGCTCCGAGTCTGTAATATCCGAGCACGTCACGGCTGAGATGATGATACGATTTCAAGGAGAGAGTCTTGAGACTGGAAACATTCTCTTGTATTCCAACAGCGACGCAGATGTTTACCATACGTCTGAACTCATCCAGGAGTCTCAGAATGTCTGCTGAAGCCTCATGCTTTTGTCTGATCACCTTCACCGCCAGCATCGTCCAAAGGACCAAGTGCATTCCCAGCCAAATAGTCGTAGAGGGGGGCAAACATAACCGCCATACAATCTTAGATCTTCTCGATGGGAATCACCATCAACGTAATCCGGAAAGAGTTAACCGTGCCTAGCCTTAACAATCACCTGACAGGCGATTGGAAGCGATTTCGTTATGATGCGTCGTGGAAAGATCAATCCCCGCGAAGCAAACCGGATGATGCAGCGGATGGGGATGCAGGTCCAACAACTAGACGAGGTCACGAAAGTGATAATGGAAACCCCGACCAAACGGATTGTCATCGACAACCCCGAAGTCGCCACCGTAACAGTCCAAGGACAGACAGTCTACCAAGTCGGAGGAGGAACTATGAGGGAGGAAGGAATTGGCGGAGGGTCAGATGAGGACGTGAAACTCGTCGCCTCACAAGCAGGCGTTTCCGCTGATGAGGCGGCTAATGCGCTGCGACAATCAAACGGTGACCTAGCCCAGGCCATCATCCTGCTGAAACAGAAACGCAACCCCTGAATTGTCCAATTGACTATTCACGCGACCCTATGCTTCATCATTCGCAATAACCGAGCCCTGTTGCTGAAAAAGAACCCTGGGCTCTTCGGTGCAGGCAAATGGAACGCGCCTGGCGGAAAACTACAACCCAAAGAGACCGCTGAGCACTGCGCTAAGCGAGAGGTCTACGAAGAGACCGGGCTTGAGGCTCAAAAGCTGAGAAAAATTGGAACGCTCGTTTTCTTCAAGTACAACAAACGAGAAGACCCGGACTGGATAGCACACGTATTCCTCACGAAACTGTTCCAAGGGACCATCAAGGAGAGCAAAGAAGGCATTCTCCGATGGTATCCTATCGACGAGCCTCCCTTTGAAGAGATGTGGGAGGACGATAGATACTGGTACGGACACGCGGTCGAGGGGAGAAGCTTTCGTGGAGAGTTCTATTTTCAAGGAGATTTCGAGAAACTAGTCGATCACAAGATCGAGCTTCTCTAGCCCGCTTGACTATTAAGGAGACGAGTTGACACGAAGACGATTGAGAGGCATCCAGATTGCGGTTAGTCGAGTGTGTTCCCAACTTCAGTGAGGGCCGGAGAAAAGAGATCATAGAATCCGTTGCTGATGCGATAAGAAAGACGCCTGGCGTCACGCTTCTTGATGTGGAATCCAACCCGGACCACAACCGGTCCGTGATAAGCTTCGTCGGCGAGCCTGGACTGGTGAAAGACGCTGCCCTAGCCGCGAGCCAGAAAGCGATCGAGCTTATTGATTTGAGGCATCATAAGGGGGAACATCCGCGAATGGGTGCTGTTGATGTTGTCCCCTTCGTGCCAATATCCGGGGTAACGATGGAGGATTGTATTTCTCTAGCCCGTGCTTTCGGGCAAGAGTTTGCCGAGAAATTTCACGTGCCTGTCTTCCTATACGAAGAGGCGGCCACGATTCCCGAGAGACGGAACCTCGCTGACGTCCGGGAGGGAGAGTTTGAAGGCCTCCAAGAGAAAATTGGCAACGACCCTGCGAAGAAACCGGATTTTGGTCCCGAGAAGATCCATCCTACTGCGGGCGCGACGGCTGTTGGAGCCCGAGAGATATTGATAGCCTACAATGTCAACCTTGGAACTAAGGACCTAGATATAGCGAAGCATATCGCGCATCAACTACGAGCGAAAGATGGTGGTCTCACGTTCGTGAAGGCTCTCGGGTTTGAGCTGAAAGAGCGGGGGATAATTCAGGTGTCGATGAACCTGACGAATTATCGCAAGAGCCAGTTGTTCAAAGCCTACGAGCTCGTCAAGCTCTTCGCCGATCGCTACGGGGTCCCAGTTGTCGGAAGCGAGATCATCGGGCTCGCGCCCATGGATTCCCTTGTCGACTCGGCAGAGTTCTATCTCCGACTTGAGAACTTCAGCCGGGACCAGGTCCTAGAGAGGAAACTCTTTGCGCCGAGGCCCTCAAGCTTGATCGACGAGAGTTTGGCTTTGTTCAGTGAAGAGGTCGCTTCCAAGAAAGCAACCCCGGGAGGCGGGAGCGTCTCCGCATACATGGCAGCACTTGCAGTGGGGCTGGTCTGCATGGTTGCCCGGATAACGTTGGGAAAGAAAGAGGTGCCGCCCGGTGCGGAGAAGCTCAACGAGGTGTTGAAGGAGGGCGAGGCTCTTCGCCAGAAACTTCTACGCCTAGTCGTCGAAGACACTGAAGCCTTCGACCTGGTAATGAAAGCGTTCAAGCTCTCGAAAGAACAGCCTGAGGCTCGAAAAAAGGCGATAGCAGAAGCAACTGTCAAAGCATCTGAGATCCCGCTATCAACACTCGACTGTTCAGTTAGAGTTCTGCGACTGGCTCGCGAGGCTGCGGAGAAAGGGTCTATGAATGCGTTGTCTGATGTGGTGACTGCTGTGTCTGCCGCGCGTGCGGCTGTTGAAGGAGCCGCAAGCAACGTCCTAATCAACCTGGCAAGTCTCGATGATCAAAAGTATGTGGAAAAGATTGCAAGACAGGTTTCCGATCTTCGGAAAGAAGCAGCTCAACTGGAAGAACGAGCTGGAAGACTTGTCGAGTCTAGGATCAAGCATCCTAAGATTCCAGCCTGACAAGCCCAGTCCTCTGATCGGCCCATACCATCAACGGCGCTACAAGCATTGTAAGCTCTCTACCCTCACGCGTTAGATGATACTCGACGCGCGGCGGTATCTCGCGGAACGCTTCCCGCTCGATGAGGCCGGTTCGCCGAAGGTCTTTGAGAACCTCGGCAAGGGTCTTGGCACTTATTCCTTTGAGCTGCCCTTGCAATTGATTGAACCTCATGGTTCCATTGTTGCCAAGTTGGGCAAGCAAGCAAAGTGTCCACTTCTTACCTATGATATCGATGAGCCCTTCGCAGGGACAGGGACAAACACAGCATGGTTTTCCTTCTACTAGCCTAACCATAGGGTTACCAAGTTACGTAACAGAAACTTGATTGCTTAAATACTTTGCAATAGTAACTAACGTTACTTACAGAGGTGAAGTATTTGGACGATTGCTGCCCGTGTTGCTGCGGATGTTGCGGGCCAACTGCTAAGGGAACGCCTTAGCTCAAAGCCCTGCGGATTATCGAATTATCGTCCCCTTTTCTTCTGAAACTGGCTCTCAACAGTGGCTACGCCGAGAAAGACCAAAACCGCAGCCTCCTTTGAGAGAACGGATTCGGGAATTCTACCTTCTCTCTGGGATAATAGCAGGTGAAAAACGACCTCAACAATCTAAGACTCGGCCGACACCCACTTGATGTCTGTTGCTCGCCTTCTTCGAAAATTGAACCTTCGACCACGAACAAGATCAGGAAATGGAGGGTCATTTGCATACTATGATGCTCAATCGGGGTCACATCTTCTGTTCCGATGGGATGGGTCTGGATTGACGAAATCAGATGAAATCGTGCTCTTCGAAGAAGAAGGACCTGGGTTTCAGCCGCTTCACATTCAAGGTCACCTAACGCGGGTTTTATTCATGATTCGGTCGGGCGATGTGATCGCAAAACTCGTTTGGGTAGTTCCTGAAGCTCGATGTAGCGATCTTGACAAGATCGTCTTTTCGTGGGTTCGAATGTGGGAAGCGGCGTTCGGTGGCAGATTTCCTCCGATCGAGTACAGGAGTGAGAACGGATCATATCTTGGGTCCCTGGGAACGAGCCGAAACGCAAGACATCATTTAGGACCAACATCAGCGAAGTCTGTTGACTTCGAATAGCGAGGATGGAAGAGCTTACGTTTTGCGGCCCGAGATGATCATCCAGTCTGGAATTTCTAGCCCTTCTCTCACAAGACGAGTGCGGTGCTTCTTCCAGAACGAACTCTTGACATCCCAGCTCTCAAGGAGATGTTGCGCTGCTCGGGCTCTTATGATCAGATTGCTCTTGAACCTCTTGACCCGGATGTTTCGAAACTCCGCTTGCTTTAGCGCCGACATTACCTGGTCCGGTCTGGGAGAAAACCATTCTCTGGGAGGAGTCTTTGTCCATCGTGGGTTAGTGTCAGCTTCTATCAACAATCTCTGCCGAGAGTTTCTCGGCGTCGGCGAGAGAAACGAGTGGACCGTGACTCCACCGTGTCGTAGTAAGCGTAAGCATTCTGGCAAAAACCTGGACAGCTCGCAGGAATCGACTTCTGGAAGAAACTCACTCGAAACTACTCCGGCATAGCTATCAGAGTACTGGTCCCAGAGCCAGGCCAGATAGTCGGCCTTGTACACCTTAACCCGATTTTCCAGCCTAGCTCGAAGCAATGCCTTGTTCAACAGCTTAAGAGTCCCAGTGTAAGCGCCTGCGAAAGTGTCCACCACCTGGAACCTGCTGTGAGGCATGAGCCTTGCCAGAGGAATCGTAAGCTGCCCTCTCCCACATCCGATCTCCGCTAGAATGCCTCTCTTAGATTGGGTAACACGTGAGAACTCTCGCGATAGGTTCTCGTACTGTCGAGCGTAGGCCTGCTCCACTTCCCGAGGATTATCAATCACTTCTGTCAATCTCGAACTCTCGCTTTCTCGATTCCCAGTCTGTGACAACCGGCCTGCCTAAGTAGGCAATCGTAGGATTATCTCTAAGAGAATGATCCGAACGGGGGTTATACTCCGAAGAGGGCCCTCCACGGCCAACAAAGCCTTTCGATTTCGCAAAGTCACTGGACTTTCTTGGAACGTTTCCTCCGATGCACGAAGACCAGACAGTGAACGAAGTCTAACCGAGGTGAAGCGTGACTTTGAGTTGTTGCTGCTGCGGACCCGGCTGCGGATGCGGCGGAACCATGGACCAAACACGACCCACGACAACCGACAAGACCGCCTGAGTGCGAACTTCGGCGGGTTCGCGTGTCAATACCAAGACCCCGTTTTTTCCAGTCTGATCCAACCCCCTAGACCAGCAAACGGCGATGCAGTGTCAATCGCAATTCGCCGTTTGAAAATTCAATTCTTGTTTGGGCCAGTTGGGTCTGTGAACTCTGCTGCCAATAGAGCGAGTGATGCCGCCCCGTATTTCAGGACGTCCTCGTCGACTTTGAACCTTGAACTATGGTTTGGATAGATGCATCCTTTCGCTGGATTCCTTGTTCCGAGGAAGTAGAATGTGCCTGGGGCCTCGTGTAGGAATCTGGAAAAGTCCTCACCGCCCAGCATCGGCTCTATCACCTTCACCTTTGTCCCACCGCGAATCTTCCTCGCAATCTTCATTGCTTGTTCCGTCACTTTTTCATCGTTGACTGTGACAGGATACGCGTCCTTTTCGAACTCGACGATGGCTTTGGCACCGAAAGCCTTGCAAATGCCTTTGACGACTTCGTCCACCTTCGCCTTCGCTCTCTTCCTAGTGAGCTCGTCAAGAGTCCTGATCGTGCCTTGTAGCAATGCTTCGTCTGGTATGATATTCTCCTTTGTCCCGGAATGTATTGCTCCGACTGAGATTACGAAGGGCTGCATGGGATCGATCATTCTACCGGATACACCTTGGAGAGAGATAACCACCTGGGCGGCCACGTAGACTGGATCTATCGTTTGATGCGGCGAGGATCCGTGGCCTCCTTTCCCGATTATTCGGACCTCGAACCTGTCAGGTGATGCGGCGAAAGGACCGGCTCGGAAGCCGAGGACCCCGGAATTGTGGTCTCCATCAATGTGGAGTCCGAACACATAGTCGACCTCAGGGTCTTTCATGACCCCATCTTCGATCATTGGTTTCGCTCCACCCCTTCCGCCATGCTCTTCGGCAGGTTGGAAGAGAAATTTCACAGTGCCCTGGAGCTCGTTCTTATGGTTGGCTAGAAGCTGGGCCGCTCCGAGGAGCATGGCCACGTGCGTATCATGCCCACACGCATGCATTACTCCTTTGACTTTGGACTTAAACTCGACATCAGCCATCTCATCCAGGGGAAGAGCTTCCATGTCCGCCCTGAGAGCGACGACCCTCCCCGGTCTTGGACCCTTGAGAACCCCTAGAACTCCCGTTCCGCCAACTCCTCGCTTGACCCGTATTCCGAGAGCTTCGAGTCTCTCCGCGACCAGCTTGGACGTGACTTCTTCGTGGTAGGCCAATTCGGGCTTCTGATGAATCTCTCGTCGGACCTTGATAATCTCGGGTTCGATCTCCGCCGCTTCTTTCAGTAAGTCCAACCGATCACGGCCGTACCGGCTTTCCGGTTTTGTATTTCTATTAAATCTGTTTAGCACTTCTGAATGTCGTTCTCCCACAACACCCTAATGGAGGCAATCCCATGGATAATCTTGGGGCGAGTAATCAAGATGGGGTTGTACTCTGAAGAGGGTTCGCTCAGGCCAACCCCTCCATTTGATTTTGCGAAGTCGCTAGACTTTCTGGGAATCTTTCCTCCGATGCGAGAAGACCAGACTGTAAGCGAGCTATTGATGACCAAAGCGGTTCGGGTTGGTGGCCGAGCCATCGTGTTCCAGCTAAAACCTACGGGAACGATCAAAATGCCTGGGCTAAAGTACACCCTCTTTGCCGACCATCCTTTTTCTCGCGGACTTACAGATGTCGTGATCGACCGGATATCCTTCTTTCTCAGCCTCTCTGACGATCTGGACCAGTTCTATAGAATAGCAATCAACGACTCCAATTTCGCACCAATCCTTCAAAAGCTCTACGGCCTGCACCAGGTCAAGTTCTTCACTCCCTTCGAATGCGCCTGTTGGGCCGTTCTTTCTCAACGGAACCAGTTGAATGCAGCGCGGAAGGCTAAGCAGGCCTTGCTTGAGCGTTTCGGGGCGAGCCTCGAAGTAAACGGTCATGTTTACCGAGCCTTCCCAGAGCCTGGCCAACTCGCACAGTCCTCCAAAGAAGAGTTGAAGACCCTCATCAAACATGAGCGCCGAGAAGAATACCTCGGTCACGTAATCAAGGCATTCAACGAAGTCGATGAGAGGTTCTTGAGAACAGCTGACTATGACAAGGTTGAGGAATGGCTGAAAAACATCAGAGGAATAGGAGACTTCTCGTCAAGACTAATTCTTCTGAGAGGTCTAGGCCGAATGGAAAAATTGGCCTTGGAAAAACGACTAATTGCTGCGACAGGCAGAGTCTATGGAAAACCGATGAGTGTTCAGAGGCTTCATGTTATCGCGGAGAAATACGGACGATGGAAGGGATACTGGGCATACTATCTAAGAACAGCAGCGGGACCGTAAACAAAATGATAGCGCGGAGTCGCTACTCACGAACTGCTGGAAATAGTTACGCTAGTAAGGAACACTGGGTTAATCGGTTGACTTTGGGAGTTCACTGGAGTATTCCCTAACGCCAGGGCCACATCCATGCCACTAATCACTTTCCCGAATACCGTGTAACCTCCGTCGAGAGAATGGTTGTCTGCTAGGTTGATGTAGAACTGGGAGCTGCCACTATTCGGATCGGTGGAGCGTGCCATTCCGAGGTAACCCGCGTTGTTATGAAGAGAGCCAACGATTTCAAGAGGGACAGTCTGTGATGAGCCTCCGGTTCCCCAAGAAGATCTGTCACCACCGCCGTTTCTAGTATTTGGATCCCCCGTCTGGATCACAAAGCCCGTGACGATTCTGTGCCATGTCAGGTTACTGTAGAATCCTAATCCGGCAAGATTCACAAAGTTAGTTACAGTCTTGGGTACTTGAGCTTGGTAGAGCTCGACTACTATTGTTCCGGCTGACGTAGAGAGTGTCGCGAACACTGGTGTAGCTACTTTGGGAGTCACGGTGTGGACAAGACCTCCACTTGTCGCGTTAATTGTCACGGTATAACTACCATTGGTCGCCGAGGATGTGGTTAGGGTGGCAGTGCCCGATCCTGTCACCGAGGAGGGACTGATTGTTGCAGTCAGCCCAGGCGACCCCTTCGCCGTCAAAAGTATCGTTCCAGAAAACTGGTTCACAGATGTCACATTAATCGTTGTAATCGTCGGAGTTCCCGCATGAATCGTTACCCCAATGGGAGCCGCGATCATGAAGTCTGGTTTGCCTGCCGTCGCTGAAGCGTAGACATACCAGCCAATGCCCACAGCTAGAACGATCAGAAGCATGGCGATGAGGTAAGTTCTTCCTCGATTTTCCCTCTTACGAGCCTTCTCTTTGATTCGCAACTTCTGAGGAGAGGGCATCGAACGGTTCAACCAGCTTAGAGGCGGTTCTCATTGAAATATGATTCGGTAAGCACAATTCAAGCATCAGGCTAAAGCTGCAAACGATCTCGAGTTATTCTGTGTATAGTAAGCGATCTTTCCGTAACCTTCTGAACCCTGAGCGACCCCTTTCAGAGTTTGATAGGGCTGTATTCTGTGGAGCACGGCGATCCCATCGCAGCCCAAAGCTTTCTGGTAGGGAGATCCATGATTACTGAGACTACTGTCTCGTATCTCTCGTACTCTGGAAGTTTCAGGTTCGAGTGACGGCATACAGATTCTGGCTTCCCATAATGATCTCTCAGCATGTTCTTGGCTGAGGCGAGACTCAGCTTTTCTCCCGCTCTCACAGTTCCATCCAAGAGCCTCTGAATTCTCCTGTAACGTTGAAGCGTGGACAGTCGTTCCTCATCTAGGACCTGTTTAACGCCGAGTTTTTTCGGGTTTGAGAAGTGGTTGGTGTGAGCCACCGCTCCCCTGTCTGGGCCAAGTTCGCAGACAGCCTCCGGAGCTGATTCGATGTCAATCACTTTTCCCTTTCCGGTCTTTTTTTGTTGTCCGAGGATGAAGTTGGCGGAGCAGTTCCGATCGCCCTGCGAGACTATCCTAGCTGCTTTTCCTAGGGTTTTCGATTTGAGGATTTCCCAGCATCTTACATGGAAGGGTTTCTTGAGTCGTGCCCAGTCGTCTTTGCTGGATACAATTCCGTTGATTAGTAAGCCGAGTCCTTCGGAGTTCAAACCGATCTTACCTCCGACCACACCTGCTTCAGTGAAGGATAGAACATCAGGGCCGTTTTCGTTTCTGACTTTTAGGAAGAACCCTTTGACCTCTGGTATCCAGTCCCAGTTTTGCGCCATCATCAAATGTCCGTTCTCGACCGCTGTCGGGAGTGTAGCGAAGGCTGTGCAGCCGAAGGTCTTCGGCATCGGCTTTAGTCCGATCTTCGAGAATTGACTGTACATCAGCTCGTAACGGACGTTCAACGCGGTGATATCGAGGATTTCCTGGCCAGAGCCAGCGGCGACGCCCTTCATCGTTTCGGCGTATTCTGGGCTGACCTTATTGATCACCTCTAGGAATTTTGCTGCTCGACTGATAGCGACCTCATGTGAGAGTTCGGTTTCGCTTTTGAAGCGACGAAAGTAGACCTCTAGATTGTGCTCGATTTCTGGGCGAGCCTTCTTTCCGTGATCATATCCTATCTGGTGCGGTGAGCCTTTGAGGGTTAGAACGAGGAGCTTCGATTTCATCCTGATCTACGCCAGGTTCTTCTCGAAGGTTATCCAGCCGACCTCTCGTTTGAAGCCAAGCTTCACGTTAATCCCCAACATGGGGGCGTTCGTCGAGTCGTTCCAGGTCTTGAGCTTCTCGTACTTGTTGTTCCTTGCGAACTCGATAATTTGGAGTTTCAAAGCGACGGCTATTCCTCGTCCACGATAATCCCGTACGACCCCTGTTAGTCCCTGATAGAGTCCCTTGGGATCCTTCTGAGCCTTCCATACCGTGCTCATACCCACGTACTTGTCGCCATCCTTCGCGATCATGTAGCCATCGGGGACGAGGTTGGGACTCTTCATCTCGAAAGCTGACCATTGCTCAAAAGAGACGGGTGTAAACTGCTCAGGTCGAGGAATATCTTCCGAGACTGCCTGAACCAGAGCGTGAAGTTTCGTGTAACATTCAGGATCACTCTTCATCTCATCGGCTAGCGTGACAAAGTGGATTTGATGCTGGGATGTCTTTTCTGCGTATTTTTGGAAAGCTGAGAGATTGACCGTGGCCGGGTTGAGGCGTGATTCCCAAGCTCTCATCTTCTCATGGAACCCGCGGTTGGTAGCGAACTTGATCGCATAGCGCATGTCCTCCTTCACACCAGTCCAAGAAGTGACAGCGCCAAGAGCCTTGAAGTCCTGATTCAGCCGCTCGTAGAGCGCGCTTCCAATGCCTTTTCCCTGATGCTGTGGGTCGACCCAGATGTCGAACCAGAGCTTCTTCGCATGATACATCCAGGGCACATGTTGGCACTGAGCGAACCCGACTGGTTCTTCGCTGTCTTTCGTCATACACGAGTATCGTTTGAAATGGAACTTCGACTTGTCAAGACTCTCGTCTTCAAACTTCCATTCCTCCGGCGTCCGGTCATAGTCTGGAAAGATCAAGCCGAAGACGTAGGCCAACTTCCCGTAGTCATCAGCCTTGAATTCGCTGATCTGCAATGGGAGTGTGGGCACTTGTAAGCCCTTCATTTTGGTCGTGGGTGGTGGCTTCGGTCATCTCTAAGTGTTATGTTCGAGGAATGACCCATCGGGCTAGGGCGTTCGTTGTATGGGCCTGTCATGTTGGGATGAGGGGAGTGACTCCGACCAGGTGAGAGGCGTGGATCAGGATATCTGGTTGGTTGGCCACCGTAAAATCCTTGCCTGGCAACGGGCCAAGCTACCACGCTATGGGCGTGAGGGGGCGGTTGAGGTTCGACCGTTCCCTGCCGAGAAGAGACTACGGGTCTCTGAGGCGCAAGGGCTCTCAGGTGAAGCAATGAAGGGGAACCCGACGACGACGGTAATCCCCGGAGTCGATGAGAGCAAGTCTAGTCCTCGAACAAACCGAAGACTTGACAGAACCGGAGTGTCCACTGTCCAGATATGAACCATTTATCGCGGGGCAATTGGTTAAACCGTTGTAATGACGTACATGCAACCCTAATCTGAGAGTAATACGGACTTAGGGAACTTAGACGAGGTTCAAGCATTCTATGATAAGAACGCTCAGAATGAGTGGGACAGACTTGACCATCACAGGACTGAATTCGTCGTTGCGCTGAGGGCACTGAAGGACTATCTCCCACACTCTCCAGCTGAAGTGTTGGATGTAGGCGGGGGTCCGGGCCGATACTCAATCGCCCTTGCCAAACTCGGATATCGAGTCACTATGTTGGACCTCTCTGAGAGTTGCCTTCAGCTCGCTCAGAAGAAGGCAAAGGAAGAAGGTGTCAGCTTGGCCGAGTGTTTGCGCGGAAACGCAATTGACCTGGGTCGGTTCCGAGATAGTAGTTTTGATGTTGTGTTGCTGATGGGGCCATTGTACCATCTTCTCGCCGTGGACAGTCGGGACCAAGCTGTGAGGGAAACCCACAGGGTCCTCAAGAAGAACGGGTTAGTATTCGCGACCTTCAATACCCGATATGCTCCTCTGCGCTGGTCAGCGAAGAATGAACCCGAATGGCCGTTGCAGGGAAAAGAGCTCTTGGAAACAGGTGTGTGGCGTCCCGTTACTACTGGAATCCCCCCAAAGGCACGCGTAGGATTCACGAGTTCGTATTTCGCTCATCCGACAGAAATCAGGCCGCCAATGAAGAGAGATGGATTCGAAGACCTGGACCTCATCGGTTGCGAAGGTGCCATTAGCATGATTGAAGAAAAAATCAACGAGTCGAAGAGCGATGAGTTCGACTCTTGGGTCGATCTGAACTATAGACTTGGAAAAGACCCGAGCCTGCATGGAGCCGCCGAACATCTGCTCTATGTCGGCAGGAAATACTCCAAGGAGGGTCCGCGGAACAAGTAGGGATTCGCAAGAATGGATACCGAGCACGCAGCGCTCGTTAAACAAATTCTTGATGGTTGTCTTAGTGTCAAGACTGGTCAGCGTGTGTGGATCAATAGCTGGGACCATACGCTTGAACTGGCGTCAAATCTCGCCTTGGAGTCCAGGAAACGCAGTCTCGAGGTGCTTTTGACGGTTCAGCTGGAGGACCTCTGGTTGCGCTCTATGACCGAAGCTCCACTCGAGCTCCTTGACAATTTGCCGGCTCACGTTGCCGCTGCATTGGAAGAGACTCAAGCCTACATCTTTACTTTGGGACCGAGAAAACCTATCCCGTGGGATAAGATTCCTGTCAATAGACGTGGATCGGTTAGTGTATGGCTAGACACTAGGTATGATAGGAGCAGGTTTGCTGAAGAGTGGGCGAAAGTAGCTAGGAGAAGCAAAGTGAAGATGGTGGGGATCGAAGCCACTCTCGCGACTCCGGAACGCGCTGAGTCTATGGGTCTGGATTTGGAGGAGTGGAGACGAGTAATGTTTGAGGGTTGTACCGCTGACCCGGGAGAGATGGCTTCCCATGGACGTGCATTGGAACCTTTGATGGGCGGAGAAGGAGAGGTGCATCTGACAACACCGTTTGGTACTGACTTCAGATTCAGACTCGACAAACGCCCAGCCGACTACTCATATGGGCTCGCAACAGAGGAGAAGGCCGAGAGAGGAGAGGTTGTCTTCTTGCCAACCGGTGGAATCGAAGTTTCGGCCGCGGAAGATAGTGCCGAAGGAAGAATAGTCTACGACCCACTAATCCGCACCGGAAAAGGTCTGGTTGAGGACCTGACATTTCAAGTAGCACAGGGCCGAATCAAACAGTTCTCAGCGAGATCGGGAAAGGAGATCTTCGAACGTTATCTTAGGGAAGAGACGGGCGACGAGAATCGCTTCGCCTATTTCGGATTCGGACTGAACCCCAAGCTTCGCCACGGGTTCACCCAAGATGATAAAGTTCTTGGAAGCACCATCGTGGGATTCGGCCATAGCAGCGCAAAAGGGGGAAAGAATGTCGCCGGCGGCACATGGTGGGCCTCGATGACCAAAGCGACAGTAACAATTCGCGGTCAGAAGGTCATGGAGGATGGAAAACTACTAGTAAAATCCTAGGACGAGCATCATTGACCGAGTCCCTCCAAGACTGGATTCTCCAGCTCCCTAACGTCACAAAAGCTTCACACAGACTGGGCGGCACAGAATACCAAGTACACGGTCTAGAATTCATGCATACTCACGGGACTTCGCAACTTGACATCAGACTCTCCAAAGAAGACCAAGAGCGAATGCTGAAAGAGGGTAAGGCTGAACCGCATCGCTTCGTACATCATCAAGCCGGTTGGGTCATTTTCAGAATCGGTTCGGAAAAGGATATTGATAACGCAAAAGAACTGATTCGCCTAGCTTATGATTATGCAGAAAAGATGATGGCGCCTCACATATCGAGGCGGGCCCAAAAGAGCAGCTGAACTCGTACTCTAGACCTCTTTCCGCTGGACTAGAGGGAGAACTTTCTCACCGAGCAGTTTGATGGCGGAAACAGGATTCCCTTCAACTGCAAGAGCCATCTCGTTTAGTCCCTGCTTCTCAAACTCGTGGAGCCTTTCGACAAACTTGTCGAGGTGTTGCTGGGAGCCTGTGATGGTGAGATGATCAATTAGCGTTTCAGTAACATTCTTTGGTGGCACGTAGGGGTCTCTCCCTTCGAAGATTGCTCGTATCATGTCCGGTTGCCTTCTCCCTAGATCTAGGGCCTGGGCAGAGGTTAAGCCAATAGAAGCGGCTACATCTCTAATGTAGTATAGGCGGAAACCGAGGGTGCGACGGGCAAAGCGCAACGCCTCCTCTTCCGTATCCTGCACGTTCCAGACGAACCAATTGTTGATCCCAAACTTCCTGGGATCGCGCCTTGCACGCACTAGCCCGCGTAGGACATGGTCTACGAGACCCTTGACATACGACAACGGCATGTCGGTGACCATGACTCCCTCGGCTTTCTCTGCCGCCATCTCAAGCATCTTCGGCCTATTTGCACCCACATAGATTGGTGGAACGGATACATTTTGCCACGGAGAGAATAAACTTCTAGTTTGAAAGATGCGTCCCCGAT
>Ga0209378_1000499_pt1 | contig 29141 bp, 31 predicted proteins | sample GraSoiAngelo_156_FD_186170 | JGI IMG/M metagenome (GOLD analysis project Ga0209378, IMG submission 186170) | Grasslands soil microbial communities from the Angelo Coastal Reserve, California, USA - 14_1009_13_40cm (SPAdes) (version 2) | ecosystem: Environmental > Terrestrial > Soil > Grasslands ...
CCGCAAACAGGACTCCGCAGCATGCTGAGAAAAATCTCATGTCAGCTTCCTTTGAAGACCGCCTTTCGCTTCTCCATGAAGGCCTTTCTGCCTTCGGCGTAATCCTCGCTCTCGAAGCATTCCCTCACCCAGGTCTTGCAGAGCGCGGCGTCGTAATCCTTCTTCAGCACCTCGCGCACGATGCGCTTCGCGGCGCGCATGGTGAGCGGCGCGTTGGCGGCGATCTGGGCGCAGTATTCCCGGGTGAATCTCTCCAGGTCCGAAGCCGGGACCACATGGTGGACGAGCCCCATGTCCTTCGCCTCCTGCGCGGTGAACTGCCGGCCGGTAATCATGATCTCTCGCGCGTACGGCGCGCCCACCGTGTCGACGAGGTTCTTCATCGACGAGGCGCGGTAGCCCAGGCCCATCTTCGCCGCCGGGATGCCGAAGCGCGCGTCGTCGCCGGCGATCCTGAGGTCGCAGACGTTGGCGATGTTGACGCCGGCCCCCAGGCAGTAGCCGCGGATCATCGCGAGCACCGGCTTGTCGAGCGTCTGCAGGCGCGCTTGCGCGGCCTCGGCGATCTCCTCGTAGCGCTGCACCGCCTCCTTGCTCGAGCGCTGGTTCTCGAACTGCGAGATGTCGGCGCCGGAGACGAACGCCTTGTCGCCCGCCCCGGCGAGCACGACGACCCGCACCTCCTGATCAGATTCAAATGTTGCAAGAACAGAGGGGATGGCCTCCCACATATCGACCGAGACCGCGTTGCGGCGCTCCGGATTGTTGAAGATCAGCCAGCCGACGGCGCCTTCCTTCTTCGAGACGATGCGCTCGGTCATCAGACGACTCCTCGTTGCCGCAGACCCGTGATGTCGCTTTGCTTGTATCCGAGCTCCTTCAGGATCTCGTCGGTATGCTGGCCGACCTCGGGAGTCGGCGTCTTCACCGCAGCCGGCGTGCGCGACAGCTTCACCGCCTGGTTGAGCACGCTGAAGCGGCCGAGCTTCGGGTGCTCGACTGCGGCGGCGACGCCGAGGTACTGCACTTGCGGATCGGCAAAAACCTGATCAATCCGGTAGATCGGTCCGCAGGGAACTCCCCTGCGATTCAGCTCCGCCACCCATTCCTCGCTGGTGCGCGTTGCAAAGCTTTCATTGAGGACCGCGTTCAATCGGGCGCGGTGCGTCGCGCGCTGTTCGTTGTCCTTGAATTCGTCGCGCGCGATCAGGTCCTCGCGGCCGATGACGTTGCACAGGCTCTTCCACATGCCTTCGCCCGAGGCCGCGACGTTGATGTAGCCGTCGGCAGTCTTGTAGGCCGAGGTCGGCATGCTGGTCGGGTGGTCGTTCCCGACCTGCGGCGGGACTTCCCCCTTCATCAGGTAGCGCGCCGCCTGGAAGTCGAGCAGCGCGATCCCAGCCTGCAGGAGCGAGGACTGCACCCACTGCCCGCGGCCGGAGGCTTCGCGCTCGAGGAGCGCGGTCATGACGCCGAGCGCCGCGAACAGGCCCGCCGCCATGTCGGCGATCGCGGCGCCGGTGCGCACCGGCCCCTGCCCGGGGAGCCCGGTGACCGACATGAGGCCGCTCATGCCCTGCGCCACCTGGTCGAAGCCCGGCCGGTCGCGGTAGGGCCCGTCCTGCCCGAAGCCGGAAATGCTGGCGAGGATGATGCGCGGGTTGATTTTCTCGAGCGACTTGTAGTCGATTCCCAGCCGGTCCTTCACATCCGGGCGGTAATTCTCGACCACCACGTCCGCCGTCTTCACCAGCCGGGCGAGCACTTCGCGCGCCTCGGGCAGCTTCAGGTTGAGCGTCATCGCGCGCTTGTTGCGGTGCAGGTTCTGCATGTCCGGGCCCTCGCGCGGCCCGCCCATGGCTTCATTCGGGTCGACCCCGGGAGGCGACTCGATCTTGATGACGTCGGCGCCGAAGTCGGCGAACTGCTTGACGCAGGTGGGGCCCGCGCGCACGCGGGACAGGTCTAAAATGCGCAAGCGCGACAGCGCGGTGGAGGCGGCGATCTTCGGCATACGGAATATTTTAGCCGCCCCGGTGTTTTGTTCACGTCACCTAGGGGAGGACTCATGATGAAAATCAGTATCAAGAAACTGCTGGCAGTCCTGGCCACGGCCGCGCTCGCTGCATGCGCGAACGTTCAGAACATGATGCCCGACTGGATGCCGGGCAGCGGCGCGACGCAGGTGAAGCTCAGCGGCGCCAACGAAGTCCCTCCTGTAACGACCTCGGGTTCCGGCAGCGGCAGCTTCCGCGTCGGCCCGGACGGCGCCGTGAGCGGCAGCGTCACCACCACCGGCGTGCCCGGCACGGCGGCGCACATCCACCAGGGCGCGAAGGGCCAGAACGGCCCGGTGATCGTCCCGCTCACCAAGAACGGCGACACCTACATCACGCCCACCGGAGCCAAGTTCACTGCCGCGCAGTTGAAGGAGTTCAAGGCCGGCAACACTTACGTCAACGTCCACACCAGCCAGCACAAGGGCGGCGAAGTCCGGGGCCAGCTCGAGCCCTGAGAGATTCCCTGGTTTCGGGAGCGCCCGGCTAGCGCTCCCGCGCGGCTTCGTGGAAGGCTTTCCGCACGGGGGATAGCAGGTACTCGAAACTAGAGGCTATTTGCGCCAACAAGTCGGAGGCTGGTGCTAGGTGAAAAAGCTCTCGCCCCTCGCGCAAACAGGGTGGCGCGTCACATAGAACGCCGTTTTCGCCGTGTCTCCCGCAGTGCGAGCCTGGCTAGCCAGATACTCGGTCCATTCCCGTCCCATTTGCATGCGGTCATAACAGAACTGCGCGAATGCTTGCTCCTTCTGAGCCAATGTGAGTGCAGCGTTTCCAAGCTGGTCGTACAGCTCGGTGATACCAGTCATCCAGAATGAAGAGACTTGCTTGGTGTATTCCGAATATTCTTTGAGCGTGAGCGTGATGCTCATGGCTTATGGGCTCCCTTGCTTGAAAGGTAAATCGTCGGAAAATGACGCAGCGCAAACAATATCGCGTAAAGCAACAACGCAACGCTGGACACCATTACGCCAGCAATAACGCCTAGCCATAGCGGGGACGTGCTTACGCTGTGCAGAATCTGCTCATTAAACATCCCGCCCTCAAGGTCGCTTGGCGTAATATCGAATAGCAGCGCTAGCATGACGACTGCAGATCCGGCAACAATTAATGAGCATGTGAAATAAAACCGTCTTTCTCTAATCCGTTGCCAATTTGGCCGCAGCGGTTCCCAAATTAGGCAGAGGAGCACCTGAACTGGGACCAAGGTCCAGGTGATAGAGAGAACGAGCTCGGTAACTTCAGGAAAACTAGACACTCGCGCTAATCGTTTAATGCCCGGTACCAATGCCTCACAAATGGATACATAGTTGTGAATCGCAGCATATTTAGCCAACGCATCATGGGGCGCGAACACTGCGATGAGTACCGCTGGTACAAGGGAAATGGCAACTACTAATAGAACGAATAAGTTCGGGTTCATGCCCTTCGTACTTTAAAAAGAGAAAGTAAGCCCAAGCGTTGAAGGGCGCTGAGCTCGAAAATACCGGCGACCGATCCCGACGCGACATTGCGCAAGTAATCTGAATAGTCCCTTAGGGTCACGCTCATAGTCTGTTTCCTCCTCTTTGCTCAAAATAAATATGCCGGATGTTGGTCAACCACATTAGGACCATGCAAAGCAGCGGTGCGATTGCTGATAAAAACAAACCAGCCACCAGTCCAAGGCCAAGGCGGGAAGTACTCACACCATAAAGAATGCGCTCGTTGAGCAAACCACCCTCAAGGTCATGGGGTTCGACGTCATATATGACAACCATGAGGCCGATTGAAACGACGACCACAATGATTGAAAAAGCGAAATAAAAGCGATTTCGCCTAACTCGTTGCCAAAACCCGATAGGGATGCGCGTTCGTAAAAAATAGATAGCAGTTAAAAACGGTACCAAGGTCCACATTACAGAAACGACCACTGTTGTTACTTCCGGGAATGAGGAGACTCGCGCGAGCCTGTCTATTCCCGGAATGAACGTTCGGCACAGAGTCGTGTAGTCCCGAAGCAGTGCATATCTGCTGATTGCGTCATCGGGTAGAAGTAATGCAAGTGCCGAGAGCAGGGCAAGGGAAATGGCGGTACAAGCGAGGGCAAGCGGCGAGTTTGGATTCATCTTCATTGCTCAAGACTCATGCGGCTTGGGACGACCGACCGGATTGAGCAACTCCGAGCTCGTCGGCGCTGGGCTGGCTACCCTGGAAGGCGTCGGTAATGACCAGAAATGAGTGCGGCGGACGGCCAGTTGTATACGTTCGCAGTTCGACGCTTAGCATGGATGGCTCCTAGTTCTCGATGGTGACGGCCTTATACGGGACTCGCACGTAGAACGGTGTATCTAGGTGCTCGGCCTTCGAAATGGTGTAGATTTTTAGCTCGATCCGCCCGATGTCTGGTCTGCGGAATGCGACCAAGGCGCATTGCTTGATCACATCGCTAAGCAGCTCCGGATCGCTTAGCTGATACACGTACACGTTCAGGCCGGCATATACCGTCGCGGCGAGCGCATATTGCTTCCTTACGCAATCAGCGCGGTCCGCGCAAAGGCCCTTTGCGATCAGCAACTGCTGAATGCTGTGGATCAATCTACTGGCCTCAGTCTGGCCGGCCTCCGGTGGGATACGCGGCTCCATTTGCGCCATGCCCCCGCGACCGCAAAGGGCGACGAGCGAGATCAGGACGACTAGTCTTAGCAGACGCATATTTATTTCTCCGTTTCTTCTACGACACGCGTTTGCGTAGCCTTCTCTCCGCTGAGCGTCAAAACCTCGTCGACGGCCAGGCCCTTGGGGATGTGGTGGGCGATGAACAGTATCGTCGCCATGCCCCGCGGCTTGTTGACCGTCTGTGCGAAACGGTCGGCGGTCTGCGGATCGAGGCTGCTGGTCGCCTCGTCGAAGACAAGAATACGCGGGCGCTTGAGGATTGCGCGGGCAATCGCGAGGCGCTGCTTCTGCCCACCCGACAGGCCGACGCCATGTTCGCAGAGTTCGGTGTTGTAGCCCTGCGGCATTCAGTCATTGGTCTCTCTCCTCCCAAATCGAATTTGGATGTTGTGTGCGATCAGCCTGGGATAGTCTCGAAGAACGCGCCATACGAGGACCTGCGATATCGATGAAAAGGCAAACATGACGCTGCCTAGGCTGGCATGGCCAAAGCGGCTTTCGAGAATGAATTTCACCCCCGCCACGCCTCGGCCTCTTGAATACACCAGGTCGTCAGGAGACGTATCGAGGAAGAAAAAGGGAAAAAGGATTCCCATTAACACCAGAACAATTACGCCGAGAGGCATCGCAATCAGAGACGACCAAGGCAGCCTTCGAACCGGCACACGAGGCGAGCGTATTAACGCTAAAACAGTGAACACGGGCTGCATTAACCACATCAGCGCACCAAAGGTACGCGTAAATTCCGGCGCAAAAGACAATCGAGCAAGGCGGTCTATGGCGGGAACAATGCTCGTCGTTATATCGACCAACGAGCTGAACGCGGAGGACCCGTAGTTCGAAACGGGAAGCGTGTATGCGAGAAGGAATCCAATGCCTATATAAGGAACATAGCCGAGGAAGGTCTTGTTCCAGGCCTCTTCAGCTCTAGCGACATTACCGGGCACGTAACTTGGGTTCGCCATGGTGTTCCTAGTTCTCAAATGTGATGGATCTAGCTTCGCTTCGACTAACGCCTATTCCCCAAGCGGTATGAAATGGATGTTGCGCATCGATGATGAAGGCGTAGTCTGCACCCTGGACGTCATTGGCGCCGACCACGCCGCTAGAGGAGGCAACCTCGGCCATGTCAAGAGCTACGCTACTGCCAGTCATCTGGTGCAGCGCTAAATGGAAGCCGACGCGATCGCCATTGGCAAGATAGCTGTCCAGCGTGTGCTTCTGGGCATCGGTGATGGTGTAAGTCTGGATATTCTTCTGATCTACTTCCTGATGAAATCGTTCTTAATTGACCATGAAGCTGCGAACAAGGCTGACGAGATCAGAGTTGATTTTCGTCAAGTCCGGCGTCTGTGAACAGCGAATGCGATACTTGATGAACACGCGATCGTCGACATTACTTGTGACAGCGCAAGCGGAATGGGACTGGGGTTCATCCACTTTTTGCTTGGGACGGACGAGGTACTCCACAAATAATTGCGCGTCAGTGTCCGGAAACACATAAATTCCCCTGTATGTCTGATCCGGAAATATTTTCGTGTCGTATACGCGCATTCCATAAAACATGCGATTCGTTTTGGTCATCAAGCCGTTCAATTCCTGACTGTCCCTTCGTTGACGAACAAATTCGGCAAAATTCCCGAACCACAAAACATTCATCGAGACTTCCGTAAAGAGGGGTATCGCCTGTTCGCGGGGCAACAAAGTTCCGGGGGTCATAGCGGGAAGGCCAACCTTGATCACCAAGCTCCCCGTTTCGGGGCCAGATTTGGACTGCACGTGTGAGTAGTACCCCCGGGGAATGGACCAGCGTTGCGCGTAACACTGGCGCTTTTCGTCTTTATAGAAATCAGGCTGCCGGGAAAACGGTTTTTCGAGAGGTCTGAAACACTGCGTTACCGCAATTGGTTCCATGCTCTTGCGGTCTGCAGCGCCAGCAACATTTAGCGCGATGAGCGCACCTACGACCAGTACGCTCCGTACTGCAGCCAAAAGGAAAGGTCGGAGTAACATTTCGATCCTCTAAAATTCAACTAGGATTGGGAATCGCTAACAGTTGCAACGCCAACGTGAACAAAGCAGGAAAGAATTGAAGTCGGCGCCAGCGGCACCGTGGCGCAAGGAACGCGCCGGCTTCGAATCGCTTGCTGCTAACCACAACCTCTCCTTCTCTCGCTCCCTCCGCTCTGCAGCGGCCACGATGCCTCCGAGGTTCCGCTCAACAGAGTTGATAGCCTGCCCCAGCGTTCTCATTTCGCTTGCGGACTGCGTGAACGATTCGGCTTGTGCGAGGCAAGTGCGGACGAACTGAGCTGATCCAACGTCTGCCAGGCGGACCGTGCTAGCTCCGCCCGTTGCCCAGCAGACTGGGCGCTTTGCTGCAGGGTGGAGCTAAGCGTCTGCAAACTTTCAGCCATGCTCGTGGAGACCTTCGTGCCGTACTCGGCGATCGCACCGGCTACGTCCATCCATCGATTTCGTACCAATTAGCCACGGTCAGCTTCCCTTGTTAAGTAGCGTTTGGCCCAACTTGAGCGCCGCAGCCGCACAGATCGCGGTAAGGCCACCCGCGAACAAGGGGCCAAACAACGCCAATGCGATCCTCGATCGATTGATCGGCATAACGTTGAAGTCGTAACCGGGGTTTATCGCCACACCGAAGTATGCAAGGAACAGCAGTAGCGGAACTCCCATCCAAGCCATCAACTCGTAGAACAGCCCCCACTCCGCCCGACGGCGGTTCAGCTTCTCGCTGTCCACTAGGAAGCCTGGGGTCGTGAGGGCCACCCCAAAAAAGGCCGGCGTCATTGCGAGGACAATCGAAAAATATGCAGCCGTGACCTGGGGGAAGGCCGACTGGCCGGCATAATTAGCCAGTATCGGGACATACTGCTCGATGTATGCGGCCCATGCCTTAAGCGCGGACCATCTATCAAGAGCGTCATCCGGCAGCAAGAATGCAAGTGCGCAGGACATCAAGTACGGAATGGCGATGATCGGGTTCCGGGCAAACGCAGAGATGGCGGATAACCCGCGGCGCGGAGGGCGGTGTGGTGATTCTCGGTTAGTCATTGTCGATTCGCAGAACCGGCCGTAAGGGGGCGCTGCGCCGTCACGAAACTTCAATGCTCCAGGGTAGTGCAGTACTCACACCGGGGGCCTAAGGTATTGATGCGCTCTACTCGAGCTTGAGGTTTGTCTTTTTCACGACGTCGCGCCACTTCTCGATCTCGGCGTGAAAGAAGCGCCTGAAGCTGGCCTGGTTGTCCTCGAACAGGCTCGCGCCCGCGCCCTCAAGCCTCTGGCGCGTCTCCGGTAGCGCGAGCACGCGCTGGATGTCGGCCGCTATGCGCGCGCCGAGCTCGGGGGCGATGGTCCCCGGCGCGAAGAACCCCTGCCACAGCGTCGCCTCGTAGTCGGGCAGGCCCTGCTCGGCGATCGTCGGCACCTCGGGCGCATTGGCGAAGCGCTGCTTGCTCGTCACGCCGAGCGCGCGCACGCGACCGGATTTCGCGAGCGGCAGGCCGACCGGCATGCCGGCGAAGTAATACGCGATGCGGCCTGCCATGAGGTCGGTGGCCGCCGGCGCGCCGCCCTTGTACGGCACGTGCACCGCCTGGATGCCCGCCATCAGGTTGAACAGCTCGCCGCACAGGTGGTCGGAGTTGCCGACTCCCGATGACGCGAAGGCGAGCTTGCCCGGCTCGGCGCGCGCGCGAGCGATCAGCTCCTGCACGCTCTTCGCCGGAAAATCGGCGGCGACGATGAGGATGTGCGGCGTCGAGGCGACCGGCGCGAGCGGCACCAGGTCGACTTCGGCGCGATACGGCAGGTTCGGCAGCGCCGCCGCGCTGATCGCCAGGCCGTTCTGCGCAAAGAGCAGCGTATAGCCGTCGCCCGGCGAATGCGCAGCCGCGTCGGCCGCGAGGTTACCCGCCGCGCCGGCGCGCGTCTCGACATACACGTTCTGTTTCCAGTAGGCGCCGAGCCGGTCGGCCATCACGCGCCCGACGATGTCGGTCGAGCTGCCCGCCGCGTAGCCGACGAAAACCCGCACCGGCTTGCTGGGATACTGGGCTTGTGCGCCGAAAGAAAAAAGCAAGGCCGATAAGATGATCGCTTTCATAGATGGGAAAACATCCTCTTGCCCGCGACGGGCAGGTCAGCGGTCAGGATCTCGCCGTTCAGCGAGTCGGTGATGTAAAGCGTTTTTCCCTTGAAAGCGATATTCGTCATCAGGCGATGCTCGCTGCCGGCGTGCGCGAGATGGGTCGGCAGGCAGTTCGCGTCGAAGCGCCAGATGCCGACGCCGAGGTGGCACACCAGCAGGCCGTCGGCCTCGTCCATCTCGATGCCGTCGGGCCCGGCATGGCCGCCGGAGAGCTGGATCGCGACGCCGGTCTTCGACGGCGTGCCGCCCTCCATCAGCGGCAGGCGCCAGATCTGCTGCGAGCGGGTCATCGCGACGAAGACCTGGGAATTTTTTGAGTTCAAGGTCACGCCGTTGGGTGACGGCGCGTTGTGCACGAGGCGCTGCAGCTCGCCGCCCGCCCGCAGCCGCCACACGCGCCCGCTCGGGTCGGCGATGCCGCTCTGTCCCTGGTCGGTGAAGTACAGATCGCCGTTGTCGGCGAAGTGCAGGTCGTTCAGGCCCTTGAAGCCCTCGCTGAATGCAGTTTCAAGCAAGGGTTCTACTTTTCCCGTCGCTGGATCCAGAATCATCAAACCGCGCCTGTAATCCGCAATGAAGATCCTCCCATCGCGATGGATCTTGAGCCCGTTCGGCCAGCCGTCGTACTGCGTCACGAGCTGCCACTCTGCTTTTGAATTTATTTTAAAAATCCTGCCAAACGGGATGTCCACGCACCACAGATTGCCCTGCCGGTCGAACGACGGCCCCTCGAGAAAGCAGTCGACCGCGGCGCCCTGGCGGTTCGGATCCGACCACGCCGTGCGGCGCTTCTCGCGGAACTTCGCCGGCAGCGCCGTGAAGCGCCGGACCTCGATTTTTTTTATCTCCTGAAAGGGGTTCAGCATCACTAAGCGCGCGTGGCGTTCGCTCCGGCGATGCGTCCGAAGACTGCGCCGTTCGTCAGACCCGATCCGCCAGGATAATTGAACCAGAAGATTCCGCCCACCAGCTCGCCGGCGGCGTAGAGGCCCGGGATGGGCTTGCCGTCGCTCGAAATGACCTGCGCATCAGTATTGATGCGCAACCCGCCGAAAGAGAATGTGATGCCGCAGGTCACCGCATACGCTTCGAAAGGCGGCGTGTCGATGGTATTCGCCCAGTTCGACTTCGGCACCGCGAGGCCCTCGGTGCGCCGCCCGTCCTTCACGTTCGGGTTGAATGGTATTTCCGTCCGCACCGCGGCGTTGTATCGCTTGATCTCCTCAAGAGCGCGTGCGCCGTCGGTGTCGTCCAGGCTTTTTACCAATTCTTCAAGCGAATTCGCTACGCGCTTCGTCACCTGACGGATCTTGTACTCGTCGCGCAGCAGATGCCTCACCTTGCCGTCGAAGATCTGCCACGCGAACTGGCCAGGCTGCTGCAGAACGACGCGCCCGTACTTGGCGTAGGTGTAGTTGCGGAAATCGGCGCCCTCGTCGACGAAGCGCTTGCCCTCCGCGTTGAGGTAGATGCCCCAGGGATAGGAGTGCTTCTGGAACTGGTCGCCGACCGCGAGGTCGCCGAACTCCGGGGCGTTTCTCTCCCAGGCCACGGCGTGGCAGCCCGACCAGTTGCCGGTCGGCTGCGCGCCGATGTCGAGCGCCATGCGGATCGCGTCGCCGGTGTTGAAGCGCGTGCCGCGCACCTTGGCGAGCTCCCAGCCGGGACCCAGGTAGCGCGTGCGCCATTCGGTATTCGCCTGGAAGCCGCCCCCGGCGAGGACCACCGCGCGGCTTTTCACATGAATAGTTTTGCCTGTTCGCTTAACGACTACCCCGTGCACTCCATCATCGTCCGCGATCAGCGAAACGGCGCGCGACTCGTACCAGATGTCGATGCCGTTCTTTCGCGCCGCCTGCGTGAGCGAGTCGACCAGCCCGGGACCGCCGCCCACGGCCTCGATGGTGAGCCCGCCCCAGAACTTGAAGCGGCCTTCCACCTTGAACGCCTGCCTGTTCCAGGCGGCGGTGAAGCGCACGCCTTTGCTGCGCATCCACAGCGCCGTGGGCAGGCTCTGCCTGACGAGGACCTCGGTGAGATCGGGATCGCAACGGTACTCGGTGACGCGCGCCATGTCGTCGAGAAACTGCTCCTCGGTATAGGCGCCGAAGTCGGTGCTCGAGATTTCCTCTTCCGAAAGGTCCGGGATCAGCCGCTTGAGGTCGTCTACGCCGCGGTAGGCGACGCGCAGCAAGCCGGCGGTGAAGCGCGAATTGCCGCCAGCTTCTTCCTCGGGAGCTCTTTCCAGAACCAGGACTCGATCGCAGTGCTCCCGGGCTGCGAGGGCCGCGCAAAAGGCCGCGTTGCCGCCGCCGACCACGATGACGTCGTACATCAGTCCGCCTTGATGTGGGCCTTTTGAATGACTTCTTTCCAGCGGGCCTGCTCTTTGGCGATGAATTGAGCGAACTCCCGCGGCGTCGAGCCGACCGGGATCGCGCTCTCCGTGGCGAGGCGTTCGAGCACGGCCTTGGAGCGAACCGCCTTTGCGGCTTCCTCGGAGAGCCTTCTTATGACTGGATCAGGCATCCTGGCCGGCCCGATCAGCCCGTACCACTGCGAGGTCTCGAATCCCGGGTAGCCCTGCTCGGCCACCGAGCGCACGCCGGGCAGCACCGCGAGGCGGCCCGGAGTGCCAACCGCAACCGCACGCAGCTTGCCTGCCTTGACGTGCTGCAAGAGCGGCGGCGTGCCGGCGACGCCGACCTGCGTGCGGCCGGCCACCAGGTCGATCACCATGGGTCCGGTGCCCTTGTACGGCACGTGCTGGAGATCGATGCCGCCGGTGGCGAGCTTCAGGTACTCCATGGCGAGGTGGCCGGCGCTCGCGTTCCCTGCCGAGCCGTAGTTGAGCTTGCCCGGCTCGCGCCGCGCGAGCGCGATCAGCTCCTTCAGGTCCTTCGCCGGCACGTCGGCGTGCACGACGTACAGGGTCACCACCTTGACCAGCAGCGAGATCGGCGCGAAATCCCGGTTTGCGTCGTAAGGCAGCTCCTGCCCCATGAACGGGCTCGCGGCGAGCGTGCCGATGTGCCCGATGATCAGCGTGTAGCCGTCGGGCTCGGCGCGGGCCACCTCGCCCATCGCGATAACGCCGGCGCCGCCGGGCTTGTTCTCGACCACGAAGTTCTGGCCGAGCGCCTTGGCCATCTCGGCCGACACGGTGCGCGCGACGAACTCCGAGCTGCCGCCCGGCGCGAACGGGACGATCAGCCGGATCGGCTTGGAAGGGTAGGTCTGCGCGTGTGCAAGCGTGACGGCCGCGGAAAGGAAAATGAACAGCGCCTTTCTCATCGCTGCGAGAGCTCCAGGATGTGCATCCCGGTGTTGGCGCGGTCGACGATGTAGATGTAGCCGCGGTCGTCGACGTCGAGGTTGTTGGTCTGGATCGCTACCTTGCAGCGCTCGCCGCCGTCGGCCGCCTTGACGCAGCGCTTGTCGGTCCTGTCGGTGGTGGCCGGGATGTAATAGCCGATCTCGCGCGGATGGTACGGATCGCGGATGTCGACCGCGCGCACGCCGGCGTTGAACCATGCCATAAACACGGTGCGCCCGGCGTACATCGGCGGCTGGTTCTCGTTGGAGGAATGCGAGCCGAAGCGCCCGCCGCGGCTGCAGAAATTGCCGCTCGCCTCGGGCACGTTGAAAGTGGCGACGCCGACCGGCTGCTTCTCGTCGGTGACGTCGACGATGAACGCCATCTGCCGCGGCTCGAGGCACTCGTTCACCAGCGACTCGTTCACCACGACCACGAAGTCGCGGCGGTTGCCGCCCTTGTCTTTCGCGAACTCCGCCATCTCGATGCCGAGGACCGGCAGCGTCGTGTGCGCGCCGTTCATCGAGGACAGGTTGAATCGCCCGACCTGCGGCGCGAGCAGGTTCTCCGGCGTCGGCTCGCGCGGCCCCGACAGCAGCTTCGCCCGGTCAACGATCTGCACGATGCCGTCCTTGTTGGTGCCGTAGCCGAGATAGACCCGGTTGCCCTTCGGCCCGGTGGAGATCGGGCCGTGCAGCTCGGTCGGCACCGGGCCGCTCGCTCCCGGCTGCTGCCCGGGCAGCCCGAAATTGCGGATGAGCAGCGGGCGCGCCGGGTCCGACAGGTCGAACACCTGCGTCATGCGCCGGGTGCGCCACTCGGGCAGTCCGGAGACGAGGTAGGCGATGCCGCTGTCGCATTCCCACCAGCTCTTGTGCGTGCCTTTCAGCTTGTCGACCACGACGACGATGCGCGAGGGCTTCTCGGGCGCCGTGACGTCCCAGACCTCGTGCGCGAGGTTGCCGAAGGTGCGCAGCAGGTAGAACTTCGACTTGTCGGCTTTCGGCAGGTCCTTGCCGCTGCACACGCGCACCATCTGCGCGCCGCCGGTCTCGGCCTGGCCCGGCTCGCCCGGAATGTGGGCGAGATAGCGCGGCTGGCGCGGGTCGGTGACATCGACGATCGAGGTCCCGCTGTCCTCTTCGCGCCCGGTGAGCGGATTCACGGCGCGCCCGCCGTGGTGACCGACGTAGGCGATCCAGCGCCCGTTCTGCTCGTGGATCACCGGCTGGTAGGCGCTGCGGCCCTGCAGGTCGTGATGCCCGAGGAGCGCCATGTTCGAAGCGCTCGCCGCGTGCTGCGCATGGCCAGGCAGGGTGAACGCCACGAGCGTGGCGAGGACCATCCAGGTTTTCATCGAGCCTCCTCCTCTAGTCCGGCTTCGCCCCGGAGTCCCTCACCAGGCGCGTCCAGAGCAGTGTATCCTCGGCCAGGAAAGCCGCGAAGTCCTGCGGCGATCTCGAGCCGGAAGTCTCGGTCCCTTCCCTGGCGAGCGCGCGGTTCACTTCCGCGTTCTGCAGCACGACCCCCGTGGCATCGAATAGGCGCTTCACGACCTCGGCCGGCGTGCCGGCGGGAACGAAGAAGCCGTACCAGAAGGAGATCTCGTAATCCGGCAGGCCGGCTTCCGCCATGCCCGGCACTCCGGGCACCAGGGGCGTGCGCTCGCGGCTCGTGACCGCCAGCGCGCGCAGCCGCCCCGCATTCACCAGCGGCAGCACGGACGGCGGCGTGGCGAACGAGAGCTGCGTCTCCCCGGCCAGCACCGACTGCACCGCCGGCCCGCCGCCCTTGTATGGCACGTGGACCATCTCGACGCCGGCGAGGCGCTGGAACAGCACCGCGGCCAGGTGCGGCGCCGCGCCGTTTCCCGATGTCGCGAAATTGAGCTTTCCGGGATTCTTCTTCGCATGGTCGATCAGCTCCCGCAGCGAGCTCACGCCCACACCCGGGTTCACCGCCACCACCAGCGGCGACGCGCTCACCTTGCTGACCGGCGCCAGGTCGCGCAGCGGCTGGAAACCGGGGTTCGGGTTGAGCAGCGGGTTGACCAGGATGCTGGAAGGGCTGGCGATCAGCACCGTGTAGCCGTCGGAGGCGGCCTTCGCCACGCTCTCCGCGGCGATGCTCGAGCCGGCGCCCGGCTTGTTCTCCACCACGATCGGCGCGCCGAGCGTCCTCGACAAAGGGTCTGCGAAAACGCGCGCCACGAAATCCGCCGCGCCGCCAGGGGCGAAGCCGACCACCAGCTTGACCGGACGCGAGGGGTACGATTGTGCGAGCGCCTGGCTCGCGAAAAGCAAGATGAGGAAGAAAATCCTCATGACAGCGCCGAATCCAGGGCAGATAACAAGGCCCCGAGTTTCGGCGGGCTCGACTCGAGGCCGACCTTGACCCTGGCCTCGCGCAGCGCCGACGAAGCCACCGGGCCGATCGAGGCGACCAGCGTGCGGTTGAGCGCAGCTCGCAGCGCCTCGCTCCGTCCGAGCTGCCCGGCCACCGCGAACAGGTTTCTCACCTGCTCCGCGTTGGTGAACACCGCCGCGTCCATCTCGCCGCGCTCGAGCGCGCCGATCAGCTCGGCGAGCGGCCGGGTGTCCGCGGGCAGCGACCAGCGGTAGGTCGGGATCTCGATGACGCTCGCGCCGCGCGCTTCGAGCGCACGGTCCAGCTCGACGTTGACCACGCCGTAGCGCTGCACGATCACGCGCTCGCCGCGCACCGGGACGTCTTTCATGCATTCGAGAACCTCCCGCGTGGTGAACGGATCGGCGGCGCTGCGGTCGATGCGCACGCCGCGCGCGCGCAGCGCCGCAGTCGGCTTCGGGCCGCGCACCGCGACGACCATGCGCGACAGCATCTCGAGCAGCTTCGGCGTGAGGCCGAGCGCGTCGGTCGCGCTGAACAGCGCCTTGGTGCCGACTCCGGTCTGGAATACCGCCGCTTTCGCCGGCTGCTCCTCGAGCGAGCGCAGCAGCGCGCCGATCGCCCCGGGATCGAGGTCCGGCAGCTCGGCGAGCGCCGGCGCGTGGAACGGCACCCCGCCGCGCTGCGCCACGAGATCGGCGAGCTGCGCGCCGAGACGGCTCTCGAGGATCGCGACTTTCTTCGCCCGCATGCGCGCTCAGCGCCCGGTGCGCTTGTTGGCGAGCTCCAGGCGATCGACGACGTTGCGCACCACCGCGCGCGTCAGCTGCAGCTGCGCCCCCAGGCTCATCTTCTCGAGCGCCGCCGGGGCGAACTCGGCGAGGAGCAGCGGCGTCATCGACTCGACGGTGGCGTGGCGCCGCTCGGCGCCGCCGCTGATGTAGGCCATCTCGCCGAAGCACTCCCGGTCGTTGAGCATGTTGAGCAGCCGCCCCTGCAGGGTCACCTTCGCCTGGCCTTTAGCGAGGAAGAAAAAGCTGGTGCCGCGCTCGTTCTCGCGCACCACGACCTTGCCCTTGTCGACCCGGCTCCAGCGGCCGGCGCGCACCAGCTCCCAGACCTCGTAATCGGACAGCGTCGCGAGCATGTTCACGGTCTTCAGCGCGACGTACTTCTCGCTGTCGGGAATCGTGCCGCGCGGCAGCACCTGCTCGCCGAGCTTCGACAGCTCGGCGGCGAATTCGGCCCAGCTCGGGTAGCGCTGCGCGGGGCTCTTCTTCATCGCGCGCAGCACCACCGCGTCGATTTCCCTGGGGAGATCGCGCCGCAGCTCGCTCGGCGGGACCGGGTTGAGCTTGATGATCTTGTCCATCAGCGCCGGCATGTTCTCGGCGAGGAACGGCCGCCTGCCGGTGAGCAGCTCGTAGAGCACCACGCCGAGCGAGTACATGTCGCTGTGGAAGGTGACCGGCTTCGATTGGAGCTGCTCCGGCGACATGTAATAGGGCGACCCCATCCGCGTCGTCCCCATTCGCGTCGTCGTCACGAGCTGGGTGCGCTTCAGGGAGGCGGCGCCGAAGTCGGCGATCTTGATGTCGGTGTCCGCGACCAGCATGATGTTCGCGGGCTTGATGTCGCGGTGGACGATGCCTTGCTGCGCCGCGTATTCGAGCGCGCCGCAGCACTTGAAGCCGATTTGCAGCACGTCGGCGACCGGAAGCAGGTTCTCCGGCGCGGCATGCTTCGACAGGTCGCCGCCGGTCAGGTACTCCATCGCGATATGGCCGGAGTCCTCGGCGACCACCGCGTCGAGGATGGCGACGATGTGCGGGTGACGCAGCTTGCCGGCGAGCGACGCCTCCTGGAGAAACTGCGAGCGGTACACCGTGCCGAATTCCGGATCGCGGAACACCTCGGGCTCGATCGTCTTCAGGGCCACTTCCCGGCCCGTGAAGGTATCGCGCGCCAGGTACACCGTGCCGGTGGCGCCCTTGCCGAGCAGCTTCTGGACGTCGTACTTGCCGACCTGGAGGCTGAGGCTTTGATCGAGGTCGAGGTCGAGCTCGAATGCCGGTTTTTGCGTCACGGGCTCCCACCCTGTAGGCGACAGGAATTTATCACCATACTATTCGGTTGTTGCCCGGAGGAGTAAATAATGCCAGCGCGTTTCGCCCCGGATCTACTGCTCGCTGTCCTTCTGCCGCTCGCTGCGCCCGCCCTCGCCCAGGTCAGCGTCCAGGAATACGCGATCCCGCGGGGGCACTATGCGCACGACGTCTGGGCGGATGCGGCGCCCGGGGGGCCGGTGTGGTTCTCGGCGCAGCGCGGCGGCGAGCTCGGCATCCTCGACCCGGCAAGCGGCAAGGTGGAGTTCGTGCCGCTCGGCCCGGGCTCCGCCCCGCACGGCGTGATCGCGGGCGCCGACGGCGCGCCGTGGCTGACCGACGGCGGCCAGAACGCGATCGTGCGCGTCGATCCGAAAACGCGCCAGGTGAAGGCCTGGCCGCTGCCCGAAGGCAGCGGGTACGCCAATCTCAACACCGCCACCTTCGACCGGAACGGCGTGCAGTGGTTTACCGGCCAGAGCGGGATCTACGGGCGCCTCGATCCGCGCAGCGGCGAGATGAAGGTCTTCGACGCGCCGAAGGGCCGCGGCGCCTACGGCATCCACGCGACCCCCCAGGGCGTGGTGTATTACGCCTCGCTCGCCGGCTCGCATATCGCGCGCATCGACGCGGCGAGCGGCGCCGCGACGGTGATCGAGCCGCCGACGCGCCGCCAGGGCGCGCGGCGCGTGTGGTCGGACTCTAAAGGCAGCCTGTGGGTGGCGGAGTGGAACTCGGGCAACCTCAGCCGCTACGAGCCGAGCAGCGGCAAGTGGTCGCAGTGGAAGGCGCCCGGCGGCTCGCCGCACGTCTACGCGGTGTACGTCGACGAGACCGACAAGGTGTGGGCCTCGGAGTGGAGCGCGCAGGTGATGCTGCGCTTCGATCCGGCGAGCGAGAAGTTCGACACCTTCAAGTCATCGAGCCCGAACGCCAACGTGCGCCAGATCCACGGCCGCAAGGGCGAGGTCTGGACGCCCGAGTCCGCGGCCGACAAGATCGTCGTGTACCGCTACCGATAGCCGCGGACAAAAAAAAGAGGGCGCGCCGCAGCGCGCCCTTCCCTCCCTGACGCCCCTTCAATTCAGTGCAGAATGCGCGCGAACGTGCGGCCGCGCAGAACGCTGTAGGCCATCGGCTCCTCGTACACGAGGTCCGAAATCAGCAGCGTGATCTCGTCGAAAATCTCGCTTTGCAGATCGGCGCCGAGCTTCGGGTAGATGCCGATCTCGGTGATGAACAGGTCGGCGTCGGGAATCACCCGGTCGTCGAGCTGAATCGGCAGCATGGCCCGGTCCTGGATCGAGAAGCCGCACAGCATCGGGCAGCGCGCGAACAGCGCGTCGATCTTGGCCTGGATATCGGTCAGCAATTGCAGGTCCGGCGTATGAGGTGCGCGGCTGATTTGCATGCTGCCAAGCTACCCGTGCGCGACGCTTCGCTCAATCAGGGAATACCTGAACCGACTACGCGAAAAACCCTAGGTGAAAATTACAGCAGAATCAGCGCCGTAAGTCAGTGCAGGACGCGCGCGAAAGTGCGTGCGCGCAATAGTTCACACGCCTCGGGGCGCTCGTCCAGGAGAGCGGCCAGCGTCTTGGTGATGTCCTCGTAGATATCGCCGTACTGCTCGGCGCTCAGGCGCGGCGCGATGCCGACGTCGCTCACGAAGAGCTCGTTGTCCCTGTCCTGGACCGCGAACCCCCACAGGTCCGGGCAGCGCTCGAAGAGCGACTCGAGCTGGGCCTCGAGATCCCTGCCGGCGCGCTGCAGGCGCGGTTCCAAGCTTGCGTAGGGCTGGGTTTTCATGGCTTCTAAGCTAGCCCGTTCGGGGGACGGCCGGGTTGAAGAACTGTCAGCGCCGCCAACTTTTCCCCGGTCACAGACCGGCTTCCTCATCATTTCTTACTATGGCTTACCATGCCGGCTGCAGAGAGCCCTCGAGGAGGCGCAGATGGCCAGGTTCGTGATTTCCCCGCATTTCCGGCTCCACGAATGGGTGGCCGAGGAAAAGGGCTACTTCAGGGCGGAAGGCCTCGACTACGAATTCCGCAATGTCTTCGAGAGCCATGCGACGCCCGACAAGGTCGGCGCCTACACCAGCTTCGAGAAGGGCCGCGAAGCCAATGTCAGCTGCGCCTGCCACTGGACGGTGAACGTCGCCGCCTCCAGCGGGCACGGCAAGCTCTACGCCGACGCCTACTCGGTCGCGCCGGCGGCGGTGTTCGTGCCGCCCGAGTCGCCGATCCGCGATCCCGCGGACCTGCGCGGCGTGCCGATCTCGGTCGGCCACCAGTCAGGCAGCCACTACTCGACCCTCCAAGGTCTAGAGCAGTACCTGCCGCTCGCCGACATCAAGCTCTCGTTTGCCGACGGCATCCTGTTTTCGCGGCTGGAGAAGCTGATCGACCGCCAGGTGCCGGCCGCGGCGCTGTTTTCCGGGCCGTACTACTTCCTCGAGCAGCTCGGCTTCCGCAAGGTCATCGACAGCACGTTCATGATGGCCACGATGCTCACCGGCGACCCCGATCCCGAGGACGTGAAGAAATATTTCCGCGCGCTGCGCAGCGCGCAGCGCGACATCGACCTGCGCCCGGAGCGCTACACGCGCTACTACCGCAGGGAATTCCCGCAGCGCTTCCTCGAGCAAATCGACGTTCGGCGATGGGGTCCCGGCGAGCGCATCGTCTTCGAGCCCTACACCAAGGAGGTGTTCGAGGATTCCTTCAGGTGGGTCCGCGAGCACAACATCTTCGAGCCCGCGGCGATGGGTGCCGGCTGCTACGAGGACGCCTGCGTGTCGCTAAATGCTCATTGAGGCCGGTAGCCGATGTCCCTGACCAGCTTGCCGTATTTCATGAAGTCATCCTTCAGCAACTTCGCAAAATACTCGGGTGACTCGCTCACTATGATCAGTCCCGCGCTCACCAGCTTCTCGGCCACATCGGGCTGCTGCATCGCGCGGTTGATCTCCCCGTTCAGCTTGAGGACGATGTCGCGCGGCGTGCCGGCCGGCGCGACATAGCCGAACCAGCCGCCCGACTCGTAGCCCGGGACGTCCTCGGCCGCGGCGGGCGTATCCGGCCAGAGCGCGGCGCGCGTCGGACTGGTGACCGCGAGCAGCCGCAGCCGCCCGGACTTGATGTGCGGCGTCATGCCGGTGATGCCGTCGATGCCGGCCTGCACCTGGCCGCCGATGATGTCGGTAGCGATCGCCGCCGAGCCCTTGTACGGAACGTGCGTGAAGGTGAAGCCGCCGAGCGCGCGCAAGTGCTCGAACGCGAGATGCGGAAACCCGCCTTCGCCGTTCGTCGCCACGGTCAGCCTGCCGGGATTCGCCCGGGCGTAGGCGACCATCTCGCCGATCGACTTGAACGGCGCAGCCGGGTTGGCGACGATGCCCAGATAGTTGGTCGTCGACACCGCGATGGGGACGAAGTCCTTCAGCGGGTCGTACGGAATGTTCCTGCTGGTGTGCGGCAGCACGACCATGTTGCCGCCCTGCCCGGCGGCGAGCGTGTAGCCGTCGGGCGCGGATTTCGCGACCAGGTCGAGGCCGAGCATGCCGCTCGCCCCCGGCCGGTTCTCCACCACGATCTGCTGGCCGAGCCGCTCGCTCATCTTCGGACCGATCAGCCGCGTCATGATGTCGGTGGTGTTGCCGGGCGGGAACGGAATGATGATTTTGATGGGTTTGGAGGGATAGGACTGCCCGTAAGCGAGCGAAGCGATCCCGAGCGCGAACGAGACCAATAATCTTTTCATCTCTAACTGCCCGCAATGATGGGAAGGAGAAGGAAAGGCTTCCTGTCGAAATGCAGCGTCAGCTTGCCGCCGAACACCTGCGGCGGCCGGTCGGCCGGGTCGTCGTGCACGAAGGGGCCGCAGCCCTTCATCGGGTTCTTCATGTTGGAAAGCGTCGCCGCCTCGCCTGCGCATTCGTAGTCCTTGCCGCGCAGGGTCAGCGCCACGCGGTAGCCGGCCGGCACGACGATGCAGGTCGGCCAGATCTCGATGTCGAGCTCGACCGCTGCGCCGGGCGTGAGCGGCTGCTTCTCGTCGTGGGCATGCCAGGGGCGGTACGCCCGCGAGAGCTCCGCATCGAGCTTGCGGTGCGAGGCGCGCAGCCATCCTTGCCCGACGGGCGTATGCGGATCGAGCGCGCCCTGGAACACGACCTCCCTGCCCTGCGGGTCGAACACGCGCAGCACGACGAAAACGTCGGCGTCGCGAGTAGACGAGGAGATGAAAAGCTTGAGCGCCGAAGGGCCGGTGATCTCCGTCTCGCTTTTCAGCGGCGGCGTCGAGAAGGTGACGCCCTCTCCCATCGCGTCGTACGTTATGGTCTTTGAAGAAGTTACTGGGTCACTGGAGAGGTGTTGTTTATCAGGATCGAGATAGAAGGGCGTCCACTTGGTGCGCTTGAGCGGCCATTCGTTCTCGTAGCGCGGCACGAAGCGCTCGCCGGGATGCCGCACGTTGAGCAGCACGCGCGGCTTCCTGTCCCAGCCGTTCTGCCTGCCCTTCAGGAAGTGATCGAAGAAGTCGAGCTGCAGCTTGCGGCCGTAGTCGGTATAGAACGGCGCCCAGTGCGAGCCGCCGTGCACCTCCAGCCACTTTTGCCTCGATGAAGAGCGCACAAACCCCTCGAAGTTGCCGCGCGTGTGCAGGCCCTGCCCGCCCCAGTTGGCGGCGGAAAGCAGCGGCACCGCCACTTTCTCGAGGTCGGCGCTGCGCTCGCGGTAGTACGGCCCGTCCATCTCGCGCGACAGAAGCTCGCCCCACATGTCTTCCCGATTGCGGATCAACTCGTCCTCGGACAGCGTTTCCGGCCCGCAGACCAGCTCGCCCGTGACGCGGTTCCTGGCGCCGCGCTCGCCCTGGCCGTGCTGCACGGTCTTCACCTGCATGTCCTGCCAGTGCTTGCGGAAAGTACAAATGATGCCGCCGTGGCGGTTGCCGTCGCGGTAGGCGTCGTTCCAGCCCTCCCAGGCGCAGATCGCGGCGAGGTGCGGCGGCTGCGTCGCCGCCGCGCGCCACTGGTTGGCTGCGTAGTACGAGATGCCGTTCATCCCGACCTTGCCGCTGCACCACTTCTGCGCCGCCGCCCATTCGATACAGAGGTGGATATCGCGCGTCTCGCGCGCATTGTTGTGGCACAGGTAGCCGGGCGAGCGCCCGGCGCCGCGCGAGTCGACGCGCACGATCGCGTAGCCCTCGGGCACCCATTTCTCCGGGTCGACCACTTCCCAGTTCTGGTACCTGTTCGACGACCCGGCCAGCGCGTCGGGGTTCTCGCGCGCCATGATTTCCCAGGCCGTCCTGTAGCCCTCCTGGAAGGCGAGCCCCTTGCCGTAAGGCCCGTAAGTCAGGATCGCCGGATAGCGGCCGCCGTCGTCCGGGCGGAACACGTCGGCCCGCAGCACCAGGCCGTCGTCCATCCTGATCGGAGCGTCCCACTCGATCTTCATGCCCGCATGTTTCCTTCGCCGACGATGACGCTGTAGCCGCCGACCTTCAGCTTGGCGATGCGGCCGGCCCGCTTCTCGGCCGAAGCTTCGATCAGGCTCGGTCGGCCCATGGCGACACCCTGGTCGATGCGCCAGGTAAAAGTCCCTTCGCGCTCGCCCAGCCGGCCGGCAAGGCGCCCCGCCAGGGCGGCGCAGGCCGAGCCGCTTGCCGCGTCTTCCTCGATGCCGTAGGCCGGCGCGAACATGCGCGCGTAGAGGCGGCTGCCTGGAGCGCGCTCGCCCGCAAAGAGATACAGGCTGGGCGCCCAGGCGCGCGCGAAGTGCTCCGACCACGCCGCGCGATCGAGCGAAGCGCGATCCACCGCTGCGCGCTCGGCGAGCTCGATGAAGCAGAACGGCACGCCGACGCTCGCGAACCACGCGTCGCGCACCGCCGCCTCGGGCAGCGACAGCGCCGCCGCGGCCGCGGCGCGCGCTGGCGTGTCCGGCGGGCTCTCGACTTCCTTTTCCAGGACCAGCCGCGCGAAAGGGGCTCGCCCGCCGAGTTCAAGCTCTACGACGACCGGCCCGATTCCTTCCTCGAGCACTACTTCATTTGTGGAAGAAAGACCAAGCGTCGCCAGGACCGCGGCCGTGCCGACGGTCGGATGGCCGGCGAAGGGCAGCTCGACCTTGGGGGTGAAGATGCGCACGCGGCGGAAATGCCGCGGGTCCTGCGGCGGCAGCACGAAGGTCGTTTCGGCGAAGTTGAACTCGCGGGCAAGCGCCTGCATCGCGCCCTCGCCGAGCCCGCGGGCGTCGGGGAACACGGCGAGCTGGTTTCCACCGAACGCCTGCTCGGTGAAAACGTCGCAAATCAAGAACTTCACGGGTTGCCGAGGAAGTCGCGCTTGCCGATCTCCACGCCGTTGTGGCGCAGGATGTCGTAAGCCGTCACCGCGTGGAAGTAGAAGTTGGGGTAGGCAGAGCCGAGCAGGTACTGCATGCCGCTGAACTTCACCTCGCGGCCGCCGAGCTTGAGGACGATTTCCTTCGCCTCGCTGCCGTCGATCTGCGCCGGCCTGGCGCTGTCGATGAAGTCGATGGTCTTGGCGATGCGCGCCTTGAGCTCGGCGAACGTCTGCTCGGTGTCCTCGTGCTTGGGGATCTCCTTGCCGGCGAGGCGCGCGACGGCGCCCTTCGCCGTGTCGCAGGCGATCTGTACTTGCCGACTTAGCGGGAACATGTCGGGATACAGGCGCGAGCCGGTGAGCACCGCCGGCTCGATCTTCTTCGCCTCGCAGTACGCCTGCGCCTTGTCGAGGATCGCGGAAAGGTTCCTGAGCATGCTGGCGAAGCGCGGCGCGCTCGCCTGATACATCGAGATCGTCATGGCGGTCCTTGTCTGATTTGATCCCATAGTGTAAATCCCTGTCTTGGAATTCCCCGCGTCGTTTCACGGAGACCCTATGCAACGCATTGCCATTCTCGTCGCCGCCGCCCTGCTCGCCGGCTGCGAAACCCCTCCGGTCACCAAGGAGGAAATGAGCTCGGTCGACTATGGCCCGCGCCCGACGCGCTGGCAGGAGGAGATCCGCAGCTACCTCGGCATCCGGCTCACCGATCCCAAGTCGGCGATCATCGAGTTCCGCACCGAGCCCAAGCAGATGTACCAGCGCTCGACCGACGTGCGCGACCGGCAATGGGGCTGGGCGACCTGCGTGTGGATCAACGACAAGAACTCCTACGGCGCCTACGACGGCTTCTACCCGATGACCGTCTTCCTGCGCGACGAAAAGATCGTCGCCGTGAACAACGGGCCGGATGATTTCGGCGTGATCGGCGCGACCTACGCGCGCCGGCAATGCGCCGAGCTCGGCGCGCCGTTCACGCCGCGGCCCTAGAAGAAGGCCAGCGTCCGCGCCTCGATGCTCTGGCGCGGAGAGGACCCCGGCGGCGTCGCCGGGTCGACGAACGAGGTGTGCGGCGTGAAGCGCGCCCGTCCGTCGGTCTCGGAGTCGTAGACCTTGAAGACCAGCGCCTCGTCGCGCCGCATCTCGGGGAAGTAGAACCAGCGGTGGCCCGGGTTGTATTTCAGGCGATAGGTCTGGCCGACGCGGTGCGGATAGCGCCGCTCGGCGACCAGCAGGTCCTCCGGCACGAGGCTGCGCGCGTCCAGGATGGCGAGGGGATTCGCCTGGATCGGCTTTCTGATCGCTCGCCACACCTGGATGATCGCGAAGCGGCGCCCGAGCAGCCGCTCCGCCTCGTCACCCATGACCTCCCTCACGCGCTGCGGCCCCGACCACTCGGTGTAGTCGTTGTGCGCCGAAAGCACCGGCTCGCGCACCAGCTTCGCCTCGCGCTCGGCCTCGTCGCCCGAGCGCAAGGTGTGGTCGAACACCACCACGCGCTTCGCTCCCGACAGCTCCTTCACCAGGCGCTCGACCTCGGGGTAGTAGACCGACTCGAGCTGCCGCGGGTCGAAGAAGTCCTTCACGGCGCTCTTGTGGTCGACGAGCACGAAGCCGTTTTCGTCGAGCGAGAATTCCTTGCGCGCCGGCCGGCCGTCGCGGATCTCCACGGGGTGCGCCCGCTCGGTGCCGCTCGTGCGCCGGCGGATGTTGTTCGGCCCGAAGGTCTCGTTGACGAGCTTCTCGCCCGTGTCTACGGTGTAGACGATCTCGGCGGCGGTCATCCGCTCATGTTACCGGAGGGCGCGGGCTCGCACTCGGTCAACGGCGGTAGCCGCCTTGCGTTCATCGACGAAAACACCGTGAGACTGCAAACCATTCCTGCCGAACGCATCGCGTCACGCATCATGCTCGTGCGAGGGAGCAAGGTTATGCTCGATAGCGATCTCGCTGACCTGTACGGCGTGCCGACCGGATCGCTGGTGCAAGCGGTACAGAGAAATCGGCAGCGCTTTCCGCCGGACTTCATGTTTCAGTTGACGGAACAAGAGGTTGCAAACTTGAAATCACAATCTGTGACCTCAAGTTTCGTCGCGCTCGGGAAATGGGGCGGCCGACGTACCTTGCCTTATCAAGCACGACGACGCGATCACGAGCATTGTGCGCGCAATCCGGGAGCTCGCTACGCCGTCCGAATCCAAGCCGAAGCGCCGGATCGGATTCGTTTCGGAAGAATAGCTAACCTAGGGCGCCGACCTCGCGCTCGAGCAGGCTCCAGGCGGTCGGCCCGAACTCGCTCTTCCAGCGCTGGTAGAAGCCGCCGCCGAGCTTGGCGCGGAAAGTCGAGACGTCCGCGGTGTTGAAGATCATGCCGCGCGCGGCGAGCTTGTCGCCGAGCTGGCGGTTCAGGTCGTCGGTGTAGGCGCGCTGCATCGCGACGTACGTCCTCACGTTGCGCTGCACGATCTCCTGCACGTCCCCGGGCAGCGAGTTCCAGAATTTCAGGTTGGCGAGCAGGTTGAAGCCCGACCACATGTGGTTGGTGGTCGAGACGTACTTCGTCACCTCGTAGAGCCGGTTCACCTCGGTGATGACCAGCGGGTTTTCCTGGCCGTCGACCTGGCGCGACTTGAGCGCCGCGTAGAGCTCGCGGATGTTGATCGTCACCGGCTGCGACTCGAGCGCCGTGAACACGTCGCGGAACATCTGGCCGTCGGGAACGCGCATCCTCATGCCGCGCAGGTCCTCGGCGATGAAGACCGGCTTGTCGACCGTCGAGATCTGCCGGAAGCCGTTCTCGAGCAGCCCGTACTGGAAGCGGTAGATGCCCTTCGCCGCGCATTCGCGGCCGAGGTACTCGCCGAGCGCGCCGTCGTTCGCCCGGTGCACCTGCGCGTGGCTGGTGAAGGCGAACGGCATGCCCTGGATCTCGGCGACCGGGACCTTGCGCCCGAGGATGCCGCCCATCAGCGTGAAGAACTCGAGCTCCCCGCTCTGCAGCAGCTCGAGCGCGCCGGGATCGGAGCCCGGGAGGTTGTCGTTCTGCGGGTAGGTCGCGACCTGCAGCCGGCCGCCGGTCTCCTTCGCCACCTGCGCCCACAGGTCCGAGAGGAACTGGTGCTGGTGGCTCTGCGCCGGCTGGTTATGGAATTGCCTTGCCTTCCAGGAAGTCTCTCTCGTGCCGGCCGCGCAGCCTGTCAGCGCCAACCCCGTGGCCACTACCAATCTGCGGCGCGTCGCATTCACCGCTTGCCCTCGAAGTTGAGCTGCGGGATGTTGGCCACCGCGGGCGAGGGCTTGACCGAGCGCAGGTAGGCGTAGATGTCGGCGAGGTCCTGGTCGCCGAGATGATCCTTGCGATAGGCCGGCATGTCCTGCCGCGGCGTGCGCGTCTGCATCGAGAACGCCACCCATGGAAAGAGATTCGGCAGCAGCCTCGGCCCGGCGCCGCGCTCGCCGCCCTGGCCGACGGTGCCGTGGCAGGTATAGCACTGGTACTTCAGGAACGCCTGGTGGCCGCGCTCGGGCGAGCCAGCGGGCGCGTCCTGTCCGAACACCACCGCGGGGAAGAGCAACAGGATGAAAAATCTCATCAGCGCCCCTGCGTCACCACGTCGACCAGCGCCGGCTCGCCGCGCTTCACTGCCGCCACCGCGCGCTGCAGCGCCGGCGCGATCGCCGCCGGATCGGTGATCGGGCCTTCGGCCCACACGCCCTGCGCGCGCGCGAGCAGCGCGTAGTCGATATGCGGGTTCTCGATGGTGGTGCCGATGCGCGCCGTGTCCATGCGGCGGTTGTGCAGCCCGGCCATCTTCTGCAGGTGCATCACCTCCTGGTGATAGGCGCGGTTGTTGTGCATCAGCATCAGGATCGGGATCTTGTGGTGCGCCGCGGTCCACAGCACGCCCGGCGCATACATCAGGTCGCCGTCGGGCTGGATCACCGCGGTGAGGATGCCCTTGTCGCGGTTGGCGAGCGCCGCGCCGACCGCCGCGGGCGCGATCTGGCCGACGCCCGCCGCGCCGGAGTGGCCGAGGAAGTTGTAATGCTCGGTCGCCGGCCACAGGCGCGCGCTCCAGCCGAGGTTGCGCGAGTCGGCGAGACACCACTTGTCGCCCTTGATCGCGTTCCACAGCTCGGCCGAGAGCCGCGCGGTGCTCACCGGGACCGCGTCCCAGCCGTTCGCGGCCGCGGCGCGCGTGCGCTCCTTCATCTCGCGGTGCTGCGAGCGCAGCTTGTCGGTGCGCCCGGCAAGCGCCGATTTTCTCGAGCCGCCGATTTCCTTCTTCACCGCTTCGGTGAGCGCGGGCAGCGTGGCTTCCGCGTCGCCGCTGATCGAAAGATCGCAAGGGCAGAAGCGCTGCGCATCCTGGTAGTTCGACTTCATCAGATTGTCCGCCAACGTGACGTGGATCAGCTTTACGTCGGGCTTGGCGATGCGGCGGTACTCGTGCTGCGGGTCGCTGATGGTGTTGAGCTGGCCCCAGGGATCGGCGACCTCGAGCATCAGCACTGCGTCAGCCTCTCTGATCAGGGCGCGGCCGTCCTCGCTGCGGCACAGGTAGTGCGTGGTCGGGAAGTTCATGCGGCTGCCGAGGTCGACCACCGGGGCGTTCAGCGCCTCGGCGAGCTCGACCATCCGCCTGACGCCCTCCTGCGAGCGCGCGGCGCGGTCGGCGATGATGACGAGATTCTCCGCGCCCGCCATCATCTTCGCCGCTTCCTTCAGCGCGCCGCTCTCGCCCTGCGGCGGCGCCGACAGCGTGAGCTTCGGAATGGAAAGCTCCGCGTCCCCGTCGATCGGGTGCTCCTGCAGCATGCCGTCGGCGATGATCACCACCGGCTCCATCGGCGGCGTCATGGCGAACTTGTAGGCGCGCATCACCGACTCGGCGAAGTGCTGCAGCGACGCCGGCTGGTCGTCCCACTTGACGAAGTCGCGCAGCATCCCGGCCGGGTCCTGCACGCAGTGGTACCACTCGACGCCGGGGCGCCGGTGCGCGGCGTCCATGAAGTTGCCGCCGAAGAGCATCACCGGCACGCGGTCGCACCAGGCGTTGTACACCGCCATCGCGGCGTGCTGCAGGCCGACGCTGCCGTGCGCGAGCACGCCCATCGGCTTGCCCGCCGCCTTGGCGTAGCCGTGCGCCATCGCGACCGAGGACTCCTCGTGCATGCAGGTCAGGAACTCCGGCTTCCGGTTGCCGCCGTAGTTGACGATCGACTCGTGCAGGCTCCTGAAGCTCGAGGCCGGGTTGGAGGCGATGTACTCGATGCCGGTCGCCTTGATGACGTCGACCATGAAGTCGGAGCCGGGCCTGCCGATGATTCTCTCGCCCGGCAGGCCGCTTGACGGCTTTTTGGCAGTCTCTGCAGAAACCGTACTCGCGGCGGCCATGGTGGTACCGATTGCCGCGGCAGTCTTCAGGAAGGTCCGGCGATCGAGTCCTTCTTCGCTCATGCTGTGCTCCTTGTCTAGCGGATGGCTGCCGGCGCGACGCTCGAGCCCGAGGCGCCGTAGATCTTGAGCGGCTGCATCGTGAACGCGAACTCGTAGACGCGCTTCGCGACGAGCTCGTCGAGCTTCAGGTTTTCCAGGATGTGGATGCCGTTCACCACCAGGAAGATCTGGTGCACCGGCAGGCTCAGGTCCTTGTCGGGGTTCGGCGCCACTTCCACCGGCCAGTTGTCGGAGCCGACGAGCAGCGGGTCCTGCTTCGCCAGCCACTCGGCCGCGGCGACCCCCACGCCCGGGGTGCTCTTCACGAAGCGCGCGTTGTCCTTGCCGTAGAGCTTGCCCCAGCCGGTGTGGATGATGACCGCGTCGCCCGGCAGCAGCTTGAGGTTTTCCCGCTGCAGCGCCTGCTGCAGATCGGCGACGGTGATCTCGTAGGTGTCGCCGAGCATCTCGACGCCCTTCAAGCCGGCAACGTCGATCAGCACGCCGCGCGCGAAGAACGTCGGCGCGTTCTGCACGCCGAGCTTGGTGAAGCCGGAGCGCGTCCCGACCTCGCTGATCTTGAAGCAGTTGTAAAGCGAATCACCGTGGCTCTGGTGCGCGAAGCCGTCGAACTGCGTGCCGACCTGGCCGATCTCGGAGGTG